>TARA_R110002110_G_scaffold411228_1_pt1 | contig 15158 bp, 17 predicted proteins | sample TARA_R110002110 | Tara Oceans TARA_R110002110 (sample SAMEA4397330) | marine metagenome | biome: Polar Biome; feature: [SRF] surface water layer (ENVO:00010504); material: water (ENVO:00002006), including particulate matter (ENVO:01000060) such as... | depth 5 m
TCGCACGCGATCTGTCTGCATCGAAGGTGCATGGGGTGTGAAACGAACCATCCTCTTTTGTTCTCCGTGGTTGAGGAGAGATCGGGGCAAGTTTGAATAGGTTGAGCGTTCGATGCGGATTTGTTTTTAGGTTTCCATTCAGGGCCTTAGCCTCCGGAGGCCCTAAGAACTGATCCCCCCTGACAGACTTCCGGGGCGTCACCGAACAGGCATGCGAGCTTTCGGATTTTCTCTTCCCCGTGTGTCCTGGCGCTTCCCCAGGATGTGCAAACTTTTTGTCCTGACGGGGAAGCATCGGGAGAAATCTTATGCCTGCCAAAATCAAACCATCCGCAAGGAATCTGAAACCCAGTTCAGCCGACCGGTTCGAATGGGACAATGAAGTTCCGGGCCTCGCTCTGCGCCGCCGCCCCGGCCGAAGGCCCGCTTGGTATGTTCAAATCTGGACGGACGGGCGAAACGTGCGGCGCGCTATAGGTCCAGACACATCGCTGACCGTGGATCAAGCTCGGGATATGGCTCGCACACTGATCTCAGAACTGACCGGCGATACAACGCCGTTGCCACTTGTCCCCGAAGCCCCCAAAGCCACTGTCTTGACGTTTTCAGATCGCTTCCTCGAACACGGCACCCCAATCTGGAAGCCTGCAACGTTGAAGGCCCATCGTAGTCTTCTTGCCTGCGCGATCCTGCCTCAGTTCGGTTTTCGCGATATCGCGTCAGTCACCCCTCAGGAAGTCGCATCGTGGTTTGCGCGGGTGCAAGGATCGCAAGGGACTAGGAACCGCGCGCTGGCTGTTTTGTCGGGTATGATGCGGCACGCTGAAATTCTGGGGCTCCGCCCACCGGGCTCAAACCCATGCCAAGGGCTGCGGAGACGCAAGAACCGGTTCGAAGTCCACCGGCTGAGTGAGCATGATTATGGACGGCTTGGTGAGGCCCTGAGACGGATTAAGGACACCGAGCCAGTGACCGTCGCGCTTATTCGATTCCTGGCGCTGACGGGCTGCCGCAAGTCGGAGGCACGTCTCCTGAGATGGGATATGCTGGATGCGAACCGGGCGGTCCTGCCCGACAGCAAGACGGGACCGCGTGCGATCTGGTTGGGCAAAGCGGCGCTCGCGCTGATCTCTGAACAAGCTCTGACCTGCGCTTTCGTATTCTCGATCAGGGACAAGCCGATCTCTGTCGCGCGGATCGCCAAGGTCTGGAACATTGTCCGCGAGGAGATTGGATTTCCGACGCTCCGCCTTCATGACCTACGCCACGGGTTTGCGTCGGTTGCCATCTCATCAGGCGAACCGCTGCGAACTGTCTCCGGCCTGCTCGGGCATTCAGAACTTCAAACTACGGCAGGGTATGCTCAGTTCGCGGAAGCCCCTGTAAGGCAGGCCGCTGACCGCGTGGCCGAACATCTGGAGCGGAGGCTGTCACCGAGCGCGCCCAGGACAATGCCAGAACCGCCACCAATGGTGGCGGCATTCCTCGCGCAGGGCCTGTCCGTTCGTGACTTTGCTGACCAGCAGGGTCTCAGCCTTTCTACACTTCGCCAGAAAGTGGGCGCTTACAACCGGGCACGCCGCGAAGTAATGACCGAAGTGGAGGCAGACTAATGCGAAAGGAACCAATCTACCTTAGTGACCTCTCTGCGCGTGCTGCCCGGCCAACCGCCAAGGAATACGCGATCCCGGACAACCGATTGAGTGGGTTCGCACTACGGGTTCAATCGACAGGCACAAAGTCCTGGGTCCTGCGCCTCAAGGTCGATGGCAAGGCGAAACGGGTCACGCTCGGCAATACGCACACGATGAGTGCTGAGGAGGCGCGGGCGCGAGCTCACCAATTGCTCGCAGCGCACGCGCCTCCGGATATCGCTTTACTCGCTTCTTATGACAAGCCGGCCATCAAACTCGAGGTTCTTGCGCAACGGTTCTTGAAAGCAAAACGGCAAGTCTGGAAGCCATCGACCCTCAAGGCGGTCCAGATATATCTCAATAGTTCGATCCTGCCTGCGCTCGGAGAGCATGCCGTGAACCGCCTCACGACCCACGACATTGCCGAGTGGTTTCACACCTACAGCACGACCAGTCCAGGCGGCGCTAATCAGGCCCTCTCGCACCTGCGTACTATGCTGAAGTTCGCCCGCGAGACAGGAGTTCTGCCACCAGACACGCCTGATCCTTCAAAACCGATCCGACGCAACACTCGGCGCGCAAGGGGGCGGCTTCTTAATGCGATGCAACTGGCACAGCTAGGGGCTTGGTTGGAGGCGCCTCCTGTTCGCTGGCTCCACGTCGCAGATGCGATCCGTCTCATCCTGTTAACCGGATGTCGATCGGGAGAGATCGCGCGGTTGACCTGGGCTGAAGTCAGCACCGACCGACTGCGTCTCATTTCCACCAAGACGGGCGAACGCGAGGTCCTTCTGTCCCGCCCGGCGAAGGCAATACTTGATCGACGCAAGCGAGGTGCATCATCTGCTTTTGTGTTCCCGCACCAAGTCGACCCAACGAAACCTATCGCGTCAATCGACGCAGCCTGGCGAGCGATCCGCCCGCTGGTCGTGCTGCCAGAAGACATCCGTCTCCATGACCTTCGGCACACTTACGCGAGCCACGCGATCATGATTGGCGAAACCTTGAACATGGCTGGAAAGCTGCTTGGTCATAAGAGGCCGAAGACGACGGAGATTTACGCTCACATTGACGCTCCGCACTTGGCGCAGGCAGCAGACAGAGTCGGGAACCTCATATCGAGTTGGCTAGGCTGAATAAGCACGCGTCCTATCTCCAGATCATCCCGGAACAGCTCATTAGCTCCTTGGCAGGAAGTTCCTAAAACCGGACATAAGATTTATCGGAATCCAAACTTGGGTGCTTCTCCCGGATAATCGTTGAGAAGCGCTTCATCGACTGGACGCATCCATTGTAACTTCATCGGTCATCCCCGATAGGAATGCACTTTGAGTATTGAATGGACCGCTCAGCCAAATCGGATACCTGGACGGTATCCTCCGCCGTGCTCTTGTTCAAAGTCCCACTCATAAACGATCAGAGATTTGAAGACGACCGAGAGTTGGCCGAGCACAAACGCGACAGCATTTGGTGCTGCGATATAGAGATGGAGCGTAACCGGAGAGCCGCGCTCCGCCTGGACCTTAGCACTCGCATTAATCGCGGCTTCAGCGATTGATAGGGCGTGAGACCCGTCGATGACCGCTCCTTGTGACGAGCCTGTCACGGGATAGACACTCACCCTCGCGACCGTCTCAAGACCTCGGTTTTGCAAATCGTGCGCGACTGCCTCGCCGATGTCTCGTGTAAGAGAAAGGTCTAAGACAAGGTCTCTGCCACGCCCACTGTCGTGAACGCGAATATCGCACGCGTCAGCGGACGCTCTCGCTGCTTTTGGATCAAGATCCCAGACCTGACGCTCGCCCGTACGCTGTTCAAGTGTCAGCTTTTTTCCGCATTTGACATTCAAGGCGCGCCCGGCTCCAACAGCGACTGAAAAATGTCCATCAATTACAAGATGTAGGCTGTCCACGTCGCGCGCGCCTTCTATTAAGTTCGATTTGATTTTCGGGCCTACTGCGTAGCGCCAATCATCCTCGTTTTTGATCTGGCGACGATCAAAATATTCGGTGAGGTCCAACAACCGATCAGTGCGCGTCACGATATCGTCAATCGGATGCATGAAAGTCCGGATGCCAATGGTGCGCGAGCGTTTGGAGTGTATGAACAGGTTTTCGCCTTCGCACAGCTCGCGCAGAATGGTTGGTGTAAACACACGCTTGCCCTGCTCATACCAACGCCAAATCAGATCATCGTAGACATAAGAGGCTGTTGAGCGCTCAATGGGTTTCAGCCCGACAGATTGAAACACCAAATTTACCTGCTCGGAGAGCGTTTCCAGGTTTGGTTGGCGCGTACTGAGAGCGAGGCGCGAAAGGATCGCCTCAAGCTCACCTTCGTCAAAATCTGCTGCGTTAGACCAGGCTTGACGGACGCGTCCCATTTTGGACGTTGGACCTTTTTTGTCGAACAAGCGATGGATAAGAATTTCGCCGCGTTCATTTCCAACGATTTCGCTCAACTGATCGCTCACGGCAACCTGCTTGGTGGACACCCACGTGAAACGGTCCGTTTCTGCCCCGATGCGCACGGCGTTCCGCAACCGCTCCATAAAAGTTACCGATGTCGCGCCAATAGCTTTTGGATCTATCAGGTCTTGGTGGGTGAGTTCACCTTGCCCGACATGCCATTTGCATTGAAAGTGCTCAGTTTTGATCCGGTTTCCTGTGTGATCGAATACGCCATCACCTCGATAGGTCACGACTACATCGTCAAAGCCTTTCGGCCCATCCTCAAACTGCACTGAATCAAACGGGGACGTTTCTAACAAGAGCCGGGCGGCCTTCGACCAGAAGAACAGCGCCTGCCAACGTTCGCCTAGATTCCGCGCCCTAATCGCCCCAGCCATCTGCCTACCTCAAAGGAAAATAGTCGCCAAGCACACCGCGCCAGGTCTTCAATGCTTCGCCTTGTTTGCCTTGCGTTTCTAAACGTTGAGCTTTCGCAGCTTGCATATCTGCCTGTCTGAGTGCAGCTCGCGCGATGTCGATTTTCGCCGGGGTCATCTGGTCTGATACTGGCGGTCCGTAACCAGCAGGGTCCGGCCAATCTTGCGAAACAGCATCCTGAGCGGCGCCGAAGAAACGCCGGATTTCGTCGGGATAAGAGGTGAAGGTCGGTTGCACCAGATCATGCGCCATCACTTCAATCAGAAAAGACGGTTTGATCGGTTTCCCCTGAGAGCGGTTCCAGGCCTTGAGCATTTTTACGAGCGGCACCCAAGTCCCCCCCATTTGCTTATTCTTCGCGGTGGCTTTGTTTTTGTGGATCGAAGGGTCGGTCTTGATCCACTGCCCCAAATGCCGGTCTGGAATTTCATAAGCGCCGCCAGACTTAAACGCTGGCACCGCATCGACGGACAAGACTTTACCGTCTTCGGCCGCGGTCGGAACAGCGCTATCGAACTCAACAGTTACGCAACGTCGATTATCACCGTCTTTGTCCACTTTGTTGGCACCATAGGCCTTTTCCAAGGTCGCTTTGAACGCATCTAAAACCTTCGCTGGCGCTTCATTCCTTCTATGAGCCTCATTCGCCCCAAGCACGAAGAAAATGTCGACGTCTTTTAGAGGCTTCGTCTTGGTGTTGCGTCCGTAGGAGCCGGTCAGGAAACTCGTGTCGATATGAAAATCGGCGTCGATTGTGTCGCGCACATCTTTCTGTCGCTTACTGGCATCTTTCTGCTCGGTATCGCTGAGTTCCAGGCGCGACTTGAACTTCATGAAGGCGTCATAGGTGGAAAGGCTCATGAATAGGTCCTCACAGAGGCCATGATGTCGGGCGTAGACATGACTGTTCCTTGCGTGCGCGCAGTTAGGTGTGTGACCGATTTCAATTGCACCGTTGAGAGGCCAGGCACGTTCGGCGCTCCATAACCCGGCACGAGCAGGATACGGTAGGTGCACCCCGAGGGCGGGCGCTTGCCCTTGGCGATTGAGTTTTCAAAGAAGGCGTAGTCGACCCACAGGTCTTGATCATCCGCATCGCCATCATAGGCGATCGGAAAATCCCACCGCGCTTCGGCATAGTCTGATCCTGGCTTGTAGAACTCAATCACGACCTTCTCGAGGTGCCCTGATACCAACCACGTGCGCGCGGCTTCATCGACCCAATCTGTCCACGAGTTCAGTAGTTTTTCGGGATTGAACCCGTAGTCCCGCACAAGCCGTCGCAACAGTGCGCGCAGCTTATCTGAAACAAAGGCCGCCGTGTGCGTTCGCGTATAAGTGGAGGTTGAAACACTTACAAAACTCATGATGCGTTCACCTTTGACCAGTCGATATCCAACGCCGCCACTTGGCCGGACTTTTCTGTTTCTTCAGCGGTAAATCCAACGGCAATATCGTATGCTTTGAACCGCGGCGCGCTCGCTGCGAACATCGCGTTCAGCCACTTCAAATCATCCTTGATGGCAGGGACTTGCACTGACCAATCTTCGCTTTTCGTTGGCGTCCAATGCAGCCCATCAATCACATTGCCGCGCGACACCGCCTTGTCGTAATATTCAAGATAGAGCCGCAACTGCGGTCCCGACCCGCTAAATACAATTGGGTGAGCGGCAGGGTTTTCTTCTGTGATCACGTCACCCATGGCAGACGCTGCGGCTCGAAGTTGGTCGCGATCGACCGTATCCGACCCGGTGACCAGATCGACGATGGCATCCCAAGTTGCCTTCGCGCTGCGCTGAGGAAGCGAAGCGATATCGCGTCTCACTTTCATGCAACCATCTCCAATTTCCTCGATTGTTGCGCTCGATTAAGCGCGCCGATTACTTGGGTGTCGGACAGTTTGGACAGGTCTTGCGCGGTTTGCGGCGTTGACGCTGCTGCAGCGACCAGCGCCTTTCTTAAAGCACGACCGTCAAGGCCATCTGAGGCGTGCACAAATGCAGCTATGTTTTGCTTCAACTTTGCGACCCCAGGCCATTTGCTTGCGAATAGGGTGAGGACCTCTTCAATGATCGCTTGACGAGCAGCCGCGTTTGGCGCCCCCATCTCTTCGATCAAATCGGCTCGAGAGAGGAAGGCGCCATCGACTGCACCAGGATAGTTTGTGGTCGCAACGAGAAGCGCGTTTGGCGCGTGGCGCGCGACATGATCGGCGCCAGCGAGCGCGGCATCGGTGGCCCGATGCACGTCGATGGGGTTGGCTTCCAGGCTCAGTTTTTGTCGGTCGGCAGCCAGGGTTTCAACCTCATCCAGAAGCACAATTAAAGGACCGCTCGCGGCCCGTTCGGGGATGGTCTCGGTGAAGAGTTTGGTGACTTCCTTTTGAGATTGCCCAAGATTTGATCCGGTCAAAGCATGTGCATCGATCTGGATAAAATTGACCGTCTGACCTTTGAGGGTTTCGGCGAGCTTATGCGCAAGTCCCCGCGCCAGCGTCGTTTTCCCTGTGCCAGGCGAGCCTGCCAGAACGATCAAACCGTGTACCGGCAAATCTTCAAACGCAAATGCGCGCCGCATGGTGAACGCCATAAGGCTCTGCGCGATCAATCTTTGTTTAAACGCGGCCTCAGTTTTAATCGCGTCCCAAGCCGCTCGAAACTTATCGTTCGGCAGTGTCGCTTCATCGACAATTGCGCGCATATCGCACTCCAATCCCGTTTCCCTGCGCCCTCAATCACAATACCCATCAGCGAGCGCGACAATCGCCACATATATGGTGAGCGGACCCAGCAGACGCAACATGTTGTGCCTACTGTGACAAAAAGTTCACATTATGTTCCGTTTATATGACTGTTCTCGGCGAACGATAGCGTCAGCGTTAAAGTTTAATACCGGGCCATGCAAACGCCGGATGTCTGTTTGCTTGTGCATCCTATTTGAGCCCTGGTAGCCGCAAAACTGAATGACGCCACACTCTTGAATCCGATGCTCGCGCTATAGAACTAGGCTTAAGGTGAGAAACACCGCGAAGAGTATCGTCACCCATACAACCAGATGAGTGGCGAACTTGAAACTCTGTCGCTTTGCGATGAACTCACGCTCCAACCATGCGAGATCCTTAGGCCATTCACCTTCAAATTTCTCGAGCAGCACATGGGTCGTCGTCAACTTATTACAGCGGATACACAAGATGGCTGCGAATAGATACAGAAGCAATGCTAGCACCAGAAAGTTCCGTTCGAAAATGCTCACCCCTGCGTTCAGCGGTGAAGTCATCAAGCTCAAAACCCCGATCATGATTGAAATGTGAGTTAGCAATGCGCCGGATTTTGAATCAAGCGCGTTGAACTGTCCGATCAAAATACTCTTTCTCGAAGCGATACCTTTGTCGCTATCCGGCACCGTGGGCGATGTTTTATCTTCCTCAGCCGAGAGTAAGAGGACGAGTTTATCAAGTAACCGGTATATCATTTTTATGAGATAGTAGCACCTCCACCGCAGTTCCATGCCCCAAGCTTCGACAGTTCGGGCAGAAAAAACATTGGCCCACGGAATGATTGTCTACCATTTTCTAAATGAAGAATTCGGCCTCCAAAGCCTCCAAAAAAAGCGTCTGAAGGTTTCAATTGCTGACGATCTGAATGATCCGTTCGAACACTTGGCAATTGAACTGGGTGATAAAGAGCTTCGGGGTGCGATGACGCGTATGTTGCGTGGCCTTGCAAAAAGGCAGGGTCTTATTTGCTTCAGCAAATCATGGAGAAGCCCAGTCATGTGGAGCCACTATGCGGATCGGCACGAAGGCATCTGTCTCGGGTTTGAAATCCCGAAAGAGCTCCTGTCGAAAGTTAGCTATCAAAACGATCGACTACCGTATCAATCAGATATCTTCGATTCTGATCCGGAAAGCGCTGCGGAGGTTATGCTCAAGCTCGCGACAACAAAATTCTCAGCATGGTCATACGAGAACGAATGGAGGGTTTTCACCGATCTAGCTGAAACAACTGAGGAAAACGGGCTCCATTTCGTGAGTTACTCAGAGCGGTTGCAACTTAAGGAGATCATTGTCGGTCACCATTCCGCGGTCACCCGACAACAAATTGAAGATCTAGTCGCGGTGCAAGATGATCGCCCAGACTACTTTAAGGCACGTCCGGCATTTAAAAGCTTTCGGATGACTCGACAGAAAAACCATAGTCTTTGGAAATAGTCGAACGGCCGATCCAATAGCGGTTTTGTGTTCCAATAAACCAAAACCGCGGGCTTATGTAGCAAATGCACCAAGTTTCCTCCTAGCCAGATTCTCCCTGATTTGGGACTCTGTGTCTATGGCTCACATCATTCCTACACGGCCAAACGGCACGCTGCGAACCCAGCGCACCAAGGGCTTTGAACTCGCAATCAACGCGCTGCTCTCAAAGCGTACCTATGTTCTCGAAGACGCGAAGGCAGCGCGGGCCGCGCTGGAGGCGGTAGAAGCTGACCTTGCCGCACTGGATCACACGCTAGGCGTTCTGGGATTCACGGAAGACCCTGCCAAGTACATGCCGACACGAAAGAACCGCCGTGTGTTCAAGAAAGGCGAGATGGTGCGATCTGCGCTTGCCGTTCTACGTGAGGCGAGCGGGCCGCTATCCAGTCGTGAGATATGCCTGGCGCTGTTAGAGGCTAAGGGGATCGACACAAGCGATAAGCGGCTGGTCAATCAGGTGACGTCACGGGTGTACAAGGCTTTGCAGCGAGAGGCTGGGGCTGGGCGTGTGACGGCTAAGCAGCATTCGGGGAGGTCTTTGGTTTGGTCAAGACCCGCCTAGTTATTATTCTTTAGATAGCGCTTCACTTGCCAAGGCGTTTGCTTTGACTTCAGGAGGCCATCTTTGATTTGCTCTAAAAGTTCTGGCTTAACGTCATCCAGAGGGATGAATACAGCGCGCTCTAAACCGCGGAGCAAGATATCTCCATGCTCAATCCTGCTTTTGCGATAAAGAACATAACTCGGTTTGCGAACAAACGGGTGGCAGCCCGGATCAAGCTTGCATGTTCCATCACAAAGATTGTTTTTCCAAGATGATATGGAAGCTAGAACCGCAACGCCGTTGTTGTCCAAATCCGTGCAAACTACGAACATATGCTTTTCGGATGGATTCTGTTGAGTTCCTGATGGTATGAGGAACGCGGCTCCGACATGAACACTAAACGCACTCACGCACGCAAGCTACTGAACACACTATCGACAAAGCGATCCTCAGCAATTTCCGCAGCTAATTCGTCGGCAGCCTCAACACCCAGATACTTTAGTATTCGCTCGTGAGGAATTGGATTACAACTTCCTCTAGGGTCTTCCCATTCCGGGCAATTGGCGTGCGTCCAATCTCGGATAGCGTATTTGGTCATAGAGCCAAATTGCTTCCACACGGCTTCAAGGACATCAACATCAAGTTCGCTGAGTTCATCAACATCATTGTCAGCACGCTTTCGCGTTAGACCGACCATATAGTTGGCCTTGTCAGTGATAAGATCACTCCAACGCTCAGACTCAGAATTTCCGTCAATAAAATTGAGAGTCATCGAGTTTACAGGACCATGAGGCATCGAAACGAGTTCATCATTCGTTATTGGAAATCCAGTCTGCCTCATACTTTCCCTATCGCTTAGGTAGATGAGTTTCACCAACTTCAGAACCGGAATTGACCCGCCCTCCTTCTCGCAAAAGAAAGCTGCAATTTGTGCGGATTTTCGTTCGTTGAACCAGCTTGACATACACGTGATGTATACCGTTCGTTCTTTGAACAAAAGATTTATTTTTTCAGCTAGCGCTGCCAATACCCAGCAAACACTCGGCTAACAGGCGCAGCCATTGCGTTTCCAGCCAGTCGCATGGTCAGGTCGCCATTGCTTTCGCGGCGATGGTCTTCCAGCCAAGCGGCGTGGTTTGCGTACTGGTGAAGGTACTGAGGCGATACAAAGTGATGCTGACCGCGAACCATCCGACGAAGGCGGGAAAAGAAACTTTCGGCATTATTCGTGTGGGTGCCGTCAAGGTTGCTGTAGGCTTCCTCGTGATTGATGCGGCCCATAGCGAACCCGCTTGCGAGGTGATCCCAGTGGCTTGCTTCGTCTGCGAAGATGGTTGAACCCGGCTTCACATTGCGGGCGACTAGATCAACACCGCCTGCTTCCGTCTTTGTCACGAACGTCAGGGTACGGCCCTTGCGAGCGCGGATAGCGATGACAACGCGGCGCTTGCCTGTCTGGTAACGCTTGCGGCGACGGTCAACGCGGTCTTCGCGCTTGTTGGCTGGGCGAATGTGGCCACCGAAGTATGCGCCATCAATCTCGACTTCGCCGCCGACCTTCTGGCCTTCGTACTCGTCTTGCATGGACTCGCGCAGCTTGTGGGCCATGACCCAAGCGGTCTTGTACTGGACGCCAAGTTCACGGCTAAGCTGGATCGCTGAGCGGCCTTTAGAGCCATTCACGAACAGGCAGATTGCAGCGAGCAAATCCATGAACGACAGCTTGCGGCTGGCGAAGATGGTGCCAGACGTAACCGAGAACTGACGGTGACATGCCTTGCACTTGAACTTGCGGCGCGTGGTGATGTTGTAAGTCTCACAGCATCCGCAGTCAGGGCACACAGCTTCGCCGTTCGTCTCCGGCCAGCGGAGCGCGCAAAACGCCTCATACGCTGCAGCTTCGCCCGCCTTGTATATCTGGCGAAGCGACAGTGTGCGCGCTGCTGCTGAAAGGAGGAAGTGCTGTGCCATTGTCTCGTCTGTGATTACTTATGTATCGTATATAGTACATATTGGTATCGTAGACAAGGGCAAATGTATCGTTTATAGTGCTTTTCTCAATAGGAGCGATACATGGCAGCGAAAAACACGTGGGAGGAGAAAGCCGCAAATCTCCTAAAATCTCAATTGAAACTGAAGGGTGTGACCTATAGCCAGTTAGTAGAACTACTGGCGGGGATAGGTGTTGATGAGAAAGAAGCGAACATCAGGAACAAGCTTAGCAGGGGTAAGTTCACTGCGGCTTTCTTACTACAGTGCCTGAGCGCGATAGGATCATCCACCCTGTCGCTGGAGTCCTAGCAGCTGTCGTAATGATACTTTTGGTGGCGGGCTTAGTGAGTCATGCCAATCGCTATCACAGCCACAACCAAACTAACCATGATGCTGGACATGAGCAGGCTGAACTTGCGCCTGACTCCGTTGTGCCAGATGCCGTAACCCAAGAAACCACCGCCAATGATCGCCAGGAGGCCCGCGACGAGGCCGACTTGGCCGCTCAATTGAGGATGGCTGGGGCGGCTCAAAAGACTTTCTATGTAGGCCTGCTTTCGACGTTCTTGCTCGCTGCTACCGTGGTCTTTGCTGGTCTTGCTTGGCACGCCGCCGCCGATGGCGCGAAGGCTGCTTGGAACTCCGTGGAAACAGCCCGCGACATCGGACAGGCACAATCGCGAGCCTATCTGCACGTTCCTGCGGCACGCATCGCCGCCATGTCTACGGGAAACGCGCTGGCTCCGCCCAGCTTCTACGCCTACATTACCATCAAAAACGAGGGAACGACCTTGGCGAAAAAGGTCGAGGTGTTTTACAAATTGGCGCTGGATTATCGGGACTACGATAGAACAGTCTGGTCGCTGGATGATCCGAGACGTGTCTTCATTCCGAATATCGCGGGTGGGCAGTCTCCAGAATGGATTCTTGGCCCACATCTCAATGGCTATCGAGAGAGAATGAAGCTGGAGAATGCCAAGGTGCCCACGGTTCTTGGCGCAAAGCTTCATTTCAGAGTCTGGGGCGAAGTCCACTATTCTGACATTCATCATCGTCGGTTTAAGTCCGCCTTCCAGTTCGAAACTGTTTTCCCCGCCATTGAAGAGTCCAAGATGCTCGGCTCCAGTGTGAACCTGCCCGTTTTCGAAGAAGTAGAAGACGAAAAGCAGGCCAAAGACTAACCCCCTAATCACAGCTCACCCCCGCCCCGAAGGGGTTTAGTGTAAGGGTTGGTGCGGTTGCTACATAAGTCCGCTGTGATGTTGGCTTCTTACTTCATTGGGACCGAGATCATCGGCTTTGTTCAAGCTGGCAAAGCAAATAAAAACGTCCCATATTTGCTTTTTCAATTCGGAAACGTGCGACGAGATGAAATTGGTTCTAAAAACATCGGAAGTATTTCCAAGCGTCTGCTCCGCACTTTTGTTCGCGCTTCTCTTTTTGACCGCCGGTTGTGGATACCAATTGGAAGATCAATCAGATGAAGTTGAGATACCGTCTTGGTGCAAGCATGACGCGTATCCAGGCGAACTTCTTTCCATGTCTGGAGTTGGAGAAATGATAACGCCTTCGGGAGCGTTCCGTTATCATCACGTCGACGCAGGTGGTTGGAATATTGTTCCCATCGACCTCAATTTATCCGGTAGCTCCGCACCCCGACGACAAGTCGTATTCTTCGACGGTGGTCCGCGTAATTCCCCTCTAAGTAAACAGAGACTTCGATCTCTTGAACGCACCTACGATGATCAAAACACCAATATTGTAGTCATCGCTCATTCGGGTACCGACTTGCCAAATCTGGACGGAACGAAAAGGCTGAAAACCCACGGCTTATCAGCGACCTTCTGCGATGCGCTCCTCGCCGATATTTTCTTGCGTGAAAATGGGTATTTGGAAGCACCGGATGTGGTGGTTCACGGACATAGTCTTGGTTCGCTATTAGCCCTTCAACTTGCGACGAAGTTAGAAGGCGATGTTAAGTTCAAGCTCGTTTTGCAAGGGCCGTGGCTCGTTCCGGAGACGGTGGATGAGATAATCAATTCGGACAAGCCAAAGTTCTATCAGTCACCCACAGGCATTGTGGTAATCGATAGGCAAGAACATAGAGATGAGTTAGAAAGCCTATACCGGGACATTTTCAAGTTGTCGTTGAATCTGGATGGTACGGGCGCCGGAGATGAGGTTTTGTCTCAACTTCGTGAGGATTCCTGTCGAAAAGTTTTCTCGCCAGTCATTTTTCTAATTGGTGAATTTGAAGACATGGCAGACATTCATGGCACGGAAGACTTCGCATCTTGTTTCGGGGGTCTTTCTAGTGTTGAGATATCGGCGAAAGCGCCACATGGATCGGAGCTAGCTGTTCAGTCGACGCGAGACGCGCTTTCGTTTTTTCTGCAAGCTGGCGACTGAGCTTACCCACGAGCATCTGAGCCAGAATCCTTATGGCTCCTTCCGGCGTCGGATGAGACGTTAGGGGGTGTAGCTGAAGTCGCACATCCCTTCTCGGTTGTTGCCCTCAGGTTTTGGGCGAACAAGATTCACTTGTTCCGGCAATTGAAACATCGCAAAATCCGAACTTCCGAGGGACAATGACGTGATCACAACGCTAGCGAAAAGACACAAGAATCATCTCGCTGGCGTCTATGCACTTCGTATGTCAGCTGTGTTGATGGCACAGCTCTATCCTTTGGCAACAGGGATCGCGATCAATGGCGTATTGAGCAAGCAGTATCTTATGATCGGTTGGTTGATTGCCTGTCACCTCTTGATGGTTATTTTTGAGGTCTCAGCAAAGATGGCTGATACGCGGGTTTTCAATGCAATCTACTCTCGGTCTGCGGCAGAGCTGGTTGAGGCTTCTCGTGAACAGGAAATGGCTGCCGCACGCGTCGCAGCGCGAACTTCGCTGCTCAAAGAATACATCACCTTCTTGGAGCGAGACATTCCTGCGATCATCGTAGGGGCGTTTGGGTTGGTCGTTTCGCTAGGCGCCCTTCTTTGGTTGGCTCCGTTTATAGGCATGACATGTCTTGCGCTGCTTGTCCCCGTAACGGTCTTGAACCTTCGGCTTGCCAAGCGTTCGAAGCGATCGATGCGCCGCCTGAATAATAGGCTTGAAAATGAGGTCGCTGTTTTACAACAGGGACGCCGTTTGGCGGTCAGTCGTCATCTGGGGGTTGTTGCACAATGGCGTGTGCGCCTGTCAGACGACGAGGCTCGAACGTTCGGCGTGACGGAGCTGTTTGTTATCTGTTTGTTTGGCATAGCCCTTTGGCAGATATCCCTGTCTTCGACTGTTCAGGCCGGAACCATCTACACTGTATTTGCTTACATTTGGAGATTTGTGACAAGCACTGATGACATTCCTCAAATCGTGCAGCAGGCGCAAAATCTGAAAGATATATCTGCCCGTCTCGACGGCACATTCGTCGCGAACAGTTGATGGTGCTTATGCCCGCTAATGACCCACAGCAGTTATTGGAAATCGTGCTCGGCGTCCCCTTTTGGTGAACTCTTGCTGGCACATCGAAGAGCTGATGAAGTTCGGATTCTAGGAGCACGATGACTGTTGCATCACGGGGCTCCAATTCCCGTTCTCCGGACCGCCACGGATACTGTGTAGCTCGTCACAAATATACGATGCGTGTGAATTAGAACGAGTGACTTGATCTGACGCCTATCCCGAAATAGAGTCGCCTAAGGGTCGAGAGGCCCGAAAGCGCAATATGTGCCCGACTGGCAAATTGGAGGCTTTTGTCCTCCGAAATGACTGCCATTTTTGACTAGATGTTTCGTCCTTATACGCATCGTTTAGATGCCTGGGGTGTGACACCCACTCTCTGAACTTT
>TARA_R110002110_G_scaffold16086_8_pt1 | contig 15156 bp, 16 predicted proteins | sample TARA_R110002110 | Tara Oceans TARA_R110002110 (sample SAMEA4397330) | marine metagenome | biome: Polar Biome; feature: [SRF] surface water layer (ENVO:00010504); material: water (ENVO:00002006), including particulate matter (ENVO:01000060) such as... | depth 5 m
AATTTGGCCGCGCGAAACAGGCCGGGATAAATTTCGAACACCACCGCGAGGCCGAGCAGCGCAAACAGGCACCACAACGACGCGCCGAAGGCCAGCCCCAGCGCATAGGGCCACGCGACGCTGCGGCCCCGTGACAGGGCGGTTTGCGAGGCGGCTATGATCGCCGGGCCGGGCGACAGGATCGCGAAGGACAGTGTGACGATCAGCGCCAGAAACGGCGATACCGTCATTCCTTGCGGCCAGTGACAACGTCAATGTCGGGGGCGTCCACTGCTTTCATGCCGACGACGTGATAGCCCGCGTCGACATGCAGGTTCTCGCCGGTAGTGCCCGAGCCGAGATCGGACAGCAGGAACAGCGCCGCCTTGCCAACCTCTTCCTGCGTTACATTGCGGCGCAGGGGCGAGTTCAACTCGTTCCACTTCATGATATAGCGGAAGTCGCCGATACCGCTGGCGGCAAGCGTCTTGATCGGCCCGGCGGAAATGGCGTTGCAGCGGATGCCGTCCTTGCCAAGGTCTTCGGCAATATATTTCACCGATGCCTCCAGCGCCGCCTTGGCGACGCCCATCACGTTGTAATGTGGCATGACCTTTTCGGCGCCATAATAGGTCAGGGTCAGCAGGCTGCCACCGTCGGGCATCATGCGGCAGGCGCGTTGGCAGACAGCGGTGAAGGAGTAGACCGAAATGTCCATCGTCATGCGGAAGTTGGCGCTTGAGGTTTCGACATAGCGGCCGCGCAATTCGGCCTTGTCGGAAAACCCGATGGCGTGAACGACGAAATCCAGCTTGCCCCAGATTGTTTCCAGGCGGGCAAACAGCGCGTCGAGAGAGGCCGCATCCGCCACGTCACATTCGATGAGTTCAGACATGCCGATCGAGGCGGCAAGCGGCTCTACCCGCTTCCTGAGTTGCTCACCCTGATAGGAAAACGCCATTTCAGCACCTTGTCCGGCACAGGCCTTCGCGATGCCCCAGGCGATGGATTTGTCATTGGCCAATCCCATGATCAGCCCACGTTTGCCTGCCAAAAGTCCTGTCATGACCGATCCCCTGAAAAATGTGCGCGATATCTGATTTGTTCGGTTGATGCCAGGGTGTAGGCGATTTGTCGCGGCCTATCAAGCCCGGTGCAGAGGGGTCTTGCCGCCGCCATCCTTGCCGTTAGGGTGGATGGGCAACGCAGAACAACCAGGGGCAGAGCCATGGACAGAAACGGAATATTCGCGGGCGAAGACCCGTTCGCGATCGCGCGTGCCTGGCTGGCCGAGGCGGAGCCGAAAGAGATCAACGACCCCAACGCGATCGCGCTTGCGACGGTGGATGAGGCCGGGATGCCCAACGCGCGGATGGTGCTGTTGAAGTCGATAGATGCTGACAGTTTCGTGTTTTATACCAATTATGGCAGCGCCAAGGGCCGCGAGATCGAAAGCAGCGGCAAGGCGGCCTTCGTGCTGCACTGGAAGTCCTTGCGTCGTCAGATCCGGGTGCGCGGCACGACCGAACGCGAAGAGGGGCCACAGGCCGACGCCTATTACGCCTCGCGCTCGCTCAAAAGCCGGTTGGGGGCCTGGGCGTCCGACCAGTCGCGCCCGCTTTCCTCGCGCGCGGCGTTGATCGCGGAAGTGGCCAAGGTGACGGCCAGGCTAGGACCGAACCCGAAACGACCGCCGTTCTGGGGCGGAATTCGCCTGAATCCGACCGAGATGGAGTTTTGGGCCGACGGTGCCTTTCGTCTGCATGACCGCTTTCGCTGGCACCGCGCCAACCGGGCAGAGCCGTGGCAGATATTGCGGTTGAATCCGTAAATTCCTGGCCCGGTTTTCATCCCGGTTGATGTCAGTTTGTCGCAGGGCCATTCAGTTTTCACTTGATTAGGGTCAAGTCTTCAAAGAAACACAGAGCGTGAGGGCTAATCTGGGGAAACAGCTCTGAAATGGACGACGAAGAAGAAGAGGCTTTGCAGATCATGCAAGGCAAGGTGAAGTGGTTCGATCCGGTCAAAGGCTTCGGGTTCATCCTGTCTGAAGAAGCGGGTTCCGATATTTTGTTGCACGCCAATGTGTTGCGCAATTTCGGCCAGAGCACGGTGGCGGACGGCGCACAGATCAGCGTGACGATTCAGCGAACGGATCGCGGTGTTCAGGCGGTCGAGGTGGTCTCGATCCTGCCGCCCGAAGGGGCTGGTTTTCCGATGCCGGAGGAAAGCGGCATCGCAACGCCGGAAGAGATTTCGGTGTTGCCGCTGGTTGGTGCACGGGTGAAATGGTTCGACAAAGGCAAAGGCTTCGGCTTTGCCAATGTTTTTGGCCGGACGGAAGATGTGTTCATTCATGTTGAGGTTCTGCGGATGTCGGGCTTTGCGGATCTCGCGGCGGGCGAAGCTGTCTGCCTGAGAATCATTGAAGGAAAACGCGGCCGGATGGCCGCCCAGGTGGTATCATGGGAAACAGCAGCACGAAAATCAGACTAGGCCTTTCGGCGGTGGCTCTTGCCATGATGCTGGTGCCAGTGATGCCGTCACGGTCTTTGGCGGCGGGTGATTGCTCGGAAGGAACGGTCGACCTGCGCCTCGCCGGCGGCGGGCAGGCGCGTTTCAGCATCGAGTTGGCCGATGACGCCGCCGAGCGCAGTCGGGGGCTGATGTTTCGTGAAACGATGCCGCGGTCCGCAGGGATGCTGTTTGTCTATGAGCGTCCGCAACGCGCGGTGTTCTGGATGAAGAACACCGTCCTTGCGCTTGACATGATATTCGCCGATGCCGCCGGTGTCGTGAAGACCGTCCATTCAAACGCCATACCCTATGATGAAACCCCGATCGATGGCGGCGAGGGGATTGTCGCAGTACTCGAGATCAATGGCGGCCTGGCGGAACGGATGGGAATTACCCCCGGCGCGGTCCTCCGTCACCCGGCGCTGAACCAGACCACCGCAGCCTGGCCCTGTGCGCAGTAGCGTCGGCGCTTGCGCCGTCGACAGGCGCGGTTAGGGCTTTTCAAGGGCAGAAGAACTCTGTAGGAAGCGCGAAGTCGGGGCGTAGCGCAGCCTGGTAGCGCGACGGTTTTGGGTACCGTAGGTCGGAAGTTCGAATCTTCTCGCCCCGACCATTTTTTCGAAAAATCGCGGCCATTTTCTCGAAGAACCATTCAAATTCAATGAGGATATCATTGACGCCACGCTGCGGGGCGGCAAAGACTGTGCGCATGGATGACAGTGACATCATCAGCGGCAGGTTGGCCGAACGGTTGCGCGCCGCCCGCAAGGCGCGGGGGCTCAGCCTTGATGCCGTGGCGGGGATTTCCGGGGTCAGCCGCTCGATGGTCAGCCAGATCGAGCGCGGCGAATCAAGCCCGACGGTGGCGACGCTGTGGAACCTGACCCAGGCGCTTGGCGTCGATTTTGCCGGCTTGCTCGAAGAAAAACCACAACCGGGGATCGAGGTGACGCGCGCGGGCGCCGCACCGGTGATGACGGGGCATGGCAAGGGCGTGCGTATCCGTATTCTTTCTCCGGCTGAATCGGTGGGCAGTCACGAGGTGTATGATCTGGGTTTCGAGGCCGGGGGCAGCTTGGTTTCGGCACCGCATTCAACAGGGTGCCGCGAACATCTGACGGTGATCGAGGGCGTTTTGCGGGTGGTTTCGGGCGATGAAGAGGTGGAGGTCGGGCCGGGTGACACTGCGCGCTATGCCGCCGACCGCGAGCATTCGATTGCGGAAGTGTCGGGGGCTGCGGCGATCGGGGCTGTCGCGCGGGCCATTCTGATCGTGCAGGGCAGTTGAGGGTGCGGGACGGGGGGCGCTGCCCCCCGCGTGATTGCCGGGCAATCCCTTCCCCCCGGGATATTTTTGAACAGATGATTCCGGTATAGCGGATTTGTATCCTTTATATTGACGACAGGGGTGAGTTGGCGTAATATCCGCCAACACGGAATGGAGTCTGTTATGACGGATTTTTTGAGCCATATCTCGGGGATGTTGACAGAGATCGACAGCGCGGGCCTGAGGAAGCGCGAGCGGTTGATCGAGGGGCCTCAGGGCGCGAGGGTGCGGATGGGGGGGCGCGAAATGCTGAACCTGTGCGCCAACAACTATCTCGGCCTCGCCGATCATCCGGCGTTGATTGCCGCGGCGCACAAGGCGCTGGACGATCATGGTTTTGGCATGGCCTCGGTCCGGTTCATCTGTGGCACGCAGGATCTGCACCTGGCGCTGGAGGCGCGGCTGGCGGACTATCTCGGAACGCAGGATTCGATTTTGTTCGCCGCCTGTTTCGACGCCAACGGTGGCTTGTTCGAGCCGCTGCTCGGGCCGGAAGACGCGGTGATCTCGGACAGTCTGAACCATGCCAGCATCATTGATGGCATCCGGCTGTGCAAGGCGAAGCGCTATCGCTATGCAAATTCGGATATGGCGGACCTCGAGGGACAGTTGCAGGCGGCGCGGGCGGATGGCGCGCGATTTGTCATGGTTGCAACCGACGGTGTGTTCTCGATGGATGGATACCTCGCAAAATTGCCGGAAATACGTGCTCTGGCAGACCGTTACGGCGCGTTGTTGATGGTGGATGACTGCCATGCGACCGGTTTTATGGGGCCGCAGGGACGCGGGACGCCGGCGCATTTCGGGGTGAAGGCCGATGTGCTGAGCGGAACGCTGGGCAAGGCGCTTGGCGGGGCTCTGGGCGGCTATATCGCCGGGCCGCAGCCGGTGATCGACCTGCTGCGCCAGCGCGCACGGCCCTATCTGTTTTCCAACGCCTTGCCACCTGCTGTGGTGGCGGCGGGACTCGCGGCGCTCGATCTGGTGGCGGCGGCCGATGATCTGCGCGCGCGGTTGTTTGACAATGCGGCCTATTGGCGGGCCGGATTGGCGGACGCGGGGTTTAGCTTGCTCGCGGGCAACCATCCGATCATTCCGGTGATGCTGGGCGAGGCGGCGCTGGCGCAGAAGATGGCGCAGGAATTGGCTGCGCGCGGCGTGCATGTCGCGGGGTTTTTCTTTCCGGTGGTGCCGCAGGGCCGTGCGCGGATACGCACGCAGATGAACGCCGCGCTGACGCGGGATGATCTGGATTTCGGGCTGGAGGCGTTTCGCGCCGCCGGCAAAACCGTGGGGGTGTTGTGATGCGCAATGAAATGAAGGCGTTGGTCAAGGCGCGGCCCGAAGTCGGGCTGTGGATGGAGCATCGCGCCGTGCCCGAAATCGGCCCCGATGATGTGCTGATCCGTGTCCGCAAGACCGGGATTTGCGGCACCGACATCCATATCTGGAACTGGGATGACTGGGCTTCGAAAACCGTACCGGTGCCTTTGGTGACCGGCCATGAGTTTGCGGGCGAGATTGTCGAATTGGGGCGCAATGTCGAGGGGTTGTCGCTGGGGCAGCGCTGCTCGGGCGAGGGGCATCTGATCGGCAAGCTGAGCCGCCAGAGCCGCGCGGGGAAGTTTCATCTTGATCCGGCCACCCGGGGCATCGGCGTCAATGAACCCGGTGCCTTTGCCGAATACCTGCGCCTGCCGGCGTTCAACGTGGTGTCGCTGCCCGATACGATTGATGATGAGATCGGGGCGATTCTCGACCCGTTGGGCAATGCCGTGCACACCGCGCTGTCGTTTGATCTGGTGGGTGAAGATGTGCTGATCACCGGTGCGGGACCTATCGGGATCATGGCGGCGGCGGTGGCGCGCCATGTCGGCGCGCGGCATGTGGTGATCACCGATATCAACCAGGCGCGGCTGGATCTGGCGGCGCAGGTTTGCGATGTCGTGCCAGTCAATGTGACGGCAGAAGACCTGAAGGACGTGATCGCCCGGTTGAAGATGAAGCAGGGTTTTGACGTCGGCATGGAAATGAGCGGCAACCAGCGCGCGCTCGACCAGATGATCGAGGCGATGACCATGGGTGGGCGCATCGCGATGCTGGGCATTCCGCCCGGCAAAAGCCCGGTGGACTGGAGCAGGATCGTCTTCAAGGCAATTACCATCAAGGGCGTCTACGGTCGCGAAATCTTCGAGACCTGGTACAAGATGATTGCCATGCTCGAAAACGGGCTGGACGTGCGCCGGGTCATCACGCACCGCTTTGGCGTCGATGACTTTGAGGATGGTTTCGCGGTCATGCGCTCCGGTCAGTCCGGCAAGGTGGTGCTGGACTGGGGGTGATGCTGCACAAACAGACGCAGACGCAGGCCCGGCGCATGGGCCTGCAATTCGGCCAGAACCATGGCGCGGTCGGGCAGCGGCGGGGCCAGCACGAGGACGCGGCCGGTGTAGCGGGCCGTCACTAGTTGCTCCAGCAAGGTCAAGACATCGAAAGGCCCGGCGAACAGCGGCACGATGACGCAACGCGGTGCCAGCGCCCCAAGTAAGCTTTTCGAGAACATCGCAAAAGGGACGACGGCAAGCGATGAAGCTCCGGGACAAGGTCGCGCAATGCGCTTGTGCTCCGGCACTTCGACCAGAACTGCGCGGCATTGCGATCCGCGACACTCAACCGCCACGCGGCACCCTGACGGACCCACTTGGGAAAGCGGGGTAGGGTATTGATCTGGAATAGAAAATCAGGGCCACTGTCGCTTTGCAACTCTCAGGTCAGGCTTTGGCGCAAAACAGGTTGAACGCGTCACTGGCGGGTTCTCCACAAAACCGTCGTTTGGAATGGAGGCTCAATCTATACCGCAGCAATTGGCTACCGCAAGCGAAGTTCTTGTCCCTTCGGGCATTTTGGCTCAAACTGTGATTTGAAAACAGGGGTTTAGACTTGTCATATGGAAAGCGGACTGACGCTGGCAATTTTGGAGGCCGTTCCGGTGCCGATGGTACTGATTGGCCGGGATGAACGGATAGCGGCCGCAAATGCGCCAGCGCAGCGGCTTTTGGGTGAGGGGATTGTCGGGCGGCTTTACCCCACGGCCTTTCGTCAGCCTGCGCTGAGCGACCATATCGAGGCCGGTCTGCGACACCGGCGCCGCGGCACCGGGCGGCATGTGATTCTCGGTGCGACGTTTGAGACCGTCTACCGGGTGACAGTCACCCCGTTCGGGGCAGACGGGCAAAACGGCGTGCTCTGCGCTTTCGAGGACATTTCCGAGCGGGAGCAGGTCGGCCTGCTGCGCCGCGATTTTGTCGCCAATGTCAGCCATGAATTGCGCAGCCCGCTGACCGCCCTGCTGGGCTATATCGAGACCTTGCAGGGGGCCGCACGCAATGATGCCGCAGCGCGGGACAGGTTTCTCGGTGTGATGGCACGCGAAGCGGGGCGGATGAACCGCCTCGTCGGGGATCTGTTGTCGCTCAGTCGGGTCCAGGCGAATGAGCGGGTGCGCCCGACGCAACGCGCCGACATCGCAGCCCTGGTGCGGCGGGTCTGCGACGACCTGCGCGATATGGCAGCGGCGAACGGGTCTGATCTGATATCGAGCGGCGCGGCAGAGCCTGCCTTCCTTGCCATGGATGCCGACCAGATCACCCAGGTGCTGACAAACCTGATTGAAAACGCTGTGAAATATGGCGGTGCGGGACGGCGCGTCAGCGTCACCCTCAGCCCTATCGCGCATGATCCCTCGTTGCGCCGCGCCGCCATGCGGATTGACGTCACCGATCAGGGCGAGGGCATCGACACGCTGCATCTGCCGCGCCTGACCGAACGGTTTTACCGCGTCGACAGCCACCGCAGCCGTGAAATGGGGGGAACCGGACTGGGGCTGGCGATTGTGAAACACATCGTCAACCGCCACCGGGGGCGACTGGCCATTGCCAGCGTCATGGGGAAGGGCAGCACGTTTTCGGTGATACTGCCGCTGGATTGAGCCACGGCGGCGGAAAAAGGCGTTGCCTTCATCCCTGTTCTGACAAAGCGGCTCTACAGTCGTCCGATGCGTTCCGTCAGCAGCGCAAAGAAGCCGTCGGCGTCGATGTCGCCCATGAACATTGCATTTGCCGGGCGTTTGGTGACGCGCCACCAGTCGGCGACGGTCATGCCCAGCGTCAGTTCGGATGTGGTCTCGATCTCGACGTTGATGTGGCGGCCCGAGAACAGCTCTGGCCGGATCAGCCAGGCGATGACGCAAGGATCATGCAGCGGCGCGCCCATTGATCCGTATTTCTCCTTGTCGAAACGCTCAAAAAAATCGGTCCATTCGGCGACCATGCGGCCCGGTTCAGTGCCAAGGTCGCGGAAGGCCTGAACGCGGGCGGCGTTGGTGAGCGCCTTATGGGTGACATCCAGCGGCATCACCACAATCGGTGCGCCGGATCTGAACACGATTTCAGCGGCTTCCGGGTCGACGTAAATGTTGAATTCAGCCGCCGGGGTGATGTTTCCCACCTCGAAATAGGCACCGCCCATCAGCACGATCTCCTGAACGCGCACTACAATATCCGGGGCGCGGCTAAAGGCGGTGGCGATATTGGTCAGTGGCCCGAGCGGGCACAGGGTAACAGTGCCGGACGGGTGGCTGCGCAGGGTGTCGATGATGAAATCGACGGCGTGTCCGGGGTGCAGCGCCATCGTTGGTTCTGGCAGCACCGGGCCGTCGAGGCCGGTTTTTCCGTGAACATGCTCAGCCGTGACCAGTTTGCGTTTCAGCGGCGCGTCACAGCCCGCAAACACCGCAATATCGCGCCGTCCGGCCAATTCGCAAACGATGAGCGCATTTCTGGCAGTCAGCGGCAGCGGCACATTGCCCGCCACAGCGGTGACTCCCAACACTTCCAACTCGTCAGGGCTGCCGAGGGCCAGCAGGATGGCGACAGCATCATCCTGGCCGGGATCGGTGTCGATGATGATTTTCCGTACAGACATGTGATCCCCCGACTGTTTGCGCACGTGCAGGGTTGCGCAATGTGGCAGATTTGTCCATGCGGTAAAACAAGGGCGTCAGGGGCGCGCAGATGCACGCCCCTGACAGGGGTTCAGCCGTCGAAATCAATCTCTTCCATGATGCGCAAAGCGGCGGGGCGCTGTTTGGCGACATCTGTCAGGTTGAGGCTGTCGGGGATGAAGTTGCCCCAGCTTTTCACCAGTGCCGAGCGTTCGACGCCCGGTTTCACCGGGAATTCATAGTTGGTTTCGGCATAGATCTTCTGGGCCTTGTCCCCGGAAAGCCATTCCATCATTTTCAGCGCGGCGTCGTAATTCGGCGCGGCTTTGGTCATCGCCATGCCCGAGACGTTCAGATGGGTGCCGTCGCCCTCGAACGTCGGGAACAGCACCTGAACCGATTCCGCCCATGCCTTTTGATCGGGGTCGGCCAGCATCTGGCCGATGTAATAGGTGTTGCCGATCGCGATGTCACATTCGCCGGCCCAGATCGCCTTGACCTGATCGCGGTCGCCACCGGCGGGCCGGCGCGCAAGGTTGGCTTTCAGCCCCAGCGCCCAGGTCTTGGCCGCCGCCTCGCCGCGATGGGCGATGACGGCCGCCATCAACGCGACATTGTAGTCATTGGTGCCCGAGCGGGTGCAGATGCGGCCCTTCCATTTCGGATCCGCAAGGTCTTCGTAGGTGGTGATCTCATCCGGCGAGACCCGGTCCTTGGCGGCATAGACGATGCGCGCGCGTGAAGTCAGGCCGAACCACTGGTTCGCCGGATCACGCAGGTTTGCCGGAATATTGGCCTGCAATACCGCCGAATCGACGGCCTGCGTCACGCCGGCATCGACGATCTGGGCGAGGCGGGCGATATCGACTGTCAGCACCAGGTCGGCGGGGCTGCGCTTGCCCTCGGCGACCAGTCGCTCGGCCATGCCCTTGTCAACAAAGGCGATGTTGACGTCGATGCCGGTTTCGGCGGTGAAGGCATCGATCAGCGGCTGGATCAACTCGGGCTGACGATGCGAATAGATGTTCACCTCCTCGGCGAGGACAGGCAGGGCCGTGCTGCCAAGGGCAAGGGCGAGAAGCGACAGTCGGGTAAACATGGGAACCTCATTGCTCAGGATTTCTGAGGACGTTAAACCCGAGTCTTTCAGTCAGGTCAATACCTGAGTAATATACTAAGACACTTATTCCGCGGCTTTCGCGGCCTTGTCCTCGGCTTTCGCGCGATCCCACAGCACGTCCATCGCGGCAAGGTCGCTTTGTTCCGGGCGCAGGCCGCGTTCGGCCAGAAGATCTTCGATCCGTTTGAAACGACGGGTGAATTTCTGGTTGGCGGCGCGCAGGGCGGCCTCGGGGTCGACATTCATATGCCGCGCAAGGTTGGCCATGACGAACAGAAGGTCGCCGAATTCCTCAGTCACCTCATCCTGGGTCAGCGTGTCACGGGCCTCGACCAACTCCCGGCTTTCCTCGACAATCTTGTCCAGCACCTGGTCGGTCGCGGGCCAGTCGAAACCGACGCGCGCGGCGCGTTTCTGAAGCTTGACGGCGCGGGTCAGGGCGGGCAGGCCAAGGGCGACACCGTCGAGCACGCGCGACTCGTCCTTGTCCGCGCGCTCTGCCGCCTTGATTTTTTCCCAGTCGGCAGTCTGTTGCGCGGCGCTCTTGTCGCGCGAGGCGTCGCCGAAAACATGCGGGTGACGCGATATCATCTTGGTGGAAATGGCATCGGTGACGGATTCGAAGGTGAACAACCCGGCCTCGGCCCCTATCTGCGCGTGATAGACCGCCTGCAACAACAGATCGCCCAATTCGCCTTCGAGATCGCCCCAGTCCTTGCGCGCGATGGCGTCGGCAACCTCGTGGGCCTCTTCGATGGTGTAGGGCGCGATGCTGGCGAAATCCTGCTCGATATCCCAGGGGCAGCCGGTGTCGCGGTCGCGCAGCCGCGCCATGATTTCCAGCAGGCGCGGCAGCCCGCCCTGAGGGTCGGCAATCAGCGCGTCGCTTTCGGGGGCTGGCAGGGGGCGGTTTGGCATTGCAGTGGTTCTCGCTTTCAGGTTTCGTGGACGCAGAACGCCCTTTGTCGCAGGAGTAAACCCGATGCCCGTCCTCAATGCCATAGCCGGCTACGGCGAAGAGATGACGGCGTGGCGCAAGCACCTGCACCGCAACCCCGAAATCGGCTTCGAGTGCCACGAAACCGCGGCTTTCATCGTGCAACGGCTGCGCGAATTCGGAGTCGATGAAATTCACGAAGGTATTGCCGTCAGCGGTGTTGTCGCCATCATTCATGGAAATGACATGGCGGGGCAAGGCGATGCGGGGCAAGGCGATGCGGGGCAGAGTACGGCGCCCTGCATCGGCCTGCGCGCCGATATGGATGCGCTGCCGATGGATGAGCGAACCGGGGCGGAGCATGCCTCGACCCGGCCCGGCCGGATGCACGCCTGCGGCCATGACGGACACGTCACGATGTTGCTGGGCGCGGCAAAATACCTGTGTGACACGCGGCGCTTTTCCGGGCGTGTGGCGCTGATCTTTCAGCCCGCCGAAGAAAGTGGCGGCGGCGCGCAGGTGATGGTGCGCGAGGGCATGATGGAGCGCTTCGACATCGGGCAGGTTTACGGCATCCACAACGCGCCAGGTGTGACGCTGGGGCATTTCTACACCACGCGCGGTGCGCTCCAGGCCTCGGTCGATACGGCGATCGTGCGGGTGACGGGCAAGGGCGGTCACGGGGCTGTGCCGCATGTCTGTGTCGATCCGGTGGTGGCGATCGTCGCCATGGTCCAGGCGCTCCACACCATCGTCGCGCGCAACGTATCGGCGCTGGACGAGGCGGTGATCACCGTGGCGGAAATTCACGTCGGCACCGCGAACAACGTCATTGCAGGCGACGGCTGGTTCAGTGCCACGATACGCTGTTTCGACAAGGACGTGCGTCATCTGCTGAAACGCCGCATCCATGAGATCGTCGCGGGCCAGGCTGCAGCTTACGGCGTCACGGCGGAAATCGACTACGACTGGGGCTATCCTGCAACCGTGAACACCGAGCTAAACGCGGTTTTCGCCGCCGGGGTCGCGGCGCGTGTGTCGGGCCCGGATGCCGTAAACCTCAATGCCAAGCGCGAGATGTGGTCCGAGGATTTCAGCTACTTTCTTGAAGTGCGCCCGGGGGCCTACCTGACAATGGGCATCGGCGCGGCGGCGGGGCTGCACCATCCGGCCTATGATTTCAACGACGCGGCCGCACCGATCGGGGCGAGTTTTTTCGCCGGCCTGGTCGAAGCCGCGCAGCCGCTGGCTTGAAGCGCCCGGCGCAAGCGCGCCCCCCGTACCGCCGAGGCGCGCGTCGCGGAACAACCCCGGACAACCGCGTGACGCCGAGGGCCAGGCGAATACTGGCCCCCTGGCAGGGTGTTGGGGCCATTTGCGCCCCTTGGACGGTGCGCGAACTTTCGAGAGACCGGCATGTTCAGTTGCCACGCCGCAAAGATCTCGCCCGGCCTGGGCGCCTGCAAGCCCTGTGCCGGCAGGCCTTGACAGCCCACGGGGACGCGGGCATTTTCCGCCTACCGGATACCGGCGTCTCCTGGGTCTCAACGACGTCTGCTGACCAGCACGGAGCATCATACAATGGCGCTGGAAGATGCCAAGACACAGGTGGACACCGCCTTTACCCGCAAGGGTCTGCGCGGACTTTCCTTTGAAAACGCCTTCAGCGGTGCGCCATCTTTCCTGCGCCGGACCTATACCAAAGATCTGACGGGCGTTGATCTGGCGGTGACCGGGGTGCCTTTTGACCAGGCGGTGACGCACCGCCCCGGTGCCCGTTTCGGCCCGCGCGCGATCCGCGAGGCCTCGGTGCTGCAACCGTTTGACCCGCCTTATGGCTGCCCCACCAACCCGCTGGAGGAGATGTCGGTCATCGACTACGGCGATCTGGCGTTTGACTACGCCCACACGCCCGGCTTTCCGGGGCTGCTCACCGATCATATCCGCACCATCCTGGCCGCAGGCGTCGGGACGGTGACACTGGGAGGCGACCATTTCATCACCCTGCCGATCCTGCGCGCCTATGCCGAGAAATACGGGCCGATGTCGGTGATCCATTTCGACGCCCATTCCGACCTCTGGCAGGATGATGACATGTCGCGGCTCGATCACGGCACGTTTTTCTACAAGGCGGTGAAGACCGGGATCATCGACCCGACAACGTCGGTGCAGATCGGTATCCGCACCCATTGCGATGATTATCTCGGGGTTGAATATATCGACGCCCGCAGCGTGCACGAAAAAGGTGTTGCCCATGCCGTGGCCCGCGCGAAAGAGATTGTTGGCCGGAACCCGACCTATGTTACCTTCGATATCGATTGCCTCGACCCGGCGGCGGCCCCCGGCACCGGCACCCCGGTCTGGGGCGGCTTGCAGACCTGGCAGGCGGCGGCGGCGCTGCGCGATCTGGCAGGGATCAACATGGTGGGTGGTGACATCGTCGAGGTTGCGCCCGCCTATGACACCACCGGCGCCACCGCCATCGCCGGAGCCCATGTCGCGCATGAGTTGATTTGCCTCTATCACTGGGCCCATCACCGAAAATGAAAAGGACTTCGCTGACCATGCTGCTTTTCACCGGTTTCGCGCTGATCGTTCTTGCCGGGCTGATGGCCTATGTCCGCCTCGCCCCCGCCGACCCATTGATTTTGAACGCGCCGCCCGCGCCCTCGCTCTGGGCGGCCGGGGCAGGATGGGACGAGGTGAAACCCATCGAGGGCGGTGCCATCCTTCGCCTCTCGGATCAGAAAGGCACCGCCGCCGAGTTGCTGACGCGGATCGACGCGATTGCCATGGCGACGCCCGCGACGCGGCGATTTGCCGGCTCTGCCGAAAGGGGTCGCATGACCTGGGTGACCCGTTCGGCTTTCTGGGGTTTTCCCGATTACACCACAGCCGAGGTCCGGGCCGACGGGCTTTATATCTATGCCCGCCTGTATTTTGGCCGCGGCGATTTCGGCGTCAATGCCGCGCGCCTGAAGGCCTGGCTCGCGGCACTTTAGCGCGGCCAGCATCGCACGGGTATCACCGCTGGGTGATGCCCCTTGACCGGCACGCGCCCTTAGGACAAACCGCCACAATGGTCCCATTGGAAACCCTTGCCCAGATCACCCAGCGCTTCGAGTTTCTCGAAGCCAAGATGTCATCCGGCGTCGCCCATGGCGAGATCGCCGTGCTGAGTCGCGAATATTCAGAGTTGCGACCCGTCGTCACGCAGATCGCCGCCTATCGCCGGGCGCTGGACGACCTGGCCGAGGCCGAAGCGATGCTGTCGGACCCCGAGATGAAGGCCCTCGCCGAAGAAGAAATACCCACCCTGCGCGACCGCATCCCAGAGATGGAGCAGGCGCTGCGCCTGGCGTTGCTGCCCAGAGACGCCGCCGATGCCCGCCCCGCCATTCTTGAGATTCGGCCCGGCACCGGTGGCGAGGAGGCAGCCCTTTTCGCGGGTGACCTGTTGCGGATGTATCAGCGTTACTGCGAAGCCCAGGGCTGGCGCTTTGAAATCCTCGAGATGCAGGAAAGCGATCTTGGCGGGCTGCGCGAACTGGTCGCCCATATCCAGGGCGAGGGGGTTTTTGCGAAACTGAAATACGAATCCGGCGTTCACAGGGTCCAGCGCGTGCCCGAAACCGAAAGCGGCGGGCGGGTGCACACATCTGCCGCCACCGTGGCTGTGCTGCCCGAAGCGGAGGAAGTCGATATCGACGTTCCCGCCGCAGACATCCGCATCGACACCATGCGCGCCTCGGGTGCGGGCGGGCAGCACGTCAACACTACTGATTCCGCCGTGCGCATCACCCATCTTCCGACCGGCATCATCGTGGTCTCGGCCCAGAAATCGCAGCACCGCAACCGCGAGATCGCCATGCAGGTGCTGCGCGCGCGGCTGTTCGAGTTGGAGCGTGAAAAGCTGCATTCCGAACGCTCTGCCGACCGCAAGGCACAAGTGGGCAGCGGCGACCGCTCCGAACGCATCCGGACCTACAATTTTCCCCAGGGCCGTCTGACCGATCACCGCATCAACCTGACGCTCTATGCGCTGGGGCAGATCATGGCGGGCGATCTGACGCCGGTGGTCGAGGCGCTGACCGCCCATGACCAGGCCACAAAGCTGGCAGAACTCGAGACGTGACCGCCGCGGCTGCCTTGCGCGCCGCCACGGCCCGGCTGACGGCGGCGGGGATAGACAACGCCGCCGGCGACGCCCGGCTGCTGCTGGCCCACGCGATGGCGATCGCCCCTGACCGGCTGATCCTGCACCTGCCCGACGC
>TARA_R110002110_G_scaffold4945_4_pt1 | contig 15150 bp, 21 predicted proteins | sample TARA_R110002110 | Tara Oceans TARA_R110002110 (sample SAMEA4397330) | marine metagenome | biome: Polar Biome; feature: [SRF] surface water layer (ENVO:00010504); material: water (ENVO:00002006), including particulate matter (ENVO:01000060) such as... | depth 5 m
AATGTGGGATTACCGTTCCACGTGGCGAGAAGGGCAAAGAAGTTGTTATGCGCTTTTTACTTGACAAGGAGCCCACTTTCGTGGTAGAATACACTACGTATGGTAATATCAAAAAGCATTTTTATGATATTGCTGATGCAATAGTGATCGCGAAAGCAGGGTTTTCATGTCAGCAGAAGAAAAGTTAAGTGTCTTAAAGAGTTTTTTAACTCTCTCTCATATCAGTCGAGAAGAGTGTTTATTTTATTGCCCCTATTGCGAACATCATAAACCAAAGTTATCTGTTAACTTTGACAAGAATGTATATAAGTGTTGGGTTTGCGATAGCAAAGGCAACAATGTATGGAGACTGGTTAGAAAGTTTGGATCCTCTGCGGACAAGAGAAAGTGGAGATCCTTTGAAGAACAAGTAGATCTCACTGAGTCTCTTTATGACAAGATCTTCGGCACTCCTCAACAGGAGGAAGAGACAATAGAACTACCGCCAGAATTTGTTTCTCTCACTCAGAGGAAATTATCGGTGGGCGGCAAGAGAGCAAAGAAGTATATAATGGATAGGGGACTGACAGAGCGAGATATAGCACAATGGAAGATTGGATATTGTGCAACTGGAGAGTACAAGAGTAGAGTAATATTCCCTTCTTTTAGAAAGAACGGGAAACTTAATTATTTTGTAGGCAGAAGTCATGCAGATGATTGGATGAAATATAAAAATCCAATGGTAAGCAAAGACATTATCTTTAATGAATTAAATGTCGACTGGAAGGAACGCGTATGTTTAGTAGAAGGAATATTTGACGCTGTTAAAGCGGGCATTAATTCTATTCCGCTGTTGGGATCTACGATCAATGAAAATAGTAAACTTTTTCAAAAGATTATAGAGAACGATACGATTGTATATTTAGCACTAGATCCGGATGCCAGCAAAAAGAGTGGGGAAGTTATTAAAGCGTTCCTCTCTCATGGAATAGAAATTCACCAAGTGGATATAAATGGATATGAAGACGTGGGATCTATGAGTAAGGAAATCTTTAGAAAAAGATTTAATCAAGCGAGACAGATCACGTCAGACATATATTTTCACGATAGCATTAGAAAGAGTGGGGTTTAAATGAAATTAGCACACATAGCAGATACACACATTAGAAATTTTGAAAGACAGGATCAGTACCGAGCAGTCTTTGAGGATTTATACAGGGTTTTGAAAAAAGAGAGTCCCGACTATATTATTCATTGCGGGGATATCGCCCACAAGAAAACAGTTATTTCACCGGAGTTTGTCGAACTATGTTCCGACTTCTTTCGGAATTTGGAAGCAATTGCTCCCACTTATATTATCTTAGGGAACCACGATGGTAACTTGAGAAACCTGGAGAGGCAAGACGCGCTCACTCCGATTGTGGACGCATTGGGATTAGACAACCTCCACCTCATGAAGAACTCGGGGGAGTATGTGGTGGATAAGAACCTCACTTTAAATGTGATGTCTATCTTCGATGAGGATAATTGGGTAAAACCTACCAATAACGATACCATTAATATTGCCCTCTATCATGGAGGGGTCTTGGGATCCCAAACCGACTTTGGGTGGAACATAAAAGTAGATCACGATGTTAGTATCTTTGATGGTATGGATTTTGCGCTCTTGGGGGACATCCATAAATCTAATCAAGTATTGGATACCGAGGGAAGAGTAAGATATCCAGGCAGCACTATTCAGCAGAATTTTGGTGAGTCTGCGGACAAGGGACTGCTTATGTGGGACATTAAGGATCGCGATGACTTTGACGTCCGTCATATTATTTTGAACGATCCTAATCCTCACGTAGACATCTCTCTGACTAAGACAGGCAGATTGCCTAAAAATTTAAACATTAAAGAAGATTCGCGCATACGCATTGTGGCGGATAATCGCACCACGATTGCCAACCAACGTAAGTTGATCGATGTAGTTCGCAAGCGGTTTAAACCACAACGAGTCACTTTCCTCAATAGGGGACTGTCGGGAACGCCGTCTGCTTCTATGATCGCAGATGGTATTGAGATTGGAAATTTGCGAGACACCAAAGTCCAGGAGAAGTTAATTGAAGAATATTTGAAGGATTATAATATTGAGAAAGACGCACTTGAAGACGTGTATGTTCTCAATAATCGTTATAATACTCTTCTTAATTTAGAAGAGGATGTATCGCGCAATGTGAACTGGTCTGTCGAAACATTAAAGTGGAATAACTTATTTAATTATGGACCCGGTAATGAAATCGACTTCTCCACCCTGCATGGAATTGTGGGCATCCTGGGGAAAAACTTTTCCGGCAAATCTAGTGTCATTGACAGTTTGTTATTCACCATGCAAAATAACACTTCCAAGAGCAGTGTGAAGAATGTCAATATTATTAACCAAAATAAAAAGAGTGCCTCTTCAGAAGTAGTTGTAGGCATCGGTCCACGCAAGTATAAGATAGTGAGGAAGATGGAAAAATATACGAAGAAATTGCGTGGGAGAGAAACTGAGGAAGCAAAGATGATCTTAGATTTTTCAGCGATTGACGGTGAAGAAGAGATAAGTTTAAACGGTGAGACGCGCAACGATACAGATGCCAACATTCGACGGATTTTCGGTACGAAGGACGATTTCTTAATGACAAGCTTTTGTTCTCAGATGGACTCCCTTCAATTCATTAATCAGGGTTCGACGGATAGGAAAAAGAACCTTTCTAAATTTTTAGATTTAGAGGTATTTGAAAATAAATATCGACTTGCCCACGATGACTCATCTCATATACATGGAGCACTTAAACAATTCGAGGGCAAGACATTCGAGGATGACTTAGCGCGTGAAAGAACAGCGATGGTAGATGCCGAGGAAGAACTCAGTGTCCATCGAAAAGAGTGTGATTATATTAAGTCGCGACTTGAGAAGACGCGTGATGATATCAAAAAGATTGAGATAGAGATTGCAGGATATCCCACCATCGATATTGATATAATCAAAATCGAAAAACAACTCAAAGGTGCGGTAACAAGGAAGGATTCAACCCTGAGTCGTCAAAAGGGCATACGTGCCGAACATAAAGAACACCAGGAATATTTAGATAAGGTAGAGGGATTCTTCCAAGAGAATTCGCTAGACGACTTTCTTCAGCGCCAAGAATTATTAAAAGAGAAGCAAGGTAATCTAAAAGATTTATTGGGAGAGTTGGACAAGAGAGAGAGGGAGAGTGAATTTTTGAATGATAAGATCGACCTCCTCTCTACGGTCCCTTGCGGCGATCAGTTTCCTAGCTGCCGGTTTCTCCAAGATGCTTTGAGTTCAAAAGAATTAGTACCCACAGCGGCAAGCGGGTTAGTGGAAATTAGCAAGAGGATTGAGAAAGTTAATTCTTCGCTAGAGGATATGGACGAACAGGCAATCACTCATCGTATTAAAAATTTCCGATCTCTAATGGAGAAAAAGAATACGTACGAGCGTGCACTTTCTAATTTGATTATCGAGAAAGAAAGGAGCGCCTCCACTCTTAAAGAGATTAATTCTAAAATTTCTTCCTTGCAAGACAGGAAGGGTAAGTATTATGAGAATGAGAAGGTTGCCGAGGAAATTAGCAAACTTGAGAAGAAACGTAAGTCTCTAGAGAAGGATCTTTCCTTTTCTAAGAAAAGTTTAGGAGGGTGTGAGGATCGGATGTATGAGTTGATTGAGCACCGAGGAAGTTGTGAACAACGCATATCCTTCTTAGTAGACAGGATTGACGAGCGACAGAGATTGCACAGTCAGTATATTGCCTATGATCTTTTTAAAGTGTGTATGGATAGTAATGGTATCGGATCCGACATTATCAAGAAGTGCCTCCCAGTCATTAATGAAGAGGTTTCTAAGATTTTGTTAGATATTGTGCCATTTGAAATTTTCTTTCAAATTGAAGAAAGAAAATTAGAAATTTATATTCGCCATCCCAAACACGAGCCGCGATTAATAGAGATGGCAAGTGGTGCCGAAAAAACAATTGCTGCCATGGCAATCAGACTCGCACTGACAAAGATAGGTAATTTACCAACTAGTGATATATTTATATTAGATGAACCCGCTACTGCTCTAGACGCAGATAACATGGATGGGTTCATTGATATTTTAGAGATGTTAAAAAATCAATTTAAAACTGTCATATTAATCTCCCATCTAGACGTGCTTAAAGAGTGCGTGGATAGTGAGATTGTTATTGATAAAAAGAATGGGTTCGCCCATGTAGAAGTATAGGAGAAAATTATGGCAACAAAAGAAGCAAAAGATCCCAAGGGAATGTTAGACAAAGGGGTTGCGAAAATAGTAAGCCGCAAATTATTGGTCTGGGGAACGGCAACAGTCGCGCTCTTCAGCGGAGCGGTACCCGCAGAACAATGGGTAGAAATCTGTCTTCTCTATATCGGATCCCAGGCACTGGTAGACATAGTTTCTACATACAAGGGGTCGTGATGGTACAGTGGATAGTATTCAAGGCATTTACGAAGAAGGCATATTTGTGGGTCAAGACTTACTGGTACGTTCCAATAGGAGCGATGTGGGCAATTATCACATGGTTTTTTTTCCGACAAAAAGCCTCTTCGATGGTAGATAACTTTAATGAGACACGCAAAGCACATAGGAAGGAGGTTGATATCATTACTAAATCGAAGGAAGATGAAGTATCCGTTCTCAAAGGTTTGGTTGCCAAGTCACGCGAAGAGGATAAAGCGGCGCAGGCGAAATTTAAGAAAACTTCAGAAGATATTAAGAAGAAGAGCGCCTCGAGAAAGAAAGAACTTGTGGATCAAGAGACGGCGGTATTAGCGGATAAACTCAAGAAAATGATGGATGGCGAATCCAAATGAGAATTATAGCAATATTGATAGTTTCACTTTTTGCACCCGTATTATTAGGTCAAGAGATTGTCCCCATTAACAAGGGGGACAAAGCTCCATTTGACGGGGTAATTCTCGATAAGAGTGCGGCCGCAGAAATAATTTCTAAAGACGAATTATCGAAAGAAGAGTGCCAAAATAAGACTGAGTATGAGGTGTCTAAGTCCACCAACACGTGTATTTTAAATAAAAATATAGCAGAGTCTAGTTTACGCATAGAGAGAGAAACCAATAAAAAACTCACCATTCTAAGGAACCAAGAAATAGATCGACTCAATAAGAGACTACAGGAAGCGGGAGTAGATTGGGGACCTTTGTGGTTTGCCGGCGGAACAACGATAGGTATCGCAGTATCTCTTGTTATCTTCTATTTATCCATTCAAACGGTTAATTCGGAGCCACTACAGTGAGTGAGGACTATAATAGAATTGCCCAACTGGAACAAGAAATAAAGAAAAAGTATGGTGATGACGCTATTAAAAACCCTCTTTCATCTTGGGATCACGGTAAGGAAAAAGAATATATTGAGCAGGTGAAAGAAGTTTCCACGAGGGATAAATCTACATCCGCAGGAGAGAAGGAATATTACAATGGTTTTTTAGTGGATAAAAAACTATTTAATAGAGATAATAAAACCGATTGCCCAGTTTGTGGTCAATACTCTTTCAGTGCCCGAGATAATGTTTATTTGAATAAGTGGGACTGCTGCCGTATATGTTTTATACGGTGGGTCGAAGACAGAGAAGAGCGTTGGAAGGCAGGTTGGCGGCCGAATGTTGAGGATGACAATGATCAGCGCGATGGTGAATGAACTGACCAGGAAAATTTCCCTATTACAACGGGACGCAGAAAAGTGTGATAACGGCAACGCTTCTGCTGGAACGAGGATCCGAAAAGATTTGATGGATTTAATTAAAGAAATGAAAGAACTTCGCCAATATGTGTTGGAACAACGAAAGGAGAAAGTTTAATATGGCAACAGTAGAAGAGATTGCAAAAGGCATATCACAAGTAATGGCAGACTCGTATGACGGAGCGCTAGACGAGGAAGGTAAACATTTGGATACCGGATTGAAGCGCGGGGGTTTTGATGTCAAGTTAACTGATCGTCGAGTGAATGATGGATTTTCTCTGAGTTTAAGTGGGAATATCTTACTTCTAAATTACCAGAGCGAAATATCCGTGAAGGAACTCCATAGTAAAGATTTTGAATCCGATGTCGAAGATACTTTAGCACAGGTTTTAAAGTTTGTAAAAAAACATTATAAGAAGGTTACAGGTAACACTCTCAAGTGTAAGCCGGTTGGGGATCCCGACATTGACGTACAAAGCACCAGCAGAGTTCATACTTGGGTAAACGCCCAAGCACGATATGAAATCCAAGGTATGGACAAGGAGTCATCGGATATTCCTGATGGCGATGAGCGCCTCGACAAGTCCATTCGTGATTGGTTGGAATTAGGAAAAAAATCTAAAAAACCTGAAAACGTAACGGCCGCAGGACTTGATCTGGGAAGACCAAAGAATTCAACCCCAAAGGGAGAGTAGCATGATAGAACTTTCTAAAGAGAGAATAAGGCAGATCATTAAAGAGGAAGTGGCGCATGCTAACACTCAGTCCAACGAGGGACTGCGGATGCAGAAACATCTCACTAAGATGGTGGATTTAGCAGGCACGTTAATTCCTCACTTTGAAGAAGACGATGATGTCGAAGAGTGGATCCAAGAAAAGGTTGCCGTAATCTGCGCACTCCTTCAGAGCATCCACGATTATAAAAAATATGAGAATGTAAGAAGTAAGTAAAATGCTATGTCGTATAATCTTTCCAAAAATGAAATCAGAAAGGAAGTTACCAAGTGTGGCAAAGATCCCACTTACTTTCTAAATAATTACGCTAAAATTTCTCATCCCGATAAGGGACTCATTCCATTCAAAACTTATGATTTTCAAACTGATTTATTAAACAGCTTTAATGATCATCGATTCAATGTAATTTTGAAGGCGCGCCAACTCGGAATCTCTACCATTACAGCAGGATACGTGGCGTGGTTGATGATGTACCGGCGCGAGAAAAATATATTAGTAGTTGCAACCAAATTTGCTACTGCCGCAAACCTTGTCAAGAAGGTCAAAGCTCTTATAAAGAATATGCCCGATTGGGTAAAGATTGCGGAGATCAGCGTCGATAATAGAACCTCTTTCGAATTAAGTAACGGATCCCAAATTAAGGCGTCCACTACTTCCGCCGATGCGGGACGTTCTGAGGCGTTGTCTCTTTTAGTAGTGGACGAGGCCGCCCACGTCCCTGAGTTGGAAGAGATGTGGAAATCTCTCTATCCTACACTCTCTACTGGGGGTCGGTGCATCGCCTTGTCCACCCCTAACGGAGTGGGAAATTGGTTTCACCAAACATATATAGATGCCGAGGAGAAGAGAAATAGTTTCCAGACGACTGTTCTGAAATGGGATGCTCACCCTGACCGTGATCGAGATTGGTTTGAGCGAGAAACTAAAAACATGTCACGCCGTGACATTGCCCAAGAATTAGAATGTAATTTTAACATGTCGGGCGAGACAGTGATCCACCCCGAAGATATTGAGCGACTCACATCAATCACTCGCCCCCCAAAGCATCGGACTGCCTTTGATCGCAATTACCATATTTGGGAAGAACATATGGTAGGGTGTGATTATTTACTTGTAGCAGATGTGGCGCGAGGCGACGGGAAGGACTACTCAGTCTTTCATGTTGTGAAGTTGAATACCATGGAAGTAGTAGCAGAGTATCAGGGGAAACCTACTCTAGATATGTTTGCAACACTTCTCCACTCGACAGGTTACGAGTATGGGCAATGCATGGTGGTAGTAGAAAATAATAATGTAGGGTTCAGTGTTCTTGAAAAGTTAATAGAGATGGAATATCCAAATGTTTATCATTCTATTAAATCTACCCACGAGTATGTAGACCAATTTACCGCCGAAGGAAGTACAGGCGCTCTTCCCGGATTCACTACCTCTTCTAAGACACGCCCCTTGGTGGTAGCTAAACTAGAAGAATTTATACGCAACAAGATGATTACTATTTATTCCCCTCGCACCATAAGCGAGTTAAAGACTTTTGTATGGCACAACGGCAGACCTCAAGCAATGCGCAGTTATAATGATGACCTTGTGATGAGTCTTGCAATTGCTTGTTGGGTGCGCGATACAGTTATAACTGTATCGAAAAGAGATGCTAAATATACAAAAGCAATGCTTGATAGTATGCTTGTTTCAAATACGAAACTAAATACTACTATAAAAGGTATGCACGGGTTTAAACAAAATGAAATGCATGATAAACTAGAGAGAGAAAAAAATATCCAAGCGGAATTTGCTTGGTTATATAAAGGATAAATATTATGGCTGATAATAAAAAGAATCCGGCCAACGCCGAGTCTACATTATTTAAGAGACTTACGAAGTTGTTTTCCGGACCTATTGTAAATCGAAAGACGGTAATGGTTCGCAACCAGGCCCGCCAAGATTTAGATAAATATAGGTTTAAGTCAGCCAGTGGTCAAAACTTTAAGAAGACAAGTTATAATCCATTTGAGAGTATTAACTCCACCAACATGGCCAACCAACAACGTGGTGAGCGATATGTAGATTTTGATCAGATGGAGTATATGCCGGAACTTGCATCGGCAATGGACATCTATGCAGACGAGATGACTACTTCAACATCTCTGGAAGACATGCTTCGTATTAAATGTCCCAATGAAGAAATAAAAACAGTTTTAGATACCTTATATCATAATGTCTTGAATATAGATTTTAATCTATTCGGGTGGTGCCGCACCATGTGTAAGTATGGTGACTTCTTTTTGTATCTCGATATCGATGAGCATATCGGAATTAAAAGTGTAGTAGGTCTACCATCCAACGAGATTGAGAGATTGGAAGGTGAAGATCCTACTAACCCCAACTATGTGCAATATCAGTGGAATAGCGGTGGAATTACTTTTGAGAATTGGCAAGTTGCACACTTCAGAATTCTAGGTAATGATAAATATGTTCCCTATGGTACCTCTATATTAGAACCTGCACGCCGCATTTGGCGCCAACTAGTTTTACTTGAAGACGCTATGATGGCTTATCGAATTGTTCGCTCTCCTGAGAGGCGAGTATTTTATATTGATGTAGGTAGTATCGCTCCCGAAGACGTCGAGCAATATATGCAGAAAGTGATCACTCAGATGAAACGGAATCAGGTCATTAATCAAGATACAGGTCGAGTGGATTTGAGATATAATCCAATGAGCATTGAAGAGGATTATTACTTGCCCGTTCGTGGCACTCAGACTCAAACTAAGATCGAGGCGCTGCCGGGAGGAACTTATACAGGAGATATCGACGACGTTAAATACCTCCGAGATAAATTGTTTTCCGCTATCAAGATCCCTGCCTCCTATCTATCGTCCGATACAGATGAAGACAAGACTACTTTAGCGCAGAAAGACATTCGTTTTGCGCGCACCATTCAACGACTCCAGCGCGCAGTATTGGCAGAGTTAGAGAAAATTGGCATCATCCACCTCTATACGTTGGGGTTCCGGGGCGACGATTTAATTTGCTTTAATTTGTTCCTCAACAACCCATCGAAGATTGCGGTGCTGCAAGAGTTGGAGCAGTGGAGCACAAAATTTGATGTTGCCTCTGCTGCTACTGAAGGATTTTTCTCAAAGCGGTGGATCACCAATAATATTTTTGGATTAAGCGAAGAGGAGTTTGTACGCAATCAGCGAGAAATGTTCACTGATCGCAAAGTTCAAGCAGCCTTAGATGCGGCAGCCGAAATGGGAACGGGTGAATCCGGCGGAGAGGTATCTGCCGGAATGGGAGATATGATGGGCGCCGACATGGGGATGGAAGGCGACATGTCGCTGGAAGACGATATGGTCCTGGACGCACCAGAAGGGGATACAGGGACTCCAGAAGACTTAGCACCTGAGCCCGAGGGAGGAGAGGATCCTCTCTTAAGCGCGCCCCCTGGCAAGCGTGACGATAAGAAATTGCATCGTTATGCTAAGAGTAGTTATATAGCCAAAGAAGGCGAAAATGATCGCCGACCTAAAGGGGCGAGAAAAAGATCACAACTCGCTCAAGGATCTCAGGAGAAGGGCAGGAACACAAAACGCACCGTTTATCCTGGCGCTAACGAATTATTTACCGTCGGAAATGGAATTACAGAGGTGGTAGATGATAATTATAAGCAACAAGAAGAAAAAGTTTTCGCCGTAAAGCATACTCACACAGAGATAAAACTGCTTATTGAACAATTGGAGAAAAGAAAAGATGAGAAAACCGCACAAGAGTAAACATAATAAGAAAAGAAATACCGCTTTTCTTTACGAGGTGCTGATTCAAGATATTACTAAAAGTGTAGTAAGTGGAGATCAAAAGCGTAAAGAAACTGCCTTGAAGATTTGTAAAGAATTCTTTCAGAAGGGCACTGTCCTTTACAAAGAGAGAGAGTTGTATACCACGTTGCTAGAGGCGGGAGAGATAGACTCCGCATTGGTGGAGAAACTTCTCACCGAAGCAAAGAGGGTCTACTCTGCTTTGAACACACAAGAGATTTTCAACGCGCAAACCCGCATGATTAGTAAAGTAAACAAAAAATTATCTGGAAGTGTATTTTCTAATTTTGTGAGCAACTATAAGAATCTCGCCACGATTGCGCAGATCCTCAACCAAGAGTTGCCGGTGAAAAAGCGTATTATGCTAGAGAGCCAGTTTTTAGAGCAGGCAACTACCCCTACTCCAAGTACTACTACACCAATGGAGCCTACGGACAATTTAGTCTATAAGACGTTTGTAAGAAACTATAATGAGAAATATGAAGGTGTCTTGGTAGAGGGACAAAAAGAGGTAATCACAAGATATGCGACTGCTTTTAGTGATAAAGGATTGTCTTTGAAGATTTTTCTAAATGAAGAGTTAGGGCGCTTAAAAGATGAATTGCGGAACTCTCTCAATACTTCTATCTTATCCGAAGACGAGTCAATGCACTCGAGGACTCAAGATGTCATTGGGATCCTAGAATCATATCGGGAGACACCAGAATTCGCGGAGCATGATATCATGCAAATTTTGGAAATTCAATCTCTGGTAGAGGAGATGAATTCCTAATGCCTATTACTATAACACTCAAAGATGAAGACGAGCAAATCCCAACCCCCGCTCCTATCCCGGCCTCTAAGAAGAATCTTGCCATCAAAATGAAATTAAATATTCGCAAGTCGTTGGATGGGAGTTTGATGATCTTTGATCACCCTGAAGTAGATATTGTGATTGTCCCCTCCACCAAGAAAGTGGTTGTCTTTCCCAAGGAGAGAAATAGCGACGAAGTATATCAGGCTCAGGATCGAATATTTCAGCACCTAATGAGAGCCGGACTATTAACGCCTGGAACGGTTGAGGGAGGAAATGTCTACGGCGCCATGTCAGGCACGATGCTGCCCGCTGATAACCCCGACTTCCCTGTTATGGATTTAATTGTTCTTTCGTTGGGAAAATTTATTGAAAAGGAAAAACCCGATTACTTGTTCGCCGACGCCTACGATGAAGAGGTAGACGAGATGTATACAGAACCTAACGACGAGGATTCTACTCCTTTAGGAAAAGTTCCGCAAGCAGTAAAGAAAGGGAGTATCTCACCTTACGATACACGACGCTATCTTAGCGGATATTATTAATGGAATTGATATATTTTGTTCTGGTATGCTTTGGCATTACTCAAATCTTATGTCATGGAAAGATATTTGATTCTGTAAGACCTTCTTACCACTTCTTTCATTGTCCCATGTGTGTCGGATTCTGGGTTGGTGCATTTGTATGGGCATTAAGTCCCTACACAGGACTATTTACCTTTGATTATAGTTTTATAACTGGATTTTTATTGTCTTGCCTAAGTTCAGGAACTAGTTATATGATGAATATGTTGATATGCGATAATGGATTTCAGTTAGCAATCAACAAGTCGGAGGTAGAAGATGTCGCTCGTAACACGTAAATGGTTCTTACCCACAGTACGACGTTGCTGTAAAGGCAGTTAACTCGGGCAGGTAGCGCCTGCGAAATCATGAGGAAAAATAGATGATTAAAATTGATAAGAAGTATTTAAAGAAGATTATTAAAGAAGAATCGCACAAACTCGCCGAGAACCATCCATGGTCAGAGGAATCAGTTGCGTCTGAAATAGAGCGCGCCAAAGAATTGGATTCGGACAACCTCGACGATCTATTAGATTTTGACAAAGATGACCCAAAAGAGTGGCAAGATTGGGATGTGATCACCACTGCTCTGAGCAGGTTTCTCATGAGCAAACTCGAAGACACCATTGAAGATCCTCGAGATTTAAACTATGTAGAGCGACAAATCGAGGTGCCTTTGCTTGATATGGTAAAGGGACTAGAAGGTGACGTTCTCGACCACCTGCTTAAAGCTTTAGGGGAGTCTCCGGAAGGAGAGGACTTAACGGAGGAAAAAGAAATGAAAGTTTCAAAAAAACAATTAGCAAAAATTATTCAAGAAGAGATTGCTCGTGTACTGGGCGAAGAAGACTTGAATGAAGAAGACAAGGATTGGATCCAAGGCGCCGAAAAAGACATCGAACGCAGAGGCACTGAAGGTGTGTGTACGGGCGATAAGTTTGGAAGCGAGTCGTGCCCAAAGGGATCAAAACGATATAATTTAGCAAAAACTTTTCGCAAGATGGCAAGAGATGGGAAAGATAAATAGATATGAGTAAGCATCTTTTAAGAGAATATTATGAATTGTGTCCAAGCGGCGTCTGTCAGGATTTCCTGACCGAGGACGAAAAGCGCCAAGTGGTGAAGGAGAACGTCCTGTTCTTGACAGGCATTCTCCAGAAATCAGACACGCGTAACGGAAATGGTCGAATCTATCCTCACAAGGTTCTAGAAAGAGAGATGGAGAATTACCAAAAAGTCGTTAAAGAAATGCGCGCACTAGGTGAACTGGACCATCCCGATGATAGCGTCATCAACCTTAAAAATGCTTCACACATGGTCACAGAGACTTGGTGGGACAACGGTACCGTGATGGGCAAAGTCAAAGTTCTCAACACCCCCAGCGGCAATATCCTTAAATCATTAGTGGAGAGCGGCGTCAAACTGGGCATTTCCTCTAGGGGACTTGGCAGTGTTCGCGAACAGCAAGGAAACACCATCGTGGAAGACGACTTCCAATTGATTTGTTTCGATTTTGTTTCCGAACCCTCAACACCAGATGCGTATATGTCCGCCAAGATTCACGAAGGTCTGGAAGATGGACTGACAAAGGCAGATAGAATTAACCGTTTGCTCAATCAGATTACGAGGAAAGATAAATGAAGATAACGATTGCCAGGGTCAAAGAAATCATTAAAGAAGAATATCAAAAAATGCGTGAGCATGATGATATGGAAAGCGACTATGATCCTGACGAACCCCAAATTTATGCGAGTGGTATCGGCGGACTCGGGCAAGACGCCATGGCTCTGATTGCCGAGTATGTAAAACCTATGGTAGATAATATGGCAGAGGGAAATTTTGAAGATAATCTGTTCCCCATGAAAAATCATACGATTGCCGAGATACTCTTGGGCGTTATCGCATACCAAAAAGAATTAGAAAAGAAACGCCCCGACAGCGTACATGAGGTTAAGAATGAAAAGAAGCGAACTTAAGAAAATTATTAAACCAATGGTCGCGGAGTGTATTAAGGAGTCTCTTTTGGAAGAAGGAATACTGTCCACGGTTATTAGTGAAGTTGTCAAAGGTATGAACGCACAGTTAATGGTGGAGGACACCCCAGTTGCCACAGTACCCGCGCCCCAACCAAAAAATAATATTTCTACTAAAAAATTACAAGAGACTAAGAAAAAAATGCTGAACGCCATAGGCAAAGGTGCTTATAACGGTGTTGATATTTTCGAAGGGACGACGCCCGCCCCTGCACAACAAACTTCAACTCACGGACCCTTAAAGGATTTAGATCCTAGTGACTCCGGAGTAGACATCAGTGGATTAATGAATACCAATTGGGGCAAGTTAGTCTAATGGCAGTAGTAAAGCGCGAGCGCAACGACAACGATGAAAAGATGATCAAACGCTTCCTTAAAAAAGTGAAGAAGCAGGGCATTATTGAAGAGTTTTTAAGTCGCCGCTACTATGTAAAACCATCGGTTAAGAAACGTCTAGACAAGAAGAAGCAAATTGCCGAACACAAAAAACGTATGGCAAAGGAAAATAGATAGTATAATACTATTTATAGGAAGGAGTAAGACATGTCAGATTCATTTCAATATCGATCAGGTTTAGGGCGCGCAGATGCATACCTAGTGTCGGGAAAACCATTTGCAAAGGGCGGACTAGACTCCTCAGCCTCCATTGTTAAGGTGACATTCCCCGCCGTCACTCGTTGGGTTAGAGTTATTAATCAAGGACTTGCCGCGACCGGAGATCTCAAATGCGCCTTCTCGGAAAACGGATTGCCATCCAAGGGGGGTACCAATTACTTCACCCTCCAAGATCGGAGCACGGCAAGCAGTCGAACCGGTCACACTATGGCCATGTTCGAACTCAAGATCACAGAAATGTATTTTGAGGGATCCAATAATTTTGATGTAATCGCCGGACTTACGAGTATCGGCATAGGCGAGATCAATGTAGCAGGAGTGGCAAACTGGAGCGGCAGCGCGGGAGTAGGATAATATGGTTTTTCAATATCGCGCCGGACTAGGAAACGCAGCTAGCTACATGGTTTCAGGGCGACCATGGTGCAAGGCAGAGATTGATTGCGAGTCGGCACCAGTTAAGGTGGAATTCCCAGCAGTCACGCGGTGGATACAGATTTTTAATCAAGATGACGCTGCGGGTCATCATCTTAAGGTGGCTTTTTCGGAGAACGGACTCTCGGGCGACGAGTATTTTGCCCTTGAAGATTATGTGGGCACCAGCGAAGCAGGACACAACACTGTTCAACTCGAGTTAAAACTTACCGAGATATGGATAGAGGGTTCTGATAATGTAGAGATCATTGCGGGACTTACTACCATTGGCATAGGCGAGATTAATGTAGCAGGGGTGGTAAACTGGAGCGGCAGCGTTGGGGTTGGATAATAATATCACCAAAGTTCTTTGACCTTAAGTTTAAACATCAAGTTTCACCTTCGAAGAACTAATTATTCAACGAGGAATAATTTT
>TARA_R110002110_G_scaffold18524_4_pt1 | contig 15121 bp, 4 predicted proteins | sample TARA_R110002110 | Tara Oceans TARA_R110002110 (sample SAMEA4397330) | marine metagenome | biome: Polar Biome; feature: [SRF] surface water layer (ENVO:00010504); material: water (ENVO:00002006), including particulate matter (ENVO:01000060) such as... | depth 5 m
CGTACTGGATCCCGTTGAGTTGAACGGTGACTTCACCCCGGCTGCAGAGTTGTACTCGGGCAACTTAGACAGGCACAACCTCAAATCAAACATCAGTTTGAAGCCCAAGTCGGATAATGCAAACGCCAAGTCTGGTTACTTCAATCACTACTATGTTGAGGTGGAAGCTGACCCGGACTTTGGTGTCGCTCCGTCTTACACGGCACCCACATCAGACGACACCGATGCGTATGAGATCCCTGCGAACCTCAGCTGGACGGTTGTTGATAGTATGGTTCTTAACAACATAAAGACGGGTGTGTCTGTTCTCTGGGTCAATGCTTGGGCGCAATACATCTGGTTGGGATTCGAGACTTATCAGAGTAAAAGTCTGGGTAAAGACACAAGCAGTTCTGGTGCCGCGAACTTGTATTTGACCGCGACAACGAACTTTTATAGTCGCAACTCAACGCTTCCTTGCGGGCTCCAGTTTGCTCTCAAGGTTGATGGGTCGGTCATTGAGAGCACGATCACTGGGCACGCGAACCGCAATGAGCGGATCGCGCAACCTTGGAGTTGGTTGGCGACAAGAAAGAACATCCAGTCTGCTGATTACGATGACGACGGTATTCCAATTGTGCCCGGAGGAAGCGTTGAATCTTCAGGGCTGCCCGGTCCCGTCACTGACTACGACACGGGGATATCCGGTCTTGGTCCTGAAATAATGCCGGTGCGTGTCGGAGGTTACATCCCGGTGTCACCAGGCACCCACAGTGTCGAGCTTGTTGTCCGTCGATTGACTGACCCCGACACGACAAAAACGTACTTTGCCCCAATCGTTGAAACGAATCAAACCACAGGTACGCCCACTTCTGATATCACAACGTATACGGTTGCGCCCGCGCTGACTCTACGCGAAGCAGACACGGTTTTGATCTACAATCGAAAACTCCAAGTCATGGACATGCCCGTCTTAGCCCCGGTTACGACAACGTTCGACAGTGTCGATGTCACGACACTTGAGACAGAGGACACGGTCAGCGCGGCCAGTCTCGGAACCAATGCCATTGACAAGGTTCGAGACAAACTGAATGACGTACAAGAGGGTGCCCTGGCTCGAGGTGCGCTGACGAATGCCCACCTAAGATCGCCCCTGGTTGCGAGTAGCTCTGGTTCGATTAACCCCGGCTCGGCACAAGACTTGAAAGTAATGTACCCCGCCTACGGGGACAGCACTGTCCTGACCAACCCTGTCGCAAACAAGCTCGGCTGGTTTGGCTTGACAGACGGAGCAGGGACGGGACTTCGTACTGGTGCTTTGAATAATGTTCAGTCCAAAGATGCAGGATATTTGATCATATTGGCAAACATTCAGATCAATCGTGTCGATATACAAGATGACACGTTTGTAGATTCTGATAGTGATGGAACAACAGATACGGTCCCTCCCCGCAACGACACCTCTCTGACAGGGGCTTTGGCTCTGGGCTATAAAACAGGTGGGGCGATAACTATCATTGACAGCACTCGTTGCTTTGTGAACAACTACAACACCGTCATCACGGGTATTCTGAAGTCCAACACCCTGCAGCGAGTCCCTTCACGGCACGCGACATTTGCCGCCACAGAGCAATTCGATGTTGCTTTGATGCATGTCATTGATCTTACAAGCCCAGCGAGTCACGCCATCGATGACTATGATTACTTTCAAGTCTATGGAAGTATCCTATCCACGGACAATAATCGTACAATGCGTTGGCAGCGCGGCGACATTTCTTACATCTATCTTCGAGCGTAACCATGGCAGTCGGCAAGGCACTCACATACACAGACAACCAAGTACTCAACACTGAGGGTCACAGTAAGAATGTCTATGATGCAGATGGGAACACGGGCATCATGTCTGAGAGCAATGGTGGGCTGGGAGCCAACAACCTTGACGCAAACTTCGTAGCTCACGCTGAACATGTCTTCCCCGAGACGGTGGCCTTCGGTCGCCAGGAGGGCATGACGGACCCGATTCAGTGCTTCTCTGACAAGTACGGCTCAAGACTGACAGACACATCTACGATCATTTCTGGGACTAAGTATCAAGGATTCATCAAACCCATTCCCGGTTGCGGTATTCGGGTGTATCTTCCCTATGCTGCGTCAGCGGTTTTATGGCAGTGGTCTTACTTTGTGAACCCGCAGATGCTGCTCGCGGTCCCCGGGGTAGGTAGCGCCACTTCCACCACGAGTCAATCGGTTCCCTTCAATGGGTTTGTTGCCCTTAAACGAGACGGTATCTTACTTGAATCGACGATTCGAGGATTACCTCCTGCGGTTATGTACCACAACCACAGCGACAGCGGTGTCGTTGGGAATATGGACGAGCTAACCAGGCCGGGATTCCACAGTCGCACAGCGCGGGCCAGTATGTGGCGCGACATGCACTACCTCGACACAAGTGCCAGTTACCTGACGAAGGGTTGGCATGACATTCAATTGTGTATTCATCTTGAGCACCCGGCAATCAGCGACACGATTTCCAACTCGCAAAAGACAGGCGCGTTTGTGGGAGCGAGCACTTCTTCGCCGGGCGGATCCGAGACGGGTGACAACTCATTCATACATATGTCAGTTCGTGGTGGTAAGGGGGAAGCCAATGAAGCGAAGGCATCCAATGCTGCCGTATTTGGTATTCGAAATGCACGAGCGTTGGTTCTGTATTGACAGAATCGGCTATACTTAGCGGGAGGAATTGACATGGGTGTTGGACAGACAACAGAGACTGCGGGCATACTCTCAGCTGCCGCCAAAGCAGCGATTGGTGGTGGTATTATTGGGGGTGGGTTAGCCGCTGTCCCTGCCGTCGCGGGAATGATGAGTGCCGGTGGTCGAGCGCATCGTCGGCAACTCGGTAAAGACCTGGAGAAGTTGAAGGCGGGTAAGCTTGGGTTCTCTCAGGCAGAGAAACGTCAGATGGCAGGCGAGGCTGCTCGGGGGCTTCAATCTCAGAGCCAGACAGCCGCTGCAGATCTTCGCCGCCAAGCCGAGGCGTCGGGTGGGTTCGGTCGATCAGGTGCCTATCAGAAAGGGCTTGCTGAGATCTACAAAGGTGGGCAAGGACAGCTGGGTGAGCAGATGGGTGAGATTGAGAAACTCAGCACGCAGAAAGCGTTGCAAGAGAAGCAGCGGATTCTTCAGGCAGCCAAAGAGCAACGAGACAAAGTTGCCTCGGACTGGGGTCGAGTTGTCGGGGGTGCGACTGCCGTGGGCGGCGCTCTGTATCGACAGGCCAAAGCGGAAGAAAAGGGCACTGCGAGTAAGTACTCGACGGGAAGTGGTGAACAGATAGAAACGAGGACTAATTAGTCATGGGTATTCTTGGTGATGCAATTGCAGCCTTCGCGCAAGTAGGTTCTGGTCAGGTCAGCCCCGAAGCGGCTGCCGCCGGGATAGGTGGTTTGAATCCCGAAGAAAACAAAACGATGATCCAACTCTTAGAGATGCAACGTGCGTCTCTTCGGGATTCAGGGACGCTTTCTTCTGACCTGAACAGCACTCAGTCTCGCGAGCGTATGTCTCTTCTTGACGCTCAAGTCACGTTTCACAATAACTTGCAGGGACACCTTGAGGCGATTCAAGGCTTAAATGCCGACAACTGGAATCAAGCACAGGATCGTGTTGTTGAGCTTCAAAAGAGCATCAATCAACGAGATGCTGAATTAGCAAAGATTCCGCACAACATCAGCCAGTCGGCAATCAATGCGATGCTGCGCCCCAGTGTTGGGTCCAGTGTCACCAACCAGTGGATAGCTCTCAACGGATTTCTGGGAACAGACGGGAGGGCACTTACTGACAGTCAAGTCTATGCCACGCTTGAACGATTCCGATCAAGTGAGAACCAAAGCTTTCTGCCTGATGGCTGGCAAAGTAAACCCTGGCACGAAATCGACACATTTCTTGCGCAGGCAGGGGTCGACGACACAATTCGGTTTAGTATTCAATCCTCTGTCAGCCGGGCACAAGGTGTACATTCACAGCTTCAAATCGCACACCAAAGTGTTCAAGAAACTCAAGCGGCACTCGAGGCGATAAACACTGAGCCAGGCTCTTTTGACCCAGCAAGCACTCAGGGGCAGATTGACACTCTTGAAGCGAACATAAACGGCATGCTCCTTGAGGGCGATCCCGCAACGGGATTGACGGCACAGAGTGCCGTCCAAGAGCAGGGGATGATGCAGCAAAGTATCGATCTGCTTGCGGAACAGATTGCTTATCGTGAGCGACTTACGGCTGCGTCACCTGAACAACAAAACTCACTTAATCGAGGACTCGGGGCACTTGTAACCAAGCCTCAGTTTCAACAGTGGGCGAAAGACAACGGTTACAGTGTCGGGCTTGAACTGGGTGGTCAGTATGTTCCCGGTCGGCAAGACCAGCTGGCAGTGCTTGCTTTTCGGCAAGAGCATTTTCGGGGAATGCATGAGTACGGTTTGTCGGGTGGACGTACCGGTGAGATACTTGAAATCCCTGTTCCGGGCCAAGAACAGAAATATAGTGTTGATGGCGAGCTGCTTACCCGCTCTGAAATCGAAGAGCGTTATCCCAACAGGGACATCACCATCGGCAAGAGCGGGGGACTCCGGGTTGGACTGCCTGCAGAGTTCGGAGATGAGGACCCGACAGAGACGCCTGATCTCTCTGGTGGTGACAGACTCGTCGCGACCGCGCCTGAGCGGGTACGTTTGTTCGATGCGGCACCCCTTGAAACGATCCAAGTCGAACGGGCACGGGCAAACGCGGCACGCATTCTTGATGACCCGAACAAGATAGAAGTATTTATCGACGGAGAAATTCACATCATTGACCCTGATGTTGTCATCCGTACAGTCGAAACACTTGACGACGAAAGTCCTGAGCACATCTCGCGCAGAGGTATCATCTCCCGAATAAAAGGGTTGCTTGGGAACCGAGGACTCTTGCCCGAGCAACTCGATGAGGCCGATGCAGCCCTTGTTGCTGAAGCGGAAGCCCCCCCGAGCGAAGTAGCACCGGCTGAACCTACCCGGGCAATTCGGCAAAATGGAAATATTGTTCTCTATCAACGCGCAAACGGAGACTATGTCACTCGCACCGGCACGGTTATCCCGCAGCAAGATCCTGACGGAGGTACGAATCCTCAATGGGAGCGGATGAGCACTGCTGACTCAGTCACTCAAGCGGAATGGGAAGATGTGCCTGACGAGTTGACCTATCTCGCAGCTGCGACACGTCCTCGTGAACAGTTTGAACTGCCTGGCGTACCGTCAAACATTCATCTGCTCTCAAGATCACCGACCCCCACCCGGACAGCAATGCATGAGGGTGGCCTTATTTCTCAGTTACAAAACGGTGATTATGTTTTACCCAACGGCACAGTATTTAGTCTTCGACTGGAAGATGGTAAAACGCCCAATCCGCGTTGGGTTGAGTTTCACAACGCGGCAACAGAGTTAGCGTGGGAAGGCGAAGATCCATTCTCTGCCCGAGGAATTGACTTCCCCTTCTCCGATCAAGAAATGGCTACGATGACCACTATTCTTGACACCGACCTGCCTGAGCGAGGGGAACCTGATGGTCTGCCGGGCGACACTGAGCTTCAACCCGCTTCTCGGGAAGAGAGAACGCAGTGGACTGCACCCTGGGGTGATGGCGAAGTTGTCTACACGCAAAATTATGCGTCTGGTGGGCAGATTTGGGGCGATATCACATATACGGACCCGGACACAGGCGACACCAAAACTGTCACAGCCGAATCGCCTCCAGGCGCGTACCTTAAGATTCTCGAACAGAAAGACTTGATCATGCAGAGAAGAGCGGATTACGCTGACTCTCAGAGATCCATCAAGACTGACCCAAAGACAAGTATCTCCGAGGAATACCGACCGAGTCCCTTGGAAGTACCGACTGTTGAGCCAGAGCCTCTTGAGATTGAAGAGCCGGTCTCGACACCACGCCCTGAAGTGCCGAATCTGACACCTCTCCGAGACATACCAAAACCTTTGGAAGTACCCTCCGTCGAACCAGAACCCCTCGAAATGGCGTCAGGCGAACCCACAGCGGTCGTGCCGACGGAAATGGCGAGTCCCACCGACGACCGTCAATCGCAGCGCAGATTGATGGGGATGTTTAACAGAGAACCGCAACTCTTCCAGAATCTAAGAAATAGAAGGAACAAGAAAAATGGCCAATGAGAACATCGACTTCAGCGACCTCAATGCGCTTCTCGAAGAGTATGACAGACCGACGACGACAACGGCACCACCTGCGGCACCTGCTGTCTCGGCACCACCTGCGGCACCACCAACTCCTGCAGCACCACCGGAACCTGAACCAGTAGAAATACAACCACTGACAACCGGCGGTGACGGTGGTTTGGTTTCCGGGTCCGTTCTCGACATGGCTGCTGACAAAGCAAAAGCGGGAAAGGCAGCGCAACCTGAGCGTTTTGTTGGGGCTAAAGATCTACTCTCAGACATTAGGGACTACACGACGGGTCACCCCGACTCTGAAAACCTTAGGATTACCTCGGCTTTGCGTGACTTGGAAACTCAAACACCTGTTCAGTTGACAGGGTTTGTTGGTCCGACCACACCTGAAATGCAAGAACTTGCCGACATGCGCAGGACGATGCAGGTCTATCAATCTCTCAGTAGTCACTTACAGCGAGGGGAAGGCTTAGAAAGCAACATACGCAGCACGCTCTCAGGTCAAGGTCAAAGTGGTGAATCGAGTGCTGCCGAGCAGCGATTGCGCGAAAGGCTCCCTCAGGCGCGTGCTCAACTGGCGAATCAGCTGAGAGACTACGTTGACGCTAACCGCTCAAACCTTCCTTTGAGACAACAACTTCAAGCACCAAGCGCACTGCAACGTGCGGGTCTGCAGGCACCAATCGCTGGGTACGCACCAAGCCCACAACTTGCTGCGACAGCGGCAGCAGTCGGCGGGTTAGCCGGAAGCGGGCTGCCCGCAGCAGTCGGCACTGCAGCAGGTGCTGCCTTACAGAAAGGTGTTTCCGAGTTGGCGTCCTCGCGTGCCGTCGAAGAAGCCAGAGTTGCACGCGGACAAAGCGGGCTTGAAGAAGAATCTTCTTATCGTACTCCACCAGAACCCCCACCTGTTGGTCCCGAAGGTTCTTCTTATCAAGGGAGGACTGAACCCCTCAGGCCTCTACCTTCTAAAGCAGAGTTGGAAAGAATGATGGCGGGTACCACTACCCCTGCAAGCGGGACGAGTGGGGTTCCAGAGGGAATCCCAACGGGGTACGCACAGATCGGCGTAGACCGAGCGGAAGCGGGGACGCCCGATTACGGTGCTCGTTGGTATCGTGAGCCAGGCACAACAAATTTCTATGTGATCCGAGAAGGACAAGCACCTGAAAAGGTTGATGCATCAAATGCTAATCTTTTGAAGATGCTCGAAAATATTAGACTTATCGACGGAGTCGGTGGCGCATGACCCCTGATCGCGAAAGAGACGCGGCTATCGCCGACTTAATCCTTAATCAAGGTCTGAGTGCGGCTGACGCAGATGCTCAGATAGCTGAGATTGAGACTGCCGATCCAAACCATTGGCAGAACCTTTCCGATCAGTCCAATCCCGTCGCAGACTACAGTCTTGGTGGTCTGGCTCAGACATTGGCAGAGTTGCCGCAGGCAGAGCAACAAGTTGCCATCGACAATCACGCAATCAATCGGGGATATGAACCGACAGATTTCAGAGACCTTATGGCCAGCCCAGAGATTGGTCTCAGCCTCAACAGTCTTGCGCGTGAGATGCGCAAGGGATCTTCCTGGGATGACTATCAGCAGTCTGCCAGGAATCGTGGTGTCGTGGGTCTGTTGGATACCGAAAACAGATCCGCTGCCCGTGTCGCTTACCGGCAGATTCAAACTGCCAGCGACGAAGAGCGCGTGGAGTTGGCGCAGCGACTCGCGGATGCGACGACCTCTGGCTACATCGAAGAAGACCTGACGGGCACAGCTGCCTATGCACTCGCAGAGGGACTTCCGCAAGAGTACGCAGTCACCGAAGCTCGACAAAGGATCATTCGTTCCTCAGAGGAAGATGACTTCAACGTAATCAGTCAGTCGGGTGAGTTTGGGTTCGACCGAGCCGAGGACTTCAGCAAAGCCTTCCTTCAAAACCCAGAGATGGTTCAGCTGATTGAGAAGTGGTCACCGCACGCGAATGGCGCAGAGAGGTTCATTCGTCAACGTCTCGAACAAATTCAAGCAGACACCTTGGAACAGGGTGACGCTTACGACACAAGTGAAGCGTTGACCAAAGCAATCCGTGAAGTTGCAATGCTTCGAACCGTGGGCGTTTGGTCCGGTCCCGCCTTTCTTCCTGTGGACATGCTCGAAGGTACTTACAACCAAGAAGAGGGCACGCACGACTTTAACGTAGATTCAGGTGAAGGCGATGGTTGGTACGAGAACCTTAAGAATGCGTTGAAACCTCGACTCGAAGTTATCGGTGTATCAAATGCTGGGGGCACCTCCGGCCAAGGTCGTGTTGTCGTCCGTATGCAGGGTGCGCCTGAATGGGTGTTGGACCTGGCCGATATGCCTCAAGCCATGGCAACCAGCCTACTCCGACCACTCTGGAGTGACAAGGAGCGAGGGGAAGCTGTCGCTCGCATGGCTGAGTCTGCTGAAAGCGACGACGGTACTGTGGGCATCTTAGACGCGATGGCCGCACTTAGAGATGAAGTCGTCGAAGGTGCGGGTGAGCGCGCCAACCTCTTCGAAGAAGTCATGAAGTCAGGCTATGCCCGTGAACGCATGGATGCGCTGGCCACTGCAGAAGACATGGGTGACTTCTTGCCCGCGTTTGCAAAGGTAACTGTGCCCGTACTTGGGGGATTCGCAGCGGCAGTGCTCTTCCCCGATCTGTTTGGGGGCATCACATGGGCAGCCAAGGGTCCAGCGAAGCTAAAACTGTTGAGGCACACCACTTCGGGTGATGTCGCAATGTCCGAGTCAGCGGCATTGTACATTCGAGCACTCGAATCCTTGGAGGAGGGTGATCACGCTGCTGCAGTCGAGAACCTCAATCAGGCGAATCGGGTCGAAGGTCAGATCGCAGAGGTGGGTCGAGGCTCCGGTGCTGAGAAGGGTGTCCTCGCTGATCAGCTCGACACACGACAGATGGAGTTGCTGGACCAGCTGCGCGAAGAGGGTGTCTACGAAGCTGTCGCCACAGCGAAAACAACGGCAGGCGCACTCGCAGGGGACGAGGCTTTAGCGGGCTTGCTCGGGGTCGCGGGAGAGCTTCAAGCAGGGTTGAGTCCTGGCGCACGACGAGACTTCTTTCGGGGGGCAGTCGATGTTCTGCCGAGCCTGAAGTCACATCGGTACAGTGAATCTCTCGAAGAGTTGAACCACCTGAAAGATGCTTTGGCAAATGCCACAGACAACCCCGGACAACTTATCGAGGTAATGAGGGGGGTTCAGGTCAGGGGGCGGACACAAGTTGTCCGAACCCAACTCGAAAAGGGGCTGAAGAAATACAAGAAAGATCTCGATCCAGAGGCATTGGGTAGGTTTCTCGGTGAACTGGATAGCAGCCTGGATCGTATCGGCGACGTTTCGCTCCTCGTCGATGACGCCAGATGGGCGAACAGAATAGAAGCGTCTCTCGGAAACCTTCTGGACGGAACAGACATTAAACCGAACGACCTGACTAAGATTAGGAAAGGTATTGATGAACAACTGATAGAGCTACAAGAAATTGGAGTATCTCTCAGCAAAAGAGCAGAGGAGTTGCCCCAGCAGTTGGATGAGATTCAAGATCTCAAAGGTGCCATCGATGGTGCGGAAGAGGCTCTTAAAGCAACGATTCAAATGAGAGTCGCGGCATTGCTTACCACGAGACAACAACTGCGTAAGCAAGGTGGTGTCAGTGCTCGCATCATATCTGCCGCCAAAGCGAGGACAGGAAAGACTCCAACGAAGTTAGATATACGACTTGAGAGTCTGAACGACGTAATCGAAAAGGTTCGACAAGGTCGCCGAGGGACTGCAGTCTCTGAGGCAGCCGGGCTGGCAGTGCGCGCCGTCAAGTTTTTAAGTCCTGAAGCCCGCGCCGCAATGAATGACCTCGTCAAAAAGATGGGAATGGACCGGGAAGAAGCGTTTACCGTTGCCAAACACTACGACGATGAGGCACGTCGCGTGGCTGCGCGGAATAACTCGACCATGTCTGAGTGGTGGTACAGTCGTGGACCCAAGATCGAGGTTGTGAAAGCCGAACCCACGAAGGTTGAGCCAGAGGCACTGACCCCCGAACTTAAGAAGTCTTTCGACAAAGCCGAACAACGTCTCGAAGACAACGACATCGCCGCTGAGATCGTACACGTTGGTCGCCAGGGAGAGAACCCTTTGTTCGGGGTGAAGCCTGCAAAGGCAGATGAGGTGGTCGGTGCCGCTGACGACTTACTCGACACGCCGGAAAAGGCAGTCGAAGAATTCATCAAGCAAGACAAAGCGGTCACAAAGGCTGATCAAGCAGTAACCGAGGTCGCCTCGGAGGCTCAAAAAGCTGACGCACCTGATGTGGTCGCCAAGCCCCGTGCCCCCGAACCCGCATTCACAGAGTTAGGGATTGGTGTTCCTCGTTCACTTCAAGACCCATCACCAAACATCAACCCGCTCGATGACTTTCTGGGGGAACCCGCACCGACTGCTCGCCCCACAGCGGGCGCACGACCTACACCCGAAGCCCCGCGCCCCATTGAGCAGCCTGCAGCACCCGATCCAACACCCGCTCCGAAGCCTGCCGCACCCGCTCCGACCAAGCCCCTCGAGGAACTCGACCTCGAAGGCGTTCCTCCCCAAAAACCACTTGATACCTCGGACCGACTCAAGTCATCGACACAAAAAGCAACAGGGGAAGCTCTCAGCGGGAGACAAGAACGGATGCCTGGGGCATCAGATACTCTCGACCCACGAAAGTTGTGGAACAAAATAGCTTTGGCGCAAAATAAGCCTATTCGGATACGGGCTGTTGTTCAGGTTCTCAAAGACTACGGTGCAAGCCCAATCACTCGATGGTTGATGCAGTCTATCGATGCGGCGGGAGGCAGCAACCTGGCGTATAAGCGCGGTCGCTTCTTTATTCGAAGTGGTGGTGCTCGTCAATCCTTCTGGGGCGGAAGCGACGTTAGTCAAAGACTTCGCCAGTTTGTGTATCGTGAGTACGCAAGCGATACGTTCAAGCTCACAAAAACGCTTAAGAAAAAACAACAGAAAGTCTTACGAGAAAACCTCGAAAAACTCAGAGGACTTGACAAGGCTGATGTCGATACCTCAATAAATCGAATTGTTGAAGGACTGGACGGTGCGGATGTCACAGGGGATGCCCTATACGACTTGATGTGGCGTCTCTTTACAATCGCAAACCGACCAGTGGACAGTGCTGCGCGCAAAATAGCAAGAGATATTGTCCCTCATCGCAAACCCTCCAAGGCTGTAAGCGATACCGCCGATGCGGATAAACTTGCTCTCGACGCTGATGTAGCGGAGATGGCGGCGGCAAACAAGATACCGTGGCACCCCGTCAAGCTTTCAGGGGGTAACCCTCCGAAGGAAGCAGTCGTCGGTGGGACAGACGTAAGAAAAAACCAAGTCATGGTCAGGGGCTACTCTGCCACTGCGAAAGGGGCGCATGGGTTCAATGAACCCACTATCGTCCATGAGATTCTGCACAACACCACGTCTCACTTGCTTCGTGACAAAGGATTCAAGAAAGAGAGAGACGCTCTCAACAAAGTCAGAGAAACAGTGTTGTCAGAGATTGATGCCGCCATTGAGCAGATCAGTAAGACGATGCCCCACGTTTCCCGTACTTCGGTCGCGGGGCGTAACATAAGTGCAAAGGCCGACCTCGAAAACTTCAAGAGAGCAATCTCTAATCCAGACACAGGTATTGATGAATTAATCTCATACACCTTCACAAATACAACGGTACAGCGGGTTCTCAAGACGATCCCCGTTACAGACAAAACTGTTGTTGGGTTGATCAAGAATGCGTTTGACGCTGTTGTTCTGCAGGTCTTGAGGGTTCTTAAGATTGATCCGACACAGGATTCACTCGATGCTGTCTCAGCTGTATTCGAGCTGACTGACCGCATTATCCGAAAAGAAGGTGCGGTTAAGGTTTCGCGGGCAGGTGCCCCCGAAGACATCTTACCTGCAAAAGTCCCGGCACCTCGGAAACGCCGCGCAAGTATCAACGACCTGACGGAATTCACCGAAGATGGAAGAACCATCTACAGGGTGATGGAGGGGTTCGAAGAGAAATTCAATGTCGATGAGATGCTGACGGGTCTGGGCCATATCGCGCGACGAGATCTGACGCCGACCCAATCAAAGCAACTGGCTGCCTGGCTGAGTGATCGTGTGGCTGACACCATCGAGGTGAAGAACGGTCGCTTTGTCGGTAACGCGGAGAGTGTTCGCTTGTCCGAGAAACTATTCGCTGAGACCTTTGCGAAGTTTCTTCAGGACAACAAGGCCAGTTCATCCTGGCTGACACAGACACTTCAGACCGTGAAGGATGGGTTTGGTCGCCTCTTCAGGGGGACAAAGTACGACGCTCAAAACTTGAAAATGCCCCCCGAGGCGGCAAAACTATTCGAGAAGTTGACCGCTGATCCCGCAATAAAACGGTCCCCCTCCTACGATTACTTCGCGGGATTGACGGGGCGCGTCACTCGAGGTCTGACAGGGCGCTTTACCCAAGACCCACAGATTCAGAAAAACTCTGCGTCTGCGTTCATTCTGCGAGAAGCCAACCGTGCCGGGCTTCAAGTCCGGGTCCTGAATGCTGACGGTGCGCCCACCGAGACACTGACCAACATGGGTAAAATCGCAGAGGTGTTCAAGAACGAACAAGTTCTGGGTCTGACTAAGCCGGGCACAGATGAACTGGTGGGTCTCCCCTCATCGAGAATTGCAGATACGCTGGAAGGCAGCCCCACACAACTCGGGTGGCAACAAGGTCAAAAACTGTCCGCTGCGCTGACCGACAATGTTGCGAGAGAGGCCAAGAAGAAAGGGTCAGTTGTCACCAGTCGTCGTCAGTTCAATGATTCCGACGACCTCATTGATGAGATTCGCGTGTCATTGGAAGGACAAGGAAAGGCTCGGTGGCTCGCGAAAGCTGTTCTTGGAACCTTCGTCGGCGGTGACCCCCATAACGCCCTGGGCCTTGCAGACCTTCCCCCTGTGGCGCGCGGCGCAATCCTCGCAGGAACAAGACTGATTGAACAAGCCTATGGTGAAGTCACTCGACTGCTGCTGGACCAGGAGTGGGGCAAGACTTACCAACTATTAGCTGGAGACACAATCGCGCTTAAAAAAGGGCGACAAGCTGTGTCCTCGGGCTACAACATCATGGGTGACATTCAAGACGGATTAAGGCACTTCTTTGATGCCAACCCTAACTTCGTAACTGCGTGGGGAAGGGTGTCAGAGAATCTGGCAGAGGGTCGTAAACTGACCGACATAGACCAAGATATCTTAGTCAAGCTCACCACTGGCAACCAAGTGCCTGACTTTTTGAAGCGGTTCACTAAGTCTCTTAAAGTCGGCGATAAGTTTAATGAAAACACAGTGGACGTCCTGCACACGCTCTTCAAAGAGTTGGAGGTCCTCGATGTTCCTCCCGGCACAAATCCCCGTGTTTTCCGCGTCGGAGAAGATCCCGACTCGTTTAACAACGTCAAAGAGTTGACCGACCGAACAGAAAGATTGTTTAACAGAATCGGTGATATCGCTGGAGAGAAGGGACCTGAAATCCAATCGAGAATGGCTGTGCTCTTCGCGGGGTACGGTAACATGCAACGAACTGTTCAGACTTGGTCGGGTCTGGGCATACTGGCAAATAAAACCAAAGAAGCCGCATTCACTAAGTACATGAACGGATCACCGTTAACGCGCACCGAAAGGCAAGACGCGGCACAGATGTCGAACATCTTCGGAATGAATAAAAACTTTGTCGAGGCAGAGGGGCTGTTCGCCGGACACAAAGGCGCGATGATCCCCGAAGCCGCGAAAGAAAAACTCTTCGAAGCATTGAAGCGGGGGGAGGCTCGTGACCCAGGCGGCAACACCACGAAGTGGTTAGAGAAAACGACCGAAGATCTTGGCCCTATGGGGTCCATGTTTGTGCGGTACATGAAGAAGCGCATGACCCGTGGAAACTATATTTTGCGTCAACGCTACTTCTTGATGAATACCATAGACCATCTCTTTATGATGGCGGGAACACCTGGCGTGAACTTTAGTGCGGCCATGGCATCGACAGCACGCTTGTCTCTTCAAAACGTCATGGTGCTTCCAGGTATGGGCATTGTGTCTCTTCTCTCAAAGAACCCCGAGAAAATACGCGAAGGACTCCAAAAATACGGAGATAAGGTCGGTCAGTTTCTGAGCGGATCCAAATGGCGAATCGAAGTGAATGATGTTCTCAAGGGAGGGGACAAACCCATCACTATCGCGGGGAATGTTTACAGTTACAAGCAGATCCGCCAGATCGCGATTGAAGAAGGTATCTTTGCATCCTTCGACACCAGTGAGCTTTCTCGTGCGATTGGCAACCAGCTGGATGAATACAAAGATCTGTTTGTGAGTTCGACCAATTCTCGTATGACCGGAGCGCCCCAAAACGTGGTCTCCGGTCTTCAGCGCGCAAAGAACGCAGGCTTAAACGCGCATCGAGAGTTGTCTCAGAATATCGATGACATTGCCGAAGCCTGGGGCGAGCGAGAACGACTGGGTGCCATGATTACATTGATGGAGCAAGGTGTTCCTGCGCGACGAGCAGCCCGGTTAACCATTGACGCACTGTTTGACTACGCAGGCTCGATGTCAAAGGGTGACCGACACTTTCTCGTCAGCCTGTTTCTACCCTTCTGGGCATTCCAGAAAAACGCAAACCAGCAGTTCGTTCGTCGTGCCTTCAGTGTTGAGGGTGCCTACAGAATGGGTGTCCTTCGCAGAAGCATGGAGTACGGAACCGAGGGTGTCGAAAAGGTTCTGTTTAGCTCTGTCTTTGACGCTTACGGTGTTGATGTCGGCAGTCTTCCACCGGAAGAGCGAGAGAAGTA
>TARA_R110002110_G_scaffold314925_2_pt1 | contig 15054 bp, 17 predicted proteins | sample TARA_R110002110 | Tara Oceans TARA_R110002110 (sample SAMEA4397330) | marine metagenome | biome: Polar Biome; feature: [SRF] surface water layer (ENVO:00010504); material: water (ENVO:00002006), including particulate matter (ENVO:01000060) such as... | depth 5 m
AACAGAACGCAACTAACACAGGTCAGCCTTGGTTTAAAGCTTATTGAAATAGTTTTTAGAATCTGCCGAGGGCATCCCTTTGGGGGAACTCAAGTTATCAATTACTTTGTTGAAGGAAAGTAACAATTTTTTTTGTTTCATCAGCTGTTAACCCTGCACGGATACGCATGTGCTGCCCAATTGCGTCCCACTGTTGGTCACTAAACGCTGTTGGATCCGGAGCATTATGGCACCGACTGCAGTTCTCTCCCCATAACACTGCCCCTGATTTTTCCATAGTAAAAGATGAAAAATCACCAAGATCATCGTTTTCCGGTGACGCTAGTTTACTGCTTGTGCCACAGCCATATGCAATAAGAGTTAAACTGGTTACTATTAGAATTAAGGCAATTTTTGCAAAACTATTATACTTCATTTTATTAAATATTAATTATTAAAACCCTAGTGCATAATGTAAATAGAACCCAGGAATAGAATCTTCATCACTATCTGTTACCTGATAAGATACTTTTATGGCCGAGCGCCAGCTGATCCAGTAGTTAATTCCAAAAGCCCACTGAGTTCTGTCAGCCTCCTGATGTTCCTCCTCTTCTACCTCGGGAGTAGCTATATCATGTTCATCAGCAGGTGGTTCGGTAAGGTTTATTCCTGAATAGCGTCCAGTAAATTCCAGACTGCTTAAAAATGTACTTTTTGATAAAGACGGGCGATAGGCTAATTGAGCATAGTAAGCGCTGTTTTCCTGCTTGATGATGAGTTCATCCCCGTCAGGTAAAACAATTCCAAACTCGTCAATATTTGCTTGGTTCCACTGTGCTTTAAGATCAATACTTCCTTTAATCGCTGAGATACTATTTTTTACGTATGATACATCAACTGCATAGTTAAGAGAAGCTATACCATCGTATTCGGAATCTCGATCACTTATATCAGAGGTGTACTGCGCTGAAAGCCCAACTTCTAATGCTGAATTATTAAAGGGTAAAAACCCGAACCTTCCTCCAATAGCTTTTTCATTATTATTATCTTCAAAATTAAGACCATTAATACTGGTTGATGGGGTTTTTAATGTATCTTCATCATTTACCTCTAAAACTGCTCCGTTTGAAAGGTATAGGGAATAGTTCATTTTTGCTTCTCCTATAGAAGAAGCCCCTCTTAGTTCTACTCCAAATTCACTGGTTGGCCCAACAGGGTCATGTCCCATTCCTAAAGGAGCAGTAGATAATTTATTAATCCAAGCCGGATGAATCCGATCGTTAAATGCTCCAAATGGGGTAAGAAAATTCCCTACTCTTAATGTTGTATAATCGTTTAAAATGTAAGAAATATTAGCATATTCCAGAGCAAACTGTGCCCCATCACCTTCGAATTCAACTTCCAGTTCACCCTCAAAAAGAATTTTCTCTCCTTGTTGCCATAAAAAGATTGGAGCAAAAGCACCACTGATGAACGAGTTATTTCCGTCAATAGCCTCAAAGCCGGCATGGGAATACCCCCTCATTAGAAAATTAGTAGTACCCGGTTTAATATAGTCTAACTGTTTTTTTTCTTCATCATTATAAGATTGAGCAAATATTGTTCCGGTAGAAAATGCAAAAATAAAAAGTACATATAAAAGAACTTCTTTTTTCATAATAGCAACTATTGACTTGAATTATTTATTTTTTGTTTCTTCTTTTTTTAAAGAGCGTATAAAATGTACAATCGCCCAGGTTTGTTGTTCAGAAAGCTGCGTTTTAAAGCCGGGCATGGGGGGACGCCCTTCTCTGATTTTGTAGTAAATGGTTCCATCACTTTGTTCTTGAAAAGCAACGGAAGTTAAGTCTGCTGGTTTTGGATTAAGCGCCGCAGCAGTTATGCCATCTCCGGCTCCTGCCTTACCATGGCAAACGGAGCAAAGTTGACCGAAAATTTGTTTTCCACCATTCAGCACACGGTCAGACTTTTCAAGGGTGTTTTCTATTTTTTGTGCTTCTTCGGGCACTTTCCAGTCGTTGTTTTGTGCTTGAATTTTATAAGGCACTATTAAAATTAATAAAATAAAAACTACTTTAAAGCATTTAAGTTTACTCAATATTGTCTGATAGTTCATCTGCATAAATTTGTTAGGAATCGATGCAATAATACTACTGTAAATCTTAAAGAGCAAGACTTAAAACTTTTTAAAAAGTTATTTTGAAATAGTAGAAAACCTATTCAAGTAATTTTCAATTCTTAGTAACCTGAGTTCCCCCAAAGAGATACCTTTGGCAAATTCTTAAAGTGCTCTTAAACTGTTACCCAAGCTCCTGCTTGGGAGAAGTACGCGGAGCTCCTGCTCCGAATAAGACAATTAATCTCACGAGATTGAACGATTTGAATCGACGAATCTTTTCTGACAAGTTGTTGCTTTCAACAATGAAGTGTATGTGAGTATGCATGATCACAAATCCATAAATTTTAACCTGCATCTTTACTTGAAGGTGAACAAATGCATCAAGGATTATCCGGCTTATTCCTGGATCTGCAAAAAGATCCATGGCATCAATTACGGTGCATGTTAAAAATACGGGTATTCGTTTTCGTAGAATTTGAAAGTGCTTCGTGCCATGTATAGTTAGACAAATTCAATACCTATTCCTTACAAAAGTATTGGGAGCAGGAGCTCCCCGTACTTCTCCCAAGCGGGAGCTTGGGATAGAGGTCAAAAAGTTATTTTGAAATAGTAGAAAACCTATTCAAGTAATTTTCAATTCTTAGTAACCTGAGTTCCCCCAAAGAGATACCTTTGGCAAATTCTTAAAGTGCTCTTAAAGACACTTGAACAAAGAGTTTGTCATTCAGATCCGACAACCAACGGAGAAAAATCCACACAGCTACGAAATAGCTCAACGTTTGTGCAGGCTCTGAGTGACTCCTATTGTAAGTTGGGTTAAAGCTTATTGAAATAGTTTTTAGAATCGAACTCAGGTTAGTTTATAATTCCGTATTATTCTGGTCATTTTTTGACTGTATTAAAGGTTAATGTAATTTTATTTACTATGTGGTTACTCTTAGTTGAAGACGAAAAAAAACTAGCTCAATCCATTAAACGTGGCCTGGAAGAAGAAGGACATGTAGTAGAGATGATACATGATGGAGAAGAAGCTGAACTTGAAGGTTTGGTAAATGACTATGATGTAGTAATTCTGGATTGGAGGTTACCCAAGAGAGATGGGAAGCAAATATTAACTTCGTGGAGAAAGAATAAGAGAATATTCCCTGTGTTAATGCTAACCGCTTTAAGTGATTTAGAATATAAAATTTCGGGCCTTGATGCCGGTGCGGATGACTACATGAGTAAACCTTTCTCATTTGATGAACTACTGGCTCGCGTAAGGGCCCTAGGAAGACGTTCTTCTGAACTTAACTCAAATGACAAAGTTATAGAACTAGGGCCTATTGAATTAGATCCGCGTAAGCATTTGGTTAAAATTTGCGGTTCTACACTTTTTCTAAGGCCAAAAGAATTTACCCTTTTAGAGCTACTACTTAAACATCCTGAATCTGTTTACTCTAAAACACAAATAGCAGAAAGAGTTTGGGGCTCTTCCTACTATGTAAGCGATAATACTATTGAGGCTACCGTTTCCACACTTCGGCATAAACTTCATGAATCTTTTAATGACTGTGAAAAGATTTCAATTACTAACAATGAGTATATTATTGAGACTATCCGTGGAGCGGGTTATAAGTTGAATTCAGAATTGCTTCAGCAACAGAGCTAAAGAATGAATAATCCATTTCCTCTTTTTAATTTTTTATCAATATCAAAAAAAGTTGCCCTCTGGTATGCATTCAGCCTTTTTATTATGCTTAGTCTGTTTGGCTTTTTTTTATATGAAATATTTCATAATTCGGTTCATAACATTTATGATCGGCATCTCAAATTTGAAGCAGAGCATGTTTTACCCTTCATCAATGTTGAAGCTGATACAATAACAGTTGACCTTACAGACTATCGTGTATATGATGCGCCAAGGGAAGGGATTCAATACAAAACATATATCCGCATATATGATGTAAAGGAACAACTCGTTTATGAAAGTCCTTTTTTTAATGAAGCAGAAGAAGCATTTGAAAGCCAAATACCTGCTTCAAAAATAGAATATTCACTCAGCCATGAATGGCTGTTATTTCCATCAAGAACGCTTTACTATCCCTTAAAAAAGGGAGAAGAGTTTAAAGGCTGGTTAGAAGTAACCGGTTTTGAATGGACACTTCATGAAGAAGTAAGCCAATTTAAACAGTATATGATAGTTATTTTAATGATCAATGTAATTTTCTCAATTTTGGGAGGATATTGGTTATCCAGAAAGGCCTTATCGCCAGTATCAGAAATCACGAAAACTGTTAAGTCTATAAGTTCTGTGGGTCTTAATACACGTATACCGGTAAACTATCAGGTTAGGGATGAGTTAACAGAGCTTACTGAAACATTCAATATTATGTTAAATCGGTTGCAGAAAGGGTTTGAACGTGAAAAAAGATTTACTTCTGATGCTGCACACGAACTAATGACACCGCTTTCTTCTTTGAGGAGTGAGGCAGAAATTGCATTAAGAAAGCAAAGACCAAAGGAAGAGTACCAAAAAACCATTGAGCATATGCTCGATGAAGTTTTAAGAATAAGTGAAATGGTTCAGCTTCTCCTTCAGCTGTCAAGGATTGAGTCCGTTCAAATTAGCCAACCAGTCCCTGTCAATATTAGTCGAATTATAGAAACTATATCGGAGCAAAAAAAGGAAATAGCGAAGTCCAAGAATATTGAAATTAATGTTCAATGCGTACCAGATTTATATGTAAAAGCAGAAGGAACTTATATAGAAGAAATTATTATTAACCTTTTAGATAATGCTGTTAAATATACAAATAGTGATGGGTTCGTTAATATTCAGCTAAAACTCTCAAGCAGAAAAGCAGTACTTCATGTAACAGATTCCGGGATTGGTTTTTCCGATGAAACAAAAGCGCGACTATTTGAACGATTTTATAGAGCCCCCGAATCAGAAGTTCACGAACAACCCGGTAGTGGATTAGGGTTGCCACTTGTTAAAGCAATAGTAGAACAATATAATGGTAAAATTGAAGCTTATAGTGATGGAATAGGTAAAGGCAGTACTTTTGTAGTTCAATTACCGCTAGTTGAGAAGGACTAAAACCCGGCAGGTTTCTTCGCTTCAATCATTCGAAAGATCCCACCATGAGTCAGTTCTTCCACTTCCAGAATTTCCCAGCCTGCTTTTTTCACATTTTCTACCGTTTCCCTTGCAATATGTACTCCACTTAAATAATGAATGGGGCCGTCAAGTTTTTTCATGACGGAAGCAAAGCTTTCATTTTTTGACACCATGTGTTCCAGCAGATAGAGATGCCCACCGGATTTTGTAATGCGAAGGGCTTCTTTAAATCCAAGAACAGGATCAGGAACCGAACAAAAAGCAAAAGTGGCTACCACTTCATCAAAGGTGTTTTCCATAAAATCCAGTTCCTGGGCATCCATCTCTTGTAAGGTAACACGATCATTGTTTCTTTTCGCTAAAACCCGTTTTGCCCGTTTAAGCATCCCGGCAGACAAGTCGATGCCGGTAATTTCCATGTCCTCGGGATAAAAAGGAATATTTTTTCCGGTTCCTACACCGATTTCCAATACGTTATGACCATCCACCTTGCTCCAAAGCTGACTTCTCCACCACTTATACCACCATTGTTCAATGGGCCATTCCATAATGTCGTAAATTACCGATGTGGCGTTATATCGCTTTTGGGTATGGCGGGTTTGCTGAAGATTACGTTGCATAGGTTATAGTTAATTTATGGTTTTTATTTTATACGCCTTGAGCAATTACAAAGAAGAAAGCTACTTGCGAGGCTCATCACTACAACCCGAATTAACATGGTTTACAAGTCTTAGCTATTCACGTGAGCGGTGAACTCACTAACTCGGGTGGATTGTGATTTCTCCTTCCCGTATTTGCTCCTCTCGGTACGGATCTCAAAAACAATTTTGTCATTCCTGTAATAGCGCTTCTGAAAATAGATCGGTTTATCCCCGAGGGTGTATGATATTCTGTTGATTAACAGTAGCGCTGTTTGTTCTTCAACGTTCAGATGAGAAGCTAATGATGCATCGGCTACGGTTGCCCCCAAACGATAACAACCCTTTTCCACCGGTATTTCAAATTCTTTTTCCAGAATCTGGAATATAGTATTCTCCTCCAGATTAAACCCTTCGATAAGCTGTCCGTAAAATACAGGCAGCCAGGTAATATCGTATGCTATGGGCTGCCCGTTGCCAAGCCGGATGCGCTCAAGTTTAACCACCATACCATTTTCTTTAACATTCAGATAGGAAGATATTTCTTCACTGGCTTTTTCCTGTTCCAGAGATATCACTTTAGAGGAGGCTTTCAAGCCCGATCCGGATAACTCTTCGCTAAAATCCTTTAGCTGTGCAAGCGACTGGTGGGTACGATGGTCGCTTACAAACGAACCCAATCCCTGGCAACGGTAAATAAGTTGTTCGTTCTCCAACGTTTGCAAAGCCCGCCGTACTGTAACCCGGCTAACGTCGAAGGTATCACTCAACTCGTTCTCGGAGGGTAATTTTTCATTTTCTTTCAGCAAACCATCCTGAATCTGCCCGCGCAACCAGTTACTGATTTGTTTATGTAATGACGTGCCATCTCGTAATTCCATATCGCTTTTTGATCTAATCAAATTAATATTTGCTAAAAAGTAATGATTTATCATTTAAATAACCATACCTGTACTTACAAGTTTAGTTAATCTTTAAGAAGATTAAAATAGATTATATCTGAAAATTTAAGCTTTCCTTAAGGTTTAGTGATGTATATTCCAGTTAGTAACTACTTGTATTGACATGTAATAATAAATTCCTTATTTTAGAACGAATCAAACAAAAAGAGAACCAACATGAAATATTTTACTTCAAAGATAGTAGATAGAACGTACGAACAAGCAATAACCGAAGTGACCAAACTTCTTAAAGAAGAAGGATTCGGCGTGCTTACGGAAATCGACGTTAAAGAAACTCTGAAAAAGAAGCTGGATGTGGATTTCAAAAAGTACAAAATCTTGGGGGCTTGTAACCCCAACTTTGCTCATCTAGCTCTACAGGCAGAAGACAAAATCGGGGTAATGTTGCCCTGTAACGTTATTGTAGAAGAGCATGAAGACGGGACGGTAGAAGTATCAGCCGTAGATCCCGTGGCTTCCATGCAGGCTGTTTCCAACGATAGCCTGAAGCCGATTGCCGAGCAGGTACGAGCCAATCTGAAAAAGGTAATCGCAAAACTGTAATCCTGAACGGGGAGATACCCCACCCACAGGATAATAACAAAAGAGTAATAACCAATTATATAATCAACCAATCAAAATACTAAGCAACTATGAAACACTTAACCACAACTTTACTACTCATGTTCTCTTTAACCCTGTTGGCAAGCACTGGCTTTGCCCAACAGAAAAAAGCTGACATGACCAAAAAGAAACAACAAATGATGGAAATGATGCAGGATTCCACCATGCGATCCATGATGATGGATCAGATGGCACAGGATCCTGAAATGCGCAAGCAGATGATGCAAAAAATGACCCAATCCATGAAAATGAACGGCGACATGAATATGCAGAAAATGCAGGCGATGATGAAGGATAATCCTGAAATGAAAGAGCGCATGCAAGCGCATATGCAGATGATGCAGTCCATGATGGAAGGCACGATGGATGCCTCTAACATGAAGGAGATGATGAACAACCCTGACATGAAAAAGATGATGCCGATGCACATGATGTACATGCAAATGATGATGCAAGATGACATGATGGACAAAGACGGAATGAAGTCCGGCAAAGATGACCACAAGCAACATCGTAACTAACTGTACTTAACTGTATTCTGCCCCGGATTCACGTCCGGGGCAAAATGTAATCTTTAAAATTATGGAGCAATTAGTATGCATTGGTTTAACGGATTCGGAGGCGGCTGGATGATGATACTATGGTGGATATTAATCATCGCTGTTATTGTAGTAGCAAGCAGATGGGCTTTTTCTTCCGGCTGGATAAGTAATAACCGGCAAAGCAAAAGCGCACTGGATATTCTTGAAGAACGGTATGCCCGTGGTGAAATCAATAAAGAAGAGTACGAAGAGAAGAAAAAGGATCTGCTGAGTTAGCCCGGCGGAACATATAAATCTGATTAAACTGAATTCATAAACAGAATCAATACCATGAGTAATTCTTTATCCGAACTATGGCGGCCAGTTCTGCTTACCGTTCTGCTGCTGGCGGTGGTTATACAACCTCTCCCTGCCCAAAATAATAATGAAAGCACCCGAAATGTACGCGAGATGAGTCTGGAAGAAGTGCTGAAGATAGCAGAGCAAGAGAACTTTCAGGTACGTATGGCGGAGGCCGATATCGAAATTATGCGCTCCCAATACCAACAGACCAACGCCGTTTTTTTGCCTCAGATTTCACTGGAAGAGACGGGAGTCAGCACCAATGATCCGCTGAACGTCTTTGGGTTTAAACTGAAGCAGGAATCTGTATCAGAGGCAGATTTTAACCCTGCACGGTTAAATGCTCCTGATCCTTATGAGAATTTCACCAGTAAACTGCAGGTGCAACAGCCCTTGTTCAATCCCGACCAGCTATTCCGGCGCAACGCAGTGAAAAACCAACTCAATGCCGCCAGGGAACAGTTGCAGGGTACCCGAAGCTATGCCAGGTTCCGGGTGAAAGACGCTTATTACCAACTGTTGCTTACCGATGAACGGCTTATGGTTATCAATACCTCATTGAAGGCCGCACTGGAAAATGAGGACCAGGCCCGGGATTTACTCGATCAAGGTATGATTAGCAAGGCCGACTACCTGACCGCTGCCGTGCGAGTGCGAGATATGGAGAGCCGGCAGTCTGAAGCAGAAGACCAGTTGCAATCAGTACAGGAGAACCTGCGCTTTTTGCTTGGAATGAGCGAAGAGATTGTTATTAAACCGACCGACAGCCTGCAGATGGTTTCGGTTTCTCTTACTTCGATACCGGTTAGTCCCGATATCAAAAATTCAACACTGCAAGCCCTCCAATACCGGGTTCAGGCAGCCGAAGAGATGGTAAAATCTACCAAATTCAGTTTTTTACCCAGTTTGAATGCCTTTGGTAGTTACGAATTTAACGACGATGTATTACTGGGCACTCGGGGCGAGAGTTACTTTGTAGGTGCCACCCTTAAATGGGATCTGTTCAGCGGATTTAGCAAGGCGGGCAAAGTAATGCAATCCCGGGCGGAATTGAAAAAAGCCGAAGTGGCCTACCAGAGCCAGTCGCTGAAAACCCGGATGGAAATCAAGCAGGCACGAAGATCCGTTACGCAGGCCCAAAAACAGTTTGAATTTGCCGAAGCTTCCGTGGAGCAGGCTTCCGAAGATTTTCGTATCCGCACCGACCGCTACCAGCAAGGCTTGGAAACGACCTCAGATCTGCTCCGTGCCGAGGCGCGGCAGTCGCAGATCCGCCTGCAACGGCTTAACGCTCTCTACCAATACAATATAAGTCTAGCCACGCTGGAATTGCTGCTCGAGCAGGAGCTTCCCAATTAAACCTGAATTTTTTGAAATAGATGAATATCAAAACGACAACTACCATGAAAAGGAACCAACTATTTACCACCACCCGCAAGCTATTGGCAGTTGTACTGCTCTCTTTTTCAGCCTATGCGTGCAGTCCACCGGAAGAGAGCCCGCAGGAATCTGAAAATCCAGTCACGGTGGCTGTTGAAACAGCGGAACGTAGTAAAATGCCGGTTTCCTACCATTTTTCAGGAACCGTTAAAAGCGAGCATACGGTGAATCTCAGCACCAAGGTGCTGGGAACCATTACCCAACTAAATGTAGAGACCGGGGATTTTGCCCGAAAAGGAGAAGTACTGGTACGTATCAAGGATGATAACCTGCAGGCACAGAAAAATCAGGTGGAGGCGAACCTGACGCAGGTCCGTTCAGCCCTGCAGAATATCGAAACGAACTACAACCGCCTGAAGGCATTGCATAAAAAAGGGAGTGCCACCCAAAAGGAATTTGATGATATAAGCACGCAGTATGAATCGGCAAAAGCGAATGTAAAAGCCCTCGAAGGAAAACTCCTGGAGATTGAAGATATGCTGTCCTATACAGTTCTGAAGGCACCCTTTGATGGCTATGTGATCGCCAAGCTGGGTTCACAGGGAGACATGGCGAGACCCGGACAACCGCTCATATCTTTTGAACAGGAAAAGGGAATGAAGGTGGAACTAACGGTACCGGAGACAGAAATTTCTCTGTTTAGTGTTGATGACAAGGTTTCAGTGGATGTTAAAGCGTCCGGCCAGTCGCATCTTGCCGGAGTAGTTTCGAGTGTTAGTCCTTCAGGCAACCGGGTAAGTCGCCAATTTATGGTGGAAATCAGGCTACCAAAATTGAGCAGGAATCAAGGTCTTAAATCCGGAATGTTTGCCGAAGTAGGCCTCTCCTCCACCTCAGATTCTTCACTAACCGTGCCCAAAACCGCTATTGTAGAAAGAGGTCAGCTTACCGGCTTGTACACACTCACCGATGATTCAGAAGTAATAATACTTCGATGGGTTCGTCTGGGTGATATAAGCGGAGATCAGGTTGAGGTACTGTCGGGTCTGGCGCAGGGTGAAAAATATATATCGTCTTTTGATGCCCCGCTTCGCGAAGGACAAAAAGTAAACATACAGTAACAGCAGAGAACGAAACAGATATTATGAAAACCGGAATAGCTGGAACAATTGCAAAGGCCTTCATCGACTCAAAGTTAACACCGCTGTTAATGGTGGTATTTTTGGCGCTGGGCTTTTATGGAACGTATTTAACACCCCGCGAGGAGGAGCCGCAAATCGACGTGCCGATGGCCGATATCTTTGTCGGTTATCCGGGCGCTTCACCAAATGAGGTTGAAAAAAGAATCTCTATTCCGCTTGAAAAAGTGCTCTCAAATATTGAGGGCGTAGAATTTGTCTATTCTACCTCCATGCCCGATCAGGCGATGGTTTCAGCGCGTTTCTATGTGGGCGAAGATGTGGAACGAAGCTTGGTACGTCTCTATAACGAGCTGATGAAAAATATAGATCTGCTGCCGGAGGGCGCCACCCTGCCGATGGTCAAGACGCGCTCTATCGACGACGTGCCCATTATGACGCTGACGCTATGGAGCAAGACGTACAGCGATTTTGAGATCCGCCGCGTGGCTGACGAGCTGGCACTGGAGGTCAAAAAGATCGAGAATGTAGCAAGGACCGAAATACACGGCGGCCGGACACGTCAGGTCGAAGTCTCCCTCGACAAAAATAAAATGGCTTCCTACGGTATCGACCCGATGAAGGTAGCCCGCCAGATACAGGCGGCCAATCAGAAGCTTTCCTCAGGTTCATTCAGTAAAAATGACACGGAGTACCTGGTAGAAACCGGCAGTTTCTTTCGCAATGCCGAAGAGGTGCGTAACCTTGTTGTTGATGTACAGAACGGAGACCCGATTTACCTGAAGAGTATAGCCGAAGTTACCGACGGCCCACAGGAAGCGATCGAATATGTTGCATACGGAGTGGGGAATGCCAAAGCGGAAAGTACCGGAATGAATATTGGAGAATCCTATCCCGCAGTAACGCTTTCGATAGCCAAGCGTCCGGGTTCGGATGCTATGTTTATTGCTGAAAAAGTTCAGGAAAAAGTGGATAAACTGGATGGTAGTCTTATTCCTGCAGGCATTACTGTGACGACCACGCGTAACTACGGAGAGACCGCCGCCTCGAAAGTGCTTTCGCTGTTGGAACACCTTTTGGGTGCAATACTTGCCGTAACTGTTGTTGTAGCTTTGGCTTTGGGATGGCGGGGCGGACTGGTGGTTTTTTTATCGGTGCCGGTTACCTTCGCCCTGACGTTGTTCCTTTACTATCTATTCGGCTATACCCTGAACCGCATCACACTTTTTGCGTTGATATTTGTAACAGGTATTGTGGTGGATGACTCCATTATTATAGCTGAAAATATGCACCGCCACTTTAAAATGCGCAAATTGCCATTTAAACAAGCGGCGATTGCTGCGATTAACGAGGTGGGAAACCCGACCATTCTGGCCACCTTTACCGTCATTTCGGCGGTATTGCCGATGGCGTTTGTATCGGGTTTAATGGGACCGTATATGAGCCCCATGCCCATTGGTGCGTCGCTGGCCATGATCTTCTCACTCATTGTAGCACTGACCATTACCCCTTGGCTGGCTTATCTGTTGCTGCCACACGTGAAGCCGGAGAAAGACGAAAGCGGTGCCGACAAGGAGTACCGGCTTGAAGATACCCGTATCTACAAATGGTACTCGCTCATTATGAAGCCGCTGCTGGAAAGCGTGACCAAACGATGGGTATTTATCGGTGGTGTAACCGCCTTGTTATTCGCCTCTACCCTGCTGTTCGTGTTCCGCATGGTCGAAGTGAAGATGTTGCCTTTTGATAATAAGAATGAAGTGCAACTCATCATCGACATGCCGGAAGGCACCACCCTGGAGCGTACCAATGCCGTGGCACGTGAAGTGGGTTTGAGCCTCAAAGAAATACCCGAAATTCTTGATTATCAAATTTATGCCGGTACCAATGCTCCTATTAATTTCAACGGGCTGGTACGGCACTACGATCTCCGAAATGGAGCAAACATAGCAGACATCCAGGTAAACTTCGTGGACAAAGGAAAGCGCAACGATCAAAGCCATGACATTGCCAAGCGTATCCGACCCATCGTACAGAAGGTGGGCGAAAAATACAACGCCAACATCAAAGTGGTGGAAGTGCCGCCGGGACCACCCGTGTTATCTACGCTGGTTACCGAAATATATGGTCCAAACGAAGATCAGCGCCAGCGGGTTGCAAGCAAGGTGAAAAATATCTTCGAGGAAATGGAGGGCATTGTTGATGTGGATTGGATGCAAGAAGCGCCCCAGACGAAATACAGGATGGATGTGAATACCGAAAAAGCCACGCTTTCCGGCATCTCATCTCGTCAGGTGGTGCAGACGGTCAGGATGGCGCTGAGCGGAAAGCCTGTTTCACGACTTTACAGCGAAGAGGAGATCAACGATATCCCCATTGTTTTAAAGCTGCCTGAAAAGGAGCGTTCGGGTATTAAGCAATTAAGCCAGCTTTATATGCAGTCGGCTTCCGGCGCTATGATTCCGGTAACAGATCTGGTAACGGTTTCTAAAGATACTCTGGAGCCAAGTATTTATCGCAAAAACCAGCGCCGGGTGTTGTATGTAACGGCCGAGGTTGCCGGGGCTATCGAAAGTCCAGTCTATGCCATCCTCGATACCGGCGAAAAGATTGATGCCATTGATATGCCCGCCGGTTACAGCCTCGACCAAATTTTTGCAGGGCAGCCCTTCATGCAGGAAGATTACACGCTGAAGTGGGATGGAGAATGGCAAATTACCTACGAGGTCTTTCGTGATCTGGGCATCGCCTTTGCGATCGTACTGGTCATCATCTATATGCTCATTATTGGCTGGTTCCAGGATTTTATGGTGCCCATTATCATGATGATTGCCATTCCGCTTTCGCTGGTCGGTGTTCTCATCGGGCACTGGCTATTGGGGGCTTTCTTTACGGCCACATCGATGATCGGGGTAATTGCCCTGGCGGGAATCATGGTGCGTAACTCCGTATTGTTAATTGATTTTATCGAAATACGGCTTAATGAAGGAGAATCGATGAAACAGGCGGTCATAGAAGCAGGTGCTGTGCGTAGCATGCCCATTCTGTTGACGGCCGGTACCGTGGTAATCGGGGCGTTTGTGATACTGTTCGATCCGATTTTCCAGGGATTGGCGATCTCCCTGATGGGCGGAGCGATAGCCTCAACCGCCCTTACGCTCCTGATGGTTCCGCTTATTTATTACATGGTGGAAAAGAAGACCGCTGAACTGAAAGACAGCAGTGCCGAAGCATAATTTATTATTAACCTTAAACCTCAGACTTATGAAATTACTAATTATTTTGAGCATCGAAGAATATGCAGATGAAGTGCGGCGAATTCTGGTTAATCAACGAATCCCTATCTATAGTGAAACAGAAATAAAAGGATGCCGTTGCGATAATGGAAAAAAGGCAGCGGATCTGACAAACTGGTTTGCCAATGTGGATACCATGGTGTATTCCCACTTGTTTTTCGCCTTTCAGGATAAAGACTCGGTAGAAAATATTCTTTCAGAAGTGACCCATTATAACCGAATGCATGGCAAAGACCAGCCGAACCCGCTTCACGCATACCAATTGAACGTAGAAAAATCCGTTTGACAAAGACAAATAATCAATAACAAATCCAATAATTTAAACAAATACTTGATATTATGAGAAAAATGGAACGTATTATACGAGCTGTCGCAGGAAGTTTTGTAACCATCAGCCTGATACTCGGCTACTTTCACAGTCCTTACTGGTACCTGTTTACCCTATTTGTAGGATTAAACCTGCTCCAGTCGGCTTTTACCAAGTGGTGTCTGGCCGAGGAGATTCTGAAAAAGTTAGGTATCGGTGTGCCCTGTGCCGTTGACGAGAGCACAACCACCCAACCCGCTGAGTAATAACAAAGGAGTAAGAATGGATGTACTTATTATAGCAACCGAAAATTGTAATCACCGTCCCCTGGTGGAAGAACGGCTAAAGAAGATGAACATACCGTATCAGGTTCGATTTATAGATAATCACCCGAACCTGGTTAAAAAGTTCGGCGTTTCTTCTTCTCCCAATATCATCGTAGATGAAGAAGTCATTTACCGCGGCGACTGCGACCGGTCCCTTCCCACAGAAGGTGAATTGAAAAAGCTATTTGCTTTGTAACCTGAGTTCTCACAAAGTGATGCCATTGGCAGATTCTAAAAACTAGTTCGATAAGCTTTAAACCAGCTTATCAGAGGAGTCACTCAGAGCAGAGCGATGAGTCTGCACAAACATGGAGCTAT
>TARA_R110002110_G_scaffold133858_5_pt1 | contig 15050 bp, 10 predicted proteins | sample TARA_R110002110 | Tara Oceans TARA_R110002110 (sample SAMEA4397330) | marine metagenome | biome: Polar Biome; feature: [SRF] surface water layer (ENVO:00010504); material: water (ENVO:00002006), including particulate matter (ENVO:01000060) such as... | depth 5 m
AGCGGCGGTTTTCCCCATGGGTGTTGGCAGCAATCTGATTGTGCGTGATGGTGGTTTGCGGGCTGTGGTGATCCGGTTGGGCCGTGGCTTTAACAGCATTGAAATTGACGGCGACCAGGTGACTGCCGGGGCTGCAGTGCTGGACGCACATGTGGCGCGCAAGGCGGCAGATGCGGGGCTTGACCTGACATTCCTGCGCACCATTCCGGGCAGCATCGGGGGTGCCGTGCGGATGAACGCCGGGTGTTATGGCAGCTATACGGCGGATCATTTTGTCAGCGCGCAGGCGGTCACACGCGCGGGCGACCTGATCACGCTCACCCGCAATGATCTGAATTTTCGCTATCGCCAGAGTGACTTGAGCGAAGGTGCTGTGATTGCATCGGCCACCTTTGCGCCGCCAAGAGGTGATCCCGAAGCTTTGCACACCCGCATGGCGGACCAATTGCGCAAGCGTGATGAAACCCAGCCCACCAAAGACCGCAGTGCCGGCAGTACATTTCGCAATCCCGCAGGTTTTTCCAGTACGGGTCGGGCGGATGATGTGCATGATCTCAAGGCGTGGAAGGTCATTGACGATGCGGGCATGCGCGGGGCCACACGCGGTGGCGCACAGATGTCGCCCAAACATTCCAACTTTCTGATCAACACCGGTGATGCAACAGCCGCTGATCTGGAAGGATTAGGTGAAGAGGTGCGAAAAAAGGTTTACGATTCAAGTGGATTAAGACTAGAATGGGAAATCATGCGCATCGGTGAATTTACAGGCGATCCGGTGCCAGAGGCATAAGCCGCAAAGCGGCAACATAATGATAAACGACAACAATAATCAGGACCGCAAAAGGTCCGGGACACAAAGGCACCAAGGTGGGTACGTCGAGCAGGACAACCCCGACAGTGGCGGTATTAATGGGTGGTCCCTCGGCTGAGCGCGAGGTGTCACTGGACAGCGGGCATGCCTGCGCCGCCGCATTGCGGGAACACAGCGGTTATATCGTGGTCGAGGTCGATGCTGGCCGCGACCTTGCTGCCGTTTTGACGGACCTCAAGCCAGATGCTGTTTTGAATTGCCTGCATGGTCGCTGGGGCGAAGATGGCTGTGTGCAAGGTCTGCTGGAATGGATGAACATCCCCTACAGCCACTCTGGTGTGCTGTCCTCATCATTGGCGATGGACAAGCAGCGCACCAAAGAGGTGTACCGCGCCGCAGGATTGCCGGTGGTGGACAGCGTGATCGCTGCTGCTGCTAACGTGCGCAAATCGCATGTGATGGCCCCGCCCTATGTGGTGAAACCCAACAACGAAGGGTCCAGCGTTGGGGTTTATCTGGTGGGTGAGGACAATAACGGCCCACCGCAGCTTGACGATGATATGCCTGAGTTTGTGATGGTCGAAGCCTTTGCACCGGGTCGCGAACTGACGACCACGGTGATGGATGGCCGGGCGCTGACGGTCACCGATATTCTGACGACCGGGTGGTATGATTATGACGCGAAATACAAGGTTGGCGGGTCCAGCCATGTGGTGCCAGCGGATATTCCTGCCGAGATTTTTGAGCTGTGCCTCGATTATGCACTGCGCGCGCACGTGGCACTTGGCTGCCGCGGCATTAGCCGAACGGATTTTCGGTGGGATGAAACCAAAGGCGCGGACGGTTTGGTGTTGCTGGAAACAAACACCCAACCCGGCATGACCGCAACCTCGCTGACCCCCGAACAGGGGCAGGCGGTTGGCATTTCGTTCCCTGATCTATGCGCCTGGATGGTGGAGGACGCGTCATGTTCAAGATGATCCGCCGCACCACCAGGCCAAGCAGGTCAGACCCCGCACCCTCGCGTTGGGCATGGCGCATGCAGCGGTTGATGTTGACGCCCGCGTTCCGGTTTGGGCTGCGCGTTGGGGTGCCGTTTTGCGTTACACTTCTGGCGGGTACGATCTATCTGTCTGACGCTGATCGCCGCAACGCCATCACCGATGCCGTTGCAGATGCGCGTGCCGGTATCGAAGAACGCCCCGAATTCATGGTCAAGATGATGGCGATTGACGGTGCCGAGGATGCCTTGGCCGCTGACATTCGCGCCGCTGTGCCGCTGCGGTTTCCGCAAAGCTCTTTTGACCTTGATCTGGAAGTTATCCGGAGCGAGATTCGCGCGCTGCACGGCGTTAAAAAGGCTGGCGTGCGCATCCGTCCTGGCGGGGTCCTGCAGGTCGAAGTGACGCCGCGTGTGCCCGTTGCGATCTGGCGCAATGAAGATGGATTGGCGTTGATTGATGAAACCGGCGCGCATGTCGGTGACATTGCGTCACGCGCGGAATTCCCGGAAATGCCCCTGATCGCGGGGCAGGGTGCAGCGCGGCATGTGGCCGAAGCTTTGCGTTTGGCCCGCGCTGCCAGCGCCTTGGGTGATCGGTTGCGCGGAGTTGTACGCATTGGCGAGCGGCGCTGGGACGTTGTGCTGGACCGGAATCAACGGATTATGTTGCCCGAACAGGGTGCCTTGCAAGCGCTGGAACGGGTGATCGCGCTGGAACGCGCAGAGGAAATTCTCACTCGCGATGTGGCGCGGGTGGACATGAGGCTGGCAAAACGACCAACCGTGCGGATGAACGAAGAGGCCACCCGCGAATGGTGGCACATCAAGCAGAGTGCAGGACAGTAACAATGATGGACCTATACGGCAGTCAAAGATCAATGCGGAATATGCGCAAGCTGGCGATGCAGCGTGGTGTTGTGGCGATTTTGGACGTCGGCAGCTCAAAAATCGCCTGCCTTGTGCTGCGGTTTGACGGCCCCAGCCAGATGGATACGGATGGCGAGATCGGATCGCTGGCCGGGCAATCGGGATTCCGGGTCATTGGGGCCGCAACGACGCGGTCACGCGGTGTGCGTTTTGGCGAAATTTGCGCGATGGGCGAAACCGAACGTGCCATCCGCACCGCATTGCAGGCCGCGCAAAAGATGGCGGGCATCCGTGTGGATCATGTGATCGCCTGTTTTTCCGGTGGCGAGCCGCGCAGCTATGGCTTGGATGCTGAAATCGATCTCGATGGTCAGGTCGTCTCAGAACAGGACGTGGCGCAGGTGATGGCCAAATGTGATGTGCCGGAATACGGCGAAGGCCGCGAGGTCCTGCATGCGCAACCGGTGAATTTTGCGCTTGATCATCGCTCGGGCCTCAGCGATCCGCGCGGGCAATTGGGCAATTCACTGTCTGTGGACATGCACATGCTGACCGTCGATGCCGCCGCCGTGCAGCATTTGGCGCATTGTATCAAACGCTGCGATCTGGAATTGGCGGGCGTTGCGTCGTCGGCCTATGTATCGGGCATTTCGTCGCTGGTTGAGGACGAACAGGAACTGGGTGCGGCCTGTATTGATCTGGGTGGTGGATCGACCAGCGTGTCGATCTTTATCAAGAAACACATGATCTATGCGGACACAGTGCGCATGGGCGGCGATCACGTCACAAGCGATATTTCGATGGGTCTGCAAGTGCCGATGGCGAATGCCGAGCGGATCAAGACGTTCTATGGTGGGGTTCACGCCACGGGGATGGACGACCGCGAGATGATCGAGATTGGCGGCGACACGGGCGATTATGAACATGACCGCCGCACCGCCAGCCGTGCTGAGTTGATCGGCATTATGCGCCCCCGCGTTGAGGAAATTCTGGAAGAAGTCCGCGTGCGTTTGGACGCGGCAGGCTTTGACCATCTGCCGAGCCAACAGATTGTTCTGACCGGCGGCGGCAGCCAGATTCCCGGTCTGGACGGGTTGGCCAGCAAGATTTTGGGACAGCAGGTGCGCCTTGGCCGGCCGCTTCGGGTGCATGGATTGCCACAGGCCGCAACAGGCCCCGGATTCGCTTCTGCAGTTGGGCTGTCGCTCTTTGCGGCACATCCACAAGATGAGTGGTGGGACTTTGACATACCCGCAGATCGGTATCCGTCGCGTTCTCTGAAACGTGCGGTTAAATGGTTCCGAGACAACTGGTGACCGCAAAATGCGGTGCCGCGACCGACATAAGGTCGAAACCGGCAAGAAATTGCCCATATTTAGCGTCAAAATGGCGTTTTATAGGTGACGTTACGGTCTCATACCGTTAAGATTATGGGAATTTAGACGGAAAAATCCCGCGGGACGTGGGCAAACATAACAGGCGGAAAACACATGACACTCAACCTCTCGATGCCCGGACAGGACGATCTGAAACCCCGTATCACCGTGTTCGGTGTCGGTGGTGCCGGTGGTAATGCGGTCAATAATATGATCGAAAAACAATTGGATGGCGTAGATTTCGTCGTGGCGAACACGGACGCGCAAGCGTTGCAGCAAGCCCAGGCAGAAAACCGCGTTCAACTGGGAATTAAGGTGACCGAAGGTTTGGGTGCGGGCGCGCGGGCCAGTGTTGGTGCCGCAGCAGCCGAAGAATCAATCGAACAAATCGTCGACCATCTGGCGGGCGCGCATATGTGCTTTATCACTGCTGGTATGGGCGGTGGCACTGGCACAGGGGCCGCGCCGATCATCGCACAGGCCGCGCGCGAGTTGGGCGTTCTGACCGTTGGTGTTGTAACCAAGCCGTTCCAGTTTGAAGGTGCCAAGCGCATGCGCCAGGCCGAGGACGGTGTGGAAGCCTTGCAAAAGGTCGTTGACACACTGATCATCATTCCAAATCAGAACCTGTTCCGTTTGGCCAATGAAAAAACCACCTTTACCGAAGCGTTCTCCATGGCGGACGATGTTTTGTATCAAGGTGTCAAGGGCGTGACGGATCTGATGGTCCGCCCGGGCCTGATTAACCTCGACTTTGCCGATGTGCGCGCCGTGATGGACGAAATGGGCAAGGCAATGATGGGCACAGGCGAGGCCGAGGGCGAAGACCGCGCCATTCAAGCCGCCGAAAAAGCCATTGCCAACCCGCTGCTGGATGAAATCAGCTTGCGTGGTGCCAAAGGTGTGTTGATCAACATCACTGGCGGCCATGACCTGACCTTGTTCGAACTGGACGAAGCGGCCAACCGTATCCGCGAGGAAGTGGACCCAGAGGCGAACATCATCGTCGGCTCCACATTGGACGAAAACATGGGCGGCATGATGCGCGTGAGCGTTGTGGCAACGGGGATCGACGCCACCGACGTGAATACAGAAATGCCTGTGCCACGCCGGTCCATGAGCCAACCTTTGAAACAGCACGTGATTGCGGAAGACGCGCCAATGGCCGCAGATGCAATACCGGTTGCCGCAGAGATGGCGCAGCAAGAAGAGCAGCGGCAAATGTTCGAAGAACTTGATGTGCAGCGTGCCGCCGCACAGGATCAAGCCGAAGACATCTTTGCTGACGAAGCTTCTGACGACAGCGATGGCTTGCCACCGCCCGCATATCAGCCGCAGGTTGCCGCGTTTGAACCGCGCCAAGAAGAGACGCTGGAAGCGGAGCCAGAGACATTTGTGGCCCCGCGTGCCCCAACACCCGGCACCCCATCACCCGAGGCGATGGCCCGGTTGCGTGCCGCGGCACAAAACTCTTCACCCGAGCAACAGCGCCCGGCTGCCGCACAACCACAGCAACAACCTGCGGCAGCGCAACAGCACGGCGGCGAGAAACCACGCTTTGGGATCAATTCTCTGATCAACCGGATGACTGGCCATGGCGAGGGCGAAACACAAGCGCAGCGCCCTGCACGCCAGCAACCGCCGGTGCAAACCCGCGCGTCTGCGGCGGCACCACAGCCGCAAGAGGCACCTGATGCCGATCAGGAACGCATCGAAATCCCCGCATTTTTGCGTCGTCAGGCGAATTAATTCGGTCACATATTCGGGTTAAGGGGCTGCTATCTGGTGGCCCTTTTTCTTTTGTGATCAATGTCTTGCAAAACAGCAAGCGTGTTTGCGCCCAATTGTTACGGCCATGTTTCAGTTGGTTACAAAGGTTGAATTGTCTAATGGGAACACCCCGCTTAGGTCAGTGTTCAAGCCCAGACAGTGATCTGGGAATGGTGAGGATGATTCTGGTGCAGAACACAATCAAGTCAGCGATGAGCTTTAGCGGTGAGGGTTTGCACTCTGGCCAGCCAGCCACTGTGACTGTGCGTCCTGCGGGTGCGCACCATGGCATTTGGTTTGCACGCACCGATGTGGCGGTGGGTGATCGGATGATCCCGGCGCGCTGGGATGCGGTTAATCGTTCGCCTTTGTGTACAAAGCTGGAAAATGCGACTGGTTTGTCGGTCTCAACGGTTGAACATCTGATGGCTGCACTTGCGGGCTGTGGTCTTCACAACGCCTTGATTGAGATTGATGGCCCCGAAGTGCCGATTCTGGATGGTTCTGCGATCCCGTTTGTCCGCGGCTTTATGCAGCGTGGCATTCGCCGCCTTTCCGCCCCTGTGATGGCGCTTGAGGTTCTGGAAACGGTTACCGTGACGGATGGCGACGCAACCGCGACACTGGCCCCATCAGATACCCTGCGCATTGATTTTGAGATTGATTTTGTTGACGCTGCGATTGGGTACCAGAAAAAATCACTGGTGATGAACAACGGCTCGTTCGCCCGTGAACTTTGTGACAGCCGCACGTTCTGCCGCAAGGCGGACGTGGATGCGATGCAGGCAAACGGTTTGGCACTGGGCGGTCGGTCTGGCGAAAACGCCGTTGTGTTTGAGGGCGACCATGTGGTCAGCCCCGGTGGCTTGCGCCATGCGGACGAACCCGTGCGTCACAAAATGCTGGACGCGTTGGGCGATCTTGCGTTGGCAGGTGCGCCACTTTTGGGTCATTACACTGGCAATCGCTCTGGCCATTCGTTGACCAACACGCTGCTGCGCAAGCTTTTCGCGACACCTGGCGCTGTACGTATGGTAGAATGCGACGCGGCGATGGCGTCACGGTTGCCGGGTCATGGTCTGGCCTGGGATGAGATCCCACAGGTTGCCTGAGGCCGCGCTTATTTCCCGTTGAAAACCCCCAATACGACATCTTAAAGGGCACAGCCCATTGATCGGACCCGTTTGGGCATGTATTCAGTCGCAAAGGCAATTATAGGTCCCACTATCGCTTTTGAGTGACGGGACGCTGCTAAGTGTGGAATGGGCGTTTTGCAACGCAAATTATTATGCTAGCTAATGTGCCAAGAGGGGTCAAAAATGGCCATGGGGTTGACGATGCAAAGGATGCAGGCATGACAACTGCGAGATCGCGTATGCGGGTGATCGGTGCGATGTGCGTTGTGGCAACGCTTGCAGCGTGCGGCGGACGTGACGCTGGTCGTTTTACCTCGAACTTTTTCAGCCGGCAGGAAATCCCGCTTGAGACCTATTCGGCTGAACAGATATTTGAGCGTGGCGAATTTGAACTGAACCGCAGCAAGCCTGACGACGCAGCGTTCTACTTTTCTGAGATTGAGCGGCTTTACCCCTATTCCGAATGGGCCAAGCGCGCGCTGATCATGCAGGCATTTTCCTATCATCAGGATAAGGATTACCCAAACAGCCGGTCCGCGGCCCAACGGTTTATCGACTTTTACCCCGACGATGATGATGCCGCCTATGCGCAGTACCTGCTGGCACTGAGCTATTATGACCAGATTGACGAAGTGGGCCGCGATCAGGGGCTGACGTTCCAAGCGCTGCAATCCCTGCGCCAAGTGATCGAAGGGTATCCAGACAGCGAGTACACAAAATCTGCTATCCTTAAATTTGATCTGGCCTTTGACCATCTGGCGGGCAAAGAGATGGAGATCGGGCGCTATTATCTGCGCCGCGATCATTACACCTCTGCGATCAACCGTTTCCGGGTGGTGGTCGAGGAATTCCAGACCACGACCCACACCGCTGAAGCGCTGCACCGTTTGGTTGAAAGCTATCTGGCGTTGGGCCTGAAAGAAGAGGCGCAAACCGCCGGGGCAATTCTGGGCCATAACTACCGTTCCACGGATTGGTATGAGGACAGCTATAAGTTGCTGACGGGTCAGGGGCTTGAGCCAAAGTTCTACAAGAACAATTGGTTGGGCGCGGTCTATCGTCAGACGATAAAGGGTGAGTGGTTGTAGGGGCGGTGGGTCGAACCTACCCGTTGGGGCAACAACATGCTGCGCGGACTTGATATCTCGGACATGCTGATCATTGATCGGCTGGAACTCGCGTTTCAGCCGGGTCTCAATGTGCTGACTGGTGAAACTGGGGCAGGCAAGTCCATCTTGTTAGATGCGCTGGGTTTTGTTCTGGGATGGCGCGGGCGTGCTGATCTGGTACGTCAAGGTGCCGATCAGGGTGAGGTAACGGCGTGGTTTGATCTTACGGCGGACCATCCTGCGCACAGCGTGCTGCAAGCGGCCGGTTTGCCCAGCGGTACTGAACTGATCCTGCGGCGTATCAATTCCAGTGATGGACGCAAGACGGCGTGGGTCAATGACCGCCGCTGTTCTGGCGACGTGTTGCGGGAATTGTCCGAAACCTTGGTTGAATTGCACGGGCAACATGACGATCGCGGCCTGCTTAATCCGCGGGGGCACCGGGCGATTCTGGATGACTTTGCGGGAAATGCTGCGGCAAAAGCCAAGGTGCGCGGTGCGTGGTCGGCCTTGGCTGCGGCACGCAAGGCGGCACGGGCGGCAGCTATTGAACGTGAGGCGATAAAGGCCGAAGAAGAATTCCTACGCCATGCTGTTGCGGAACTGGACAAGCTGGACCCACAAGCGGGCGAAGAAGCTGTGCTGGATAGTAAGCGACGGCTGATGCAGGGGGCCGAGAAAATTCGCGCCGATGTGGTCAACGCCTATGAAATCATGGGGCAAGGTGGTGCCGAAACCAGCCTTGGCGACGCGTTGCGTTGGCTTGATGGTGTGGCCCATAAGGCAGAAGGCGCGCTGGAAGGCCCGATGGTGGCGCTGAACCGGGCGATGGAGGAACTGGATGATGCGATGTCCGGGGTGGCCAATGCCATTGATGCGATGTCGTTTAATCCGGTTGAGTTGGAAGAGGCCGAAGAGCGGCTGTTTGCGATCCGTGCTTTGGCGCGCAAACATGACGTGGCCCCCGATGAATTGGCCGGGTTTGCAGACACGTTGCGGGCCAAGCTTGACGCGCTCGACGCGGGCGAGGCGCAGCAGATGGCGTTGGAAACGGCCGTCAGTGATGCACAAGACACCTATGACACAGCGGCAGATGCCTTGGGACAGGCGCGTCGCAAGGCAGCCACAAAGCTCGACAAAGCAGTATCGGCTGAACTCGCCCCATTGAAAATGGAACGTGCGGTATTTGCGACGCGAATTGCGCCAGAAGATGCAGGACCAGAAGGATGCGATGCGGTTTCCTTTACCGTGGCCACCAACCCCGGCGCACCCGCCGGACCACTGGGCAAGATTGCATCGGGCGGCGAATTAAGCCGTTTCCTTTTGGCGCTAAAAGTGTGTCTGACCCAAGGTCAAACGGGCCTGACGCTGATCTTTGATGAGATTGATCGCGGCGTGGGTGGGGCCACCGCAGATGCCGTTGGGCGACGATTGGCGGCCTTGGCAGACGAGGGACAAGTGTTGGTGGTTACCCATTCGCCGCAGGTTGCCGCCCTTGGCGCACATCATTGGCGGGTCGAAAAGGCGGTCAGCAAAGGCATGACAACATCGACCGTCACGCCCCTGTCGCCAACCGAGCGGGTTGATGAAGTCGCCCGGATGCTGGCCGGTGACGTGATCACAGATGCCGCACGAGGTGCCGCTGAGGTGCTGTTGGCCGGGTAATGTCGGAAATTTCGGTCAATATCGGCGTTTTAGCTGCTTTACCCCGTGACGGATGCTTGACCTTGTGGTCCCCACACCACGATCATGTCGTCCTATGAGCGATCCAGCCCCTTCCTTTGTGTCCCACCAATTTCAGTTGGCAAAGTCCTCGTGTAAACGGGGATTTGAGGTGATCCGCACGCGCGGTCCGGGCAAGGTGACGTTTTGGTTCATCGCCCTGTTGATCGGCATTGCAGCAGGTTTTGCCGCCTTGCTTTTCCGCAAGGGGATCAATTGGTTACAGGCCGCACTTTATGGAACGGATGATGTGCAGCACCTGCACAGCTTTATCAGCGGGTTGCAGTGGTATTGGGTGGTCCTGATCCCGACGTTTGGTGGGCTGACAGTGGGGTTGATTTTGCATCATTTCACCCGTGATGCGCGGGTGCGCTCGGTCGGGGATGTGATTTTGGGGGCCGCCTTGCATGATGGCAGGGTCGAAACCCGCGCCGGGATCGCATCCGCCATCGCATCGTGGATCACGCTCAGCACGGGCGGATCATCGGGCCGCGAAGGGCCGGTTGTGCATATGGCCGCTGTCATTGCCACATGGGTCAGCCGCCGGATCAACGCCGATGGCATCACCGGGCGCGACCTGTTGGGGTGTGCCGTGGCCGCCGGTGTTTCAGCCAGCTTTAACGCCCCCATTGCCGGCGCACTTTTTGCGTTGGAAGTCGTGCTGCGCCATTTTGCGGTGCATGCCTTTGCCCCCATTGTTATCGCTTCTGTTGCGGGTACGGTGATCAACCGCCTCGAATTTGGCGGTGTGACCGAATTTGTGCTGCCGACCTATGGCGATTTGCAATTCTACGTCGAATTGCCCGCCTTTTTGTTGCTGGGCCTGACTTGTGGGCTGATCGCTGTGGCGCTGATGCGCAGTATTTTCTGGGCTGAGGATTTTGGGAATTACGTACAGGGGCGTACCGGGCTGCCCCGCTGGCTCCGCCCTGCGGTGGCAGGCGCGCTCTTGGGTGTACTGGCCATGTGGTATCCCCATATCATCGGGGTTGGCTATGAAACAATGTCGATGGCGCTGACGGGCCAGTTGGACCTTTATGAGGCCATCATTTTTACCATGCTCAAGGTTGCTGCCGTTGCCATCACACTCGGTGGGCGCATGGGGGGCGGTGTATTCTCGCCATCATTGATGATTGGGGCGTTGGCGGGCTTGGCCTTTGGGCTAATTGCCACGGGGATATTCCCGGACGTGTCGGGGTCCTCTTCACTCTATGCGCTGGCGGGCATGGGGGCCGTGGCGGCGGCGGTTTTGGGGGCACCGATTTCTACAACCTTGATCGTTTTTGAACTCACTGGCGATTGGCAAACGGGCCTTGCCGTCATGGTCGCGGTCAGCATGTCCACCGCATTGTCCTCGCGCATTGTCGACCGAAGCTTTTTCCTGACCCAGATGGAGCGGCGCGGGATACACCTTGCGGCAGGGCCACAAGCCTATTTGCTCTCAATGTTCACGGTTGCGCGTATTATGCGCCGCGCCGACGACGCGCGTGCCGCAGATGAAGACCAATGTTGGGATCTGATCAACGCAGGTACCTATATTGATGGCGCGGCAACGCTAGAAGCGGCGATGCCGATCTTTGAACACTCCTCGGCGCGGTTTATTCCTGTGGTGACACTGTCTGCTGACGCACCGCCGGAATTGTTGGGGGCGTTGTTTCACGTCGACGCGCTTAAGGTGTATAACCGTGCATTGGCGGCCACCGCCGCAGAGGAACACTCATAACCGCGCGTCGATCAGATTTGCTCAACCGTGATTTCGTCGATCGGAGAAAAAGCGAGGTGGTCTTTGATCTCTGCTACATCCGCTTTTGGGCTCTCATAGGACCATACAGCGTCTTGCAATGTGCGGCTTTTGGTCACCACGGAAAAATAGCTGGCGTCGCCTTTGTGCGGGCAATGGCTTGTCTTGTCTGTGGCATCAAGAAAGGCCATCGCGATATCGCCACGCGGAAAATAGATAACGGGGGGGTAGTCCCCTTCGGTCAATTCCAACGCTTGCGTGCTTTCGCCCAAAACGGCACCGCCTGCACGCACGGTCCATATACCTTCAGCATTATTGATCTTAATGTGGTCGGCCATGATGAACCCTTTTCGAACCTGTGATGACGGTGCCTAAAGCGCCGCTGTTGCTGCATCCAACCACAGTTTTGCCTCTGGCGATAGCCGCGGCCCGATTTTTTGCTGAACTTGCATATGATAGTCATTAAGCCAGTTGCGCGCGGCGGGTTCCAGCATCTCTGGGACAATCAAACGGCGGTCTATGGGCGCAAAGCTGAGTGTTTGCCAATTCAGCATTTTGCGGTGCGCATCGCCACCGGGCAGGGGGGGCGCATCCCGGACCACCAACAGGTTCTCAATGCGGATGCCAAACGCCCCCTCGCGATAATACCCCGGCTCGTTGGACAGGATCATGCCAGCCTTCAGCGGAACATGGCTGATCTTACTTAGTCGTTGTGGCCCCTCATGCACGCTCAGATACGCACCAACGCCGTGCCCAAGCCCATGATCAAAATCCTGTCCCGCCAGCCAAAGCGGCACCCTGCCAATCATTTCAATATCGCGCCCGGCAAGCCCTTGGGGCCAGCGCAGGCGGCTCATCGCGATCATCCCGGCAAGCACGCGGGTGAACGCCTCGCGCGCCTCTTGCGCGGGCTGACCAATCGCAACCGTTCGGGTGATGTCAGTGGTGCCATCCAGATATTGCCCACCTGAATCCAGCACCAACAAATGCCGGTCCTCAAGCGTGCTGTCGGTTTCTGCCGTCACGCGGTAATGCATGATCGCGCCGTTTGGCCCGGTACCGGCGATGGTCTCAAAACTGATGTCCTGCAGTGTGTTGTCACGGCGGCGGCAGTTTTCAAGTTGGGTAACAACTTGCGTTTCGGTCAAACTGCCAGGGGCTTGCATATCAAGCCACGCCAACAATTCACACAAGGACGCGCCATCGCGCAGATGCGCTTCAGCTGAACCAGCAATCTCTGCGGCGTTTTTGCAGGCCTTGGGCAGGGCGCAAGGGTCATCGCCCCACACCGCCCGGTTGCCCAGTGTATCGGCAATGATCATCGGGACGGTTTGTTTGTCCAACCGAACCGGGCCGGGCAGGGTATCGAGATACGCCAACAAATGATCCGGCGCATGTACTGTCACGGGATCGCCCAGATGGTCAGCAAGCGCTGCGACCTTTTGTGGTTCCATAAACAGATCAACGGCACCGCTGGCATGCAAAACACCAAACCCATGCGCCACCGGGTTGCGCGGAATATCAGCACCGCGAATGTTCAACAGCCAGTTCAAGCTGTCCGGCAGCGTGATCACCGCCGCTGCCTGACCAGCATTGCTCAAGGCTTTGCCCAATCGCGCCCGTTTGTCGGCGTGGCTTTCACCTGCAAACTTAAGGGCATGGGCCTTTGCATCCTGCATCGGGGGGGCGGGCTGATCCTCCCAAATCCGGTCCACCAGATTGGGTGAGCGCCGCATCTCAATGCCGCTGCTCTTTAATCCTTCGTCCAGTTGCGCCAATTGCCCTGCCGTGTGCAGCCATGGGTCAAAACCCACCACGCCCCCGTTTGGCAATTGCTCAATCAACCATTCGGCAAGGCTAACCTCTGGCCAAGGCACTGGTGCAAAATCGGACGCCACCTGCGCCTTTACCTGCGTGCGGTAACGCCCGTCGATAAACACACCTGCGGCATCACACAGCGCTGCACAAAACCCGGCCGACCCGGTGAAACCGGTCAGCCACGCCAGCCGTTCATCATGGGCAGCGACATATTCTCCCTGATGCGCATCCGCGCGCGGGATCAAGAACCCGTCCAGCCCCTCAAGGGCCAATTCAGCACGCAATGCTTTCAGGCGGGGCGGCCCCTGTTCCGGCCGCGCGGTGACCTCGAAGCTCTGGAACATCGCGCCCTCCTAAGTTATTCTTCAAATACACAAAATTCCGACGTCTCAGCTGACGTGGCGTATCCCCATGACGCGTGCACGTGCCCGCGGATCGCTGTCAAACAGCGCTGCTAATTGTTCGGTCATGGCCCCGGCCAGTTGATCCACATCCGTGATCGTAACGGCCCGGTCGTAATACCGTGTCACATCATGCCCAATGCCAATCGCGAGCAATTCGACCGCTTTGCGCTTTTCCACCATCGCAATGACATCGCGCAGGTGCTTTTCCAGATAATTGGCGGGGTTCACCGACAAAGTGCTGTCATCCACCGGCGCACCATCGCTGATCACCATCAGAATTTTGCGCGACTCGTTCCGTGCCATCATTCGGCGGTGCGCCCATTCCAGCGCCTCGCCGTCGATGTTTTCCTTTAGCAAACCTTCCTTCATCATCAGCCCCAGATTGGGCCGTGTCCGCCGCCATGGCGCGTCCGCAGATTTATAGATGATGTGGCGCAGATCGTTCAGACGGCCGGGTTGCACCGGGCGGCCAGCATTGAGCCATGCCTCGCGGGCTTGGCCGCCTTTCCACGCGCGGGTGGTAAAACCGAGGATTTCAACTTTCACATTGCACCGCTCCAACGTGCGGGCCAGAACATCAGCACAAATCGCCGCGATGGAGATCGGGCGCCCCCGCATGGAACCAGAGTTGTCGAGCAGCAGCGTCACGCAGGTATCACGGAATTCGGTGTCTTTTTCCATCTTAAAGGACAGCGGTGTGGTTGGGTTCGCCACAATTCGCGCCAGACGGCCTGCGTCCAGCGTGCCTTCTTCAAGATCAAATTCCCATGATCGGTTTTGTTGCGCCTGCAAGCGGCGCTGCAATTTGTTGGCCAAACGACTGACAGCGCCCTTGAGCGGCTCCAACTGCTGATCCAGATAGGCGCGCAGGCGTTCCAGCTCAATCGGGTCGGCCAAATCTTCGGCACCGATCACCTCATCCTCGCTGTTCATATAGACCAGATAATTGGGGTCGGCATCTGACACAGGCTGCGGGGCAGGCGGCTCCATCGGGGCGTCGCCTTCGGGCATTTCGGCCTCATCACCCAGCTCTTGATCGGCCATATCGTCCATGCTGACTTGGGCTTGAGATGCGTCCTGACTGTCTTCTTGAGACTGCTCTGGCGATCCTTCGGCCTCTTCATCGTCCTGATCGTCTTGGCCAGAGCTGTCTGGATCCTGCTCTTCCTCTGCCCCTTCTTCGGCCTCGTCTTGCTGATCTTCATCCATCTGATCTGGGTCATCCCCCAACTGATCGCCATATCCCAGATCGCTGATCATTTGGCGCGCAAATTTGGCAAACGCGGATTGGTC
>TARA_R110002110_G_scaffold266720_2_pt1 | contig 15026 bp, 11 predicted proteins | sample TARA_R110002110 | Tara Oceans TARA_R110002110 (sample SAMEA4397330) | marine metagenome | biome: Polar Biome; feature: [SRF] surface water layer (ENVO:00010504); material: water (ENVO:00002006), including particulate matter (ENVO:01000060) such as... | depth 5 m
ATCTCCAAATATGTCGGCGGCAAATTCCCGCTGGGTTAACGTCTCCTCGACTCCAAGACGCCTTGGCAGCGCAAATAGCGTGCGACAGAATGCGCGCCTCGGAATTGCGCGCAACGCCACGACGCATCACGATTCAAACGTCCCCGGGACCGACAAGCGCCCAGCTTGATAGCGCAACAGGGTTTATATGAAACGGGCGACGGCCTCGTTGAAGAAATCGGGGTTATCGAGATTTGACAGGTGGTTTGCATCCGGCACGATCAGAAGGCCGGCACCGGTGATCGCCGCGGCGATCTCCTGGGCCTTTTCCGGCGGCGTACTGATGTCTTTGTCGCCGACCAGAACGAGGGTATCGGTTTTCAACCCGCGCGCCGTGGCATGCAGTGACTGGCTGGCGATCGAGTACTGCAGCCGGGGATAGATTTCAGGCAGGGTTCGTTCGACAAGGTGCGCGAAATCCGCAACCGCCGTCACGTCCGTCGTTGGAAGAGTCCGGCTTTTCGCATAGTCCATCGCGAAGGCCGCGTTCCCGATCTCCGCAATTCTCGCGCGCGTCACCGCAAGCCGTTCTTCGGCACCAACCCCGCCGGCCCCCAGAAGCGTGTCCGCAAGCACCAGTTTGACCACCGTATCGCCCAGCTCGGCGGCGGCGATCATGGCTGCCTGCGCGCCCATCGACAATCCCACAAGGCGAACGTCCCGCAGTCCCAATTGACGGACCAGCATGATGGCGTCGCGGGCGTACTGATCGACGGAAATTTCGCCATCATCCGAAGACTCGCCATGCCCGCGCGCATCCAGCGTGAAGACCTGGCAACGCGACGCAAGCGCCGCGACGGTCGACTGCCACATCGCACCCGCACCCCCGAGGCTGTGCAAAAGCACCACCGGCGCACCGTCGCCATGGCGTTCATAGGCGACGGTGCCGTCGCCCAGGGTCAAGTCGGGCATGACTTCAGCTTGCCTTCAGCATGGCAAGCAAGGCACCGGCGTAGTCCGCCGCGGCGTCCCGGTCCATGGTGCCGGCCGCACCAAGGTACTGCTTGATGGTTTGCAGAATGATCCGGGGGCGTGCCGCAAGCTCACCGATCACCGCGTCAAATCGGGCCGGGAACTCGTCCGCGGCGAAATGGGCGCCAATCAACCCCGCCTGCCGCGCAGCATCCGCGTCGATCTCCTGACCGGTGAAAACGAGATAGGCAAGCGTGGCGGGCGGAATGTTGGAGATCACCGACGAGATCGCCATGGTCGGCGCGATGCCGTGGTGAATTTCGGGAAAGGAAAAACGCGCCGATGACGACGCGATGGCCAGATCGCAGCCGCCGACCAATGCCGCGCCGAACCCTGTGGCATCCCCATGGACCCGGGCGACGACAGGCGCGGCCACCGACCTGATCGCGGCATAGACGTCCAACACGGGCTCCATCTGTGTCTGCCTTATCGTGACGGCCGATAATCCAGCACTGCTCTCGCCCCGCCCGTCCCTGCCGCCGCAGAACACCGTGCCTTGTGATTGCATCACAATAACCGACGCTTCCTCGGCATCGGCACTTCTGATCAGTTCAGCAAGGCGGACCATCATCGGCCGTGTCAGCTTGTTGTCGTCCTCCGACCGGCCGAGGTTGATGATCGCCCGTTCCCCCTCAAACGCGAGGCTCGGCTCTTGCATGGACGCAGTCATACCTATCCCCTCATTTCGGGTGGTGTTCGGCGAAACTGAGACTGTCGAAACAGCCCGGCATCATGGGGCGCGAACGGGGCAAGTAGCCCAGCTGGTAGGACAGTTCGGACGCGTGGGAATACAACAGCTTTGTTACACGCGCCTGCTTGTCGGGCGTCATGCGGGCCGAGGGCGCGATGACACCGATCGCGCCGCGGGCATGCCCGTGCGCATCCAGAAACGCCGACGACAGCCCAATAACATCGGGCCCGGCCCGATGACCGTGGCTGATCGCGACGCCGCGGCGGCGCACTTCCTCGTTTTCTTTCAGCAATTCGCTCCAAGTCGGCGCGGCGGCGCCGGTGACCATGGAGGGCCCCGCTTCCGCCAGTGCGCGTCGGATTTCAAGCGGCGGCAACCAGGCGAGAATAGCACGACCGATGGAGCCCCAGATGAGATCCTGATTTGTCAGAAGTTCGAGCCTGAAGCGCAAGGGCAGTTGAGGGTCCACCTTGTGGGCAAGTATGAAGCGCGTGCGCGCGCGGGACAATAGGCCGAGGACGGTCGTCTCGCCGCATTCGGCGGTGATGCTTTCCATCATCGGTTTCGCGACCTGAAGTATCTCGAAACGGCTTTCGATGCGCGCTGCGATCCGAAACATCTCTGTCCCGATCCGGTAACGCCGCTGGGCCGTTCGTTCGACGAAACCGTGGGCGACGAGCGGCGACAAGATGCGGTGGACTGAGCTGCGCGGAATATCCAACGCGTCGGCGATTTCCGAAACGCCAAGCGTTCCTTCATTTTCGGCGAACATCGCCAGGATGAGCATCAGCCGATCGGAAAACCCTGTGTTGTTGCGGTCAACTTTGCTGAAATTGTCCACGGGCGTTATCTCCAAGTAACTCGACGATGCGCGGCGGCGTTATGGGGGCTTCGCAGACCCTGACCCCATACTCCGCCAATGCATCCTCAACCGCGGCGACAATCGAAGCAATAGTCGGAATTGTCCCTGCCTCGCCTGCCCCCTTGATTCCCAGGGGGTTCAGGGGGCTCGGGCTTTCGAGATGGACCAGTTCCATCCGCGGCACATCGGACGCGACCGGCAGCAGGTATTCGCCGAAATTGGTCGTCAGAGGCTGCCCGCTCTCATCGAAAAGCAATTGCTCAAACAACGCGTTCCCGATCGCATGGGCGATGCCGCCATAGACTTGGCCATCAACGACAAGCGGGTTGATCACCCGTCCGCAATCATGCGCCAGAATGAGCCGCAGGATCTTGACGTAGCCGGTTTCGATATCGACCTCGACCTCCGTCACCGCCGTGCCATTCGCGTAGGTCGACCGGGCCGGCGTGAAATAGGACGTGTGTTCCAGACCGGGTTCAAAGTTCTCCGACGCCGCCATTCCGGGCGCGCCTGACGCGATGACGGCAAGCTCTCCCAAGCTGATTGAGACCCGCTCCATGTTGTGCCGCCCCGAAACGTCCTGGTCTGCTGCGCTATCATCGGCAGAGGCGATTGTGACCATGCCGTCGCGCAGGACAAGTTGGTCGACCGGCACGTCGAGTTCCCGGGCTGCCACTTCCTTGGCCTTGGTTGCGACGGCCTGGGCCGCCAAATGCACTGACGAGCCGGCATTGACGGCAGTGCGGGCGGCGAAGGTGCCGATCCCGTTGGAAATTCCATCAGTGTCGCCGGTCACCACCTCGACCGCATCGATCGCCACACCGAAGTGATCGGCCGCGATCTGTGCAAGGGTCGTCTTGTGCGCCTGCCCCTGCGGCGTCGCCCCGGTATAAACGGTGATCCGGCCATTCGTCGCGACCTTGACCCGCCCCCCCTCATAGGGCCCGAGACCGGTGGCTTCCACCGCGTTGCCGATGCCGATGCCGATGTGCCGGCCTTCTGCGCGGGCGCGTTTCTTGCGTTCGGGAAAACCCGCATAGTCGATCGCGTCGAGCGCAGCCTGCTGACACGCTGGGTAGTCTCCGCTGTCATAAATGACTGGCTGCCCGTCGCGGAAGGTAACGCCCGCATTGTAAGGCATCAGGTCGGGGGTGATGAAGTTGCGGCGCCGGACCTCGGCAGGATCAAGGCCCATCTCCCGGGCGACCCGGTCCATGAGGCGCTCCATCACGACGGCCGCTTCCGGGCGTCCCGCGCCCCGAACAGGGGTGCAGTTCACCTTGTTCGTGAAAATGGACCGCAGCTCCATCTCATAGGCGGGCAACTTATAGGGACCGGGCAGCGTTGTGACCGAGATCCACGGAAGAACGATGCCCCACGGGGTATAGGCGCCGTTGTCGTGCAGCAAAGAACCCCGCAGCCCCAGGATGCGGGCATCCGCATCCACGGCGATTTCAACGTCCCAGATCTGATCGCGTTCCTGATGGGTCGCAACGAAATTTTCGCGGCGATCCTCGATGAACTTGACCGGCCGACCGACCATCATCGAGCCCGCGATGATCGCCGGGTACTCGGCATAGAAATGGCCCTTGGGACCAAACCCCCCGCCAACGTCAGGGGTAATCACACGAACCTCTGAATCGCTGAAATCGAACATTTCAAGAAGCGCGCGCTTCTGCCGGTGCGAGCCCTGCGAGGCGACATGGAACACCAAGGAATTCCCGGCGCTGCGGTAGTCCGCGATGGCACCGCGACATTCCATGAAGAACGGCCCGCCCCGATGCTGCGATATCCGTTCCGCGAAGACATGATCCGCCTTCATGAAGGCGAGTTCGATGTCTCCGACCCGGCTCGTCATCCGGGACGCGTAATTGTCGTCCAGGCCGTCGTGCGCGCATGGGCTTCCCGGCGTCGCGCTGACCGCAAGATCTGACGCCGCCGGCAAGGGCATGTAATCGACTTCGACCAGTTGCACCGCGTCTTCGGCGATATAACGGTCCTCGGCGATGACCATCGCGACAGGTTCGCCGACATAGCAGACTTCATCCCTGGGAAGCGTAGTCGGCATGCGCACCGTCAACGTCGGATGCGGCAGGAACAACGGCAATTGTCGATCGCGCAGAGCGGCCGGCAGGTTGTCATAGGTGACGACCGCAACGACCCCGGGAAGCGCGGCCGCCGCATCCGTATTGATGTTCTCGATCTTGGCGTGGGCGAACGTGCTGCGCACGAACGCCGCCACGCACATGTCGGGCAGGACAATGTCGTCGATGAAGCGTCCCGCCCCGCGCAACAGGTCGGCGTCTTCCTTGCGCGGCAGACTGCGCCCGAACTGTTCGGATGGCGACGGCGCCGAAGTCATGCCGACCTCGTCACGTCAAGCACGGCATCGACGATCCCCTGGTAGCCCGTGCAGCGGCAAATGTTTCCGGACAGAGCATCGCGGATTTCCGCCTCGGACGGCGATTGGACTTCCTCCAGGAATTCCACCAGCGTCATCAATACGCCCGATGTGCAGAACCCGCACTGCAATCCGTGGCGCGTCTGGAACGCCTGCTGCAAGGTGGTCAACGGCCCGTCCTTGGCAAGACCTTCCACTGTCTGAACCTCGCATCCGTCCGCCTGGACAGCCAGCATGAGACAGGACCGGACCGCGCTGCCGTCGACACGGACGGTGCATGCGCCGCATACACCATGCTCACACCCAAGATGCGTGCCGGTCAGCTTGAGATTCATACGCAGGAAATCCGCCAGCGTGCGGCGAACCTCGACCGTTTCCGTTCGTTGGACATCGTTGACCACGAGATTGATCGAACGGGTTTCACTCATTTCCATCTCACTGTTCCGTTCTTTGCACGAGTTTGCGGCAGGCATCCACCACGCAGCGGAATGCAAGCGTCCTCGCCAGATGTTTTCGATAGGTGCCCGACACGTAGGCATCGCTCATGGCGTCTAGTCGCCCGGCCGCTTCGGCCGCCTCCCTTGCCAGGGCCTCATCGGGTGTCGTGCCGATCGCTCCGTGCTCGAACGCCGTCATTCGGACCGGAACAGGTTCAAGCCCCGAGACACACAACGCCAACTCGCTGACGGTGCCCGTCCGGTCTGTGTGGATAAGGCAGGACACGGCGCAGAGCGCGAAATCACCGTGGCGGAACGCGAACTCGCCGAACGCATGAACATGACCGGCGGGCCAGCGCCGCATTTCGATCGAGGCAAGAATCTCGTCAGGCCGTATGGCCGTTGTCAGATAGCCGAGGCCGAACTCCTGAAAGGTCAGGGTGCGGGACCCAGAATTGCTTTCAAGCCTGAACGTCGCATCGTGTAACGCCGCGAGATTACACAGCTCGGCGGAAGGATCGAAATGGCTAAGGGAACCCCCGATCGTTCCGCGGGCCCGGGTCTGCCGGTGGCCAACATGTTGCAGCGCCTCGGCGAAAATCGGCGCTGCATCGTCCATCCGACCGTCGCGCAGAATGTCGCGCTGCCGCGTCATCGCGCCGAACGTCAGGGTCTTATCGGAAATATCCAATCCCTGGAGTTCGGGAATGCGGTTGAGATCGATGATTGCGGAAGGCTGCACGTAACGGAAATTCATCATCGGCATCAGAGACTGACCGCCGGCAAGCGTCCTGTTGTCCTCGACCTTGGCGCGCAGGTGCACTGCGTCGGAAAGCGACCTCGGGTCGTAGTACTTGAAAGGTGCGGGCTTCATGGATGCTTCGCCTCCTCATCCCGAATGACCCTGTTTGATATCGCACAGTTATTTCGCATTTGAAGGTTGTGCACCTTGGCCGCGAACAGCATTTCCGAAAACGTGGTAATTTTCTTTATGGGCATGATCATGCATTCCTCGCAAAAAGCCCTCTTAGCCATGCGGCGATCGCGCGGAAGAGCAAACCTACGCCCAATCGGTTACCGGAGGCCGGTGGTTGAGCCCCTTGACCAGGATCGGCGGCGTTGCTGGGCCCGACCTTCTCCTCAAGGGCGGTGTGCAGGTTTTTGGAAAATGCCGCGACAATTTCATTGGCCACCACATTGATGATTCCGGATGCGCGGCCGTACTGAGCGACCACCCCGGAAAGCTGCATCTCCGTCACGATACAGACGCGTGCGCCCTCGGCGACTGACTGGATAGATATTTGCGATGTCGAATTGGCCCCGCCGCGCCCTTTATCATCCATACCCCTTGCCGTCAGAACGACAGTCCCGCGCTCTGGGTCCATATCGGACAATTCAGCAACACCTTTGAAGGACAATGCGACCGGGCCAAGCTTCACCGAGATTTTTCCCTTGTGCCGGAATTCGTTGTCAGATGAGAGCAGTTCGGCACCCGGCACACAGCTGGCAATCAGCGGAACATCAAGAAGAACACTCCAAGTCTCGGCCGGAGGCCGCGCGACCATAAAACTGTTTTCGATCCTCATTTTCCGCCAACTCGTCTGCCTTTGAGGTCTCTGACTAAACATTACGTCCGTCAAGCCATCAACCTGCCCACGAACGAATTCCAAATAGCGGAACTTGCGGAAAATGCAGCTGTTCGAGGATGCGGCACCTGCCGTAGACCAGCGCCAAGCCAGCCGGCTAAAACCCGGGAGTTTGGATCACTTCTCCGTAGGCGTCCGAAGTATCCAAGCCACACTGTGGCGGCGACTGGTTTTTGCCAGAAGGGCGCCCAAGAACACGCAATCCTATAGATTCAGGAAAAGGTACCGTTGGACGACCATCGATCCGTGCACCAAATTCTCCGTACATTATCTTTTCACTCTCCCAGACTTCATCGGAGGGACAAATCAGGGACACGTAGAGTTAAGAACGTTCGCAAACGATCATAATTGATCACAATCCATCGCATTAGAATTGGGGCGTTTTCAGGCGAATCAACCAATACCTAGTAGTTCACAACTAGTCTTGAAAACCAGCGTGCGTGAAAGCGTACCATGGGTTCGAATCCCACCCCATCCGCCATCTCGCCTCGAGTCAACTGTCGGTAGTCCGCACCCGTCGTCCCCCACGACATTTCAATCCAACCTTGCCCCCCTCCATGAGGGGCACCGGTGGCGTTATCTACAATGGCGTAAGCTTGCTCGTTCACCCATTGTCCGAACAGCCATCAATCCACGCCATGGGCTCTATATCATTAGATTAAATGCAATTACACTGATACGGAGGCCAACACGCGATATGCTGTTTCGACCTGAAGTTGAAAGATCTGCCCCTACACTGGATCACTGACCAAGGTTGTTTAACCAGGATCCAGGCACGGTTTTGGAGGTCTATCCAGCGGCTTCCTGTGTGCAGAATCCCATCCTGCGGCGTTATTGGGTGGGAAATGGCACTCTTCTTGCTGTGACGATCGTATACGCAGACAATTCAACAAGCGGTTTGAAGTTCTTGCTCAAACCAAATCGATTGCAACCGAACATAACCGACGCATTCTCCAGAGCTGACAGGCGGAAGGTAAAAAACGGTTTATGAACACCAACACCACATCCTCCGCACCGCAGTTGCTCGCCTGGTCGAAAGCCGACCGGCTTGAGGTGCTCCTGACGTCCGTCCTGATCAATATTCTGTCGTTGGCGCTGCCGCTTGCCATGCTGCAGGTCTACGACCGCGTAATTCCGAATAAATCATTGGGAACAATCACTCTTTTGATCCTGGGAGTGGGTGTGGCGATTTTGCTCGATGCCATTATGCGGTTCGCGCGGGCCCATCTCATGGCGATGATCGGCGCGCGGTTCGAACACAAGGCCGGTAGCGCCGCCATCCGTCATCTTCTCGGATGCGATCTCGCCGCCTTCGAGCAGGAAGGCAGCGGCGTCCATATCGACCGTTTCAACGCCCTGAACCAATTGCGTGATTATTACGGTGGACAAGCCTATGTCGCGATTTTCGATTTGCCATTCATTTTGCTGTTCATCGCCATGGTGTTCTATTTCGGCGGCGAACTGGGCATCGTTCTGATCGCCCTGCTGGTCATCTACGGCCTGGGCGTCGCCCTATTCGGCAACCGGCTGGCCACGGCGATCGAACGCCTGCAGCGGGCCGACGACAGCCGCTTCGACTACATCATCAGCACCTTGACGGGATTGCCGCTGTTGAAGGCGCAGGCGATGGAGCCCATTGCCGAACGCCGCTATGAAACCTTCAATCTGGACTCCGCCGTCGAAGGGCAGCGTGTCAACCAGCGGGTCGGCAGCCTGGGCGACCTGTCCTTTCTGATGAGCCAGTTGGCCATCGTCGTCATCGTCGCTTACGGTGCCTATCTGGTCATCAACGGACACCTATCCGTGGGCGGGCTCGCGGCCTGCACCCTGTTGGCCGGACGCACCATGCAGCCCCTGAACAACATCGTCGGGTTCTGGACGCGGTTTCAGTCGGTCCGCAGCGCCGAACAGCGGTTCAAAAGCCTGTTTGCCATCCCCCCGGGCCCCCATGCCCCCGGCGGCGCCAAACCCGCCGATGCCCTGTCGCCGACCGCGACCACCGCGTCCCTTACGTTAAAGAACGTCGCCTTCCGCTGGCCTGAAAGCGACGCCGACCTGTTCTCTGGCATCGACATTTCGATCGCCGGGGGTGAATTCATCGCCATCACCGGACCCAACGGCGAAGGAAAATCCGTGCTCATGAGCCTGATGCGCGGGTTCACCAAGCCGGTCGAGGGCGAGGTTCTGATCGACGACATCCCCCTGTCCGCCAAGTCCGCGGCGGAAATCGAGCATCTCATTACCTATCTCCCGCAGAAGGAAGCGTTGTTCAACGGCACGATCCTGCAAAACATCACCGCGTTTCGCGACGACCTGATCAACCAAGGCCTGGCCGCCGCCGAACTGGTCGAACTGTCCGGCTGGGTGCAGAACCTGCCGGAAGGCTATCAAACCAAGGTCGGCGCCGGCGCCGGCGACCCGTTGCCGCGCGGCATCGCTCAGCGCGTCGCCCTCGCCCGCGCCCTGGTCAACAATTCGAAAATTCTGCTGTTCGACGACGCCAATTCGGCCGTCGACCAATCCGGCGACATCGCCGTGAAGAAAGTCCTGGCCAAGCTGAAGGGCCATACCACCGTGGTCGTCGTCAGCCACCGGCCGTCGATCCTGGACATCGCGCATCGCATTTTCCACCTGTCCGACGGCCGCTTGACCGAGCAATCACCACCGGACAAGACCCCGGAAATCGAGGGGCCTGCCCATGCCTAACATCCCCGCCGCACATGATGCGCCCGCCCCCAGCGGCGAACATCCGCTTGCCAAATTCGGAGTCGTTGTCGAGCACCAGGACCCGGACGATCTGATCACGAACCTGACGGCCGCCATCCACGAATGGCAGGGCCGCAACGATATCGTCGCCTGCCTGCCGATCCTGCTGGTCGCCTTGGGCTGGAACGGTCACGCCCGTGCGCTGGCCGACACCCTGCCCCCCCAGGATCAGGTATTCGACATCACGGCCCTGCAGAACCTCATGGGCCGCCTGGGCTATTCCAGCCGGATTCAAACCCGGCGGTCGCTATCCCCGAAAACCCACCTGCCCGCTTTGGTGCTGCCGCCGTCCGCGGACGCCTTTGTCGTTCTGTCCCTCAACGGATCGCAGACCGTATCGGTATACGACCTGAAGACCGGAACAATCCAGGATCGCCCGATCAAGGCCGCCGGCGGCACGATCATCACCTTCGACACGCTTGAGGACGCCGCCTCGGAATCGAGTCTGAACTGGTATCAGCAGCAGATCCGCCGGTTCGGCCGATTGTGGGCCTATGCCCTTATGCTGACCGGGCTGTCCAACGTGCTGGCGCTCAGCATTCCGGTTTTCGTTCTGCTTGCCTATGACCGGGTTATTCCCACGGGGTCCATGACCACCTTGTTCAGTATCGCCGCCGGCGTCGGGCTGGCTCTTGCCACTGACCTTGTGGTGCGCAAGGTCCGCCGCCTGCTGATCAGCCACGCCAGCGCGCGCATCGGCTATCTGTCGGGCGCCGCCGTGTTCGACCGCCTTCTGTCCCTGCCCACGGCGATGACGGAAAAAGCCAGCATCGGCGCTCAGATCGCCCGCATCCGCGATCTCGAGCGGGTCAAGGAGTTCATTTCCGGCCCCCTTGGGGCCTCGATCCTGGACGTTCCCTTCATCCTTGTCTTTGTCGGCGCGATTGCCGTCATCGCCGGCTGGCTCGCGGTCGTGCCGCTGTTCGCGGCGCTGTTCTATGTCGCCTGCGGGATCGCATTTTCCCGCAAGGTCGCCCGCGAGGTTGAAACCAGTGCCAAACTGAACTCCCGCCGCCAGGAATTCGTCATCGAGTTGATCCGCCGCTTGCGCGCCATCAAGGCCGCCGGCAGCACGCGCACCTGGGTCGACCGTTACGAGGACATTTCCGAACTCTGCGCCAAGGAAAACGCCAAGAACGCGCGCACCACCTCCCTGATCACAATCATCAGCCAGGTCATGATGCTGTCCGCCGGCCTGATCACCCTGGGCACCGGTGTCCATCTGGTGATTGACGGATCGGTCACCACGGGCGGGCTGATCGCCGCCATGATCCTGGTGTGGCGGGCCATGGCCCCCATGCAGGGTATGTTCGTGTTCCTGACCCGCGTCGATCAGCTCAAGAACTCGATCACCCAGACCAACCGGCTGTTGGCGCTGGCGCCGGAGCGCAGCGGCGGCCTGCCGCTGACCTCGCCCCAGGGCCATGTTGCCTTCGCCAATGTCACCTTCCGCTATCCTGGCGAGGCCGATCCCGCGTTCTCCAACGTGTCGTTCGAGGCCAAGCCCGGCGAGGTCACCGCCATCGTCGGCAAGAATGGGTCGGGCAAATCGTCCGTTCTCAAACTGGTGGCCGGGCTCTACCAGCCGCTGGCCGGTTCGATCAAGATCGACGGCCGCGACATCCGCCAGATCGCCCCCCGGGAATTGCGCCAGATGATCGCCTTCGTGTCGCAGTCGCCGCATTTCTTCAATGGCACCATCGCGGAAAACATGCGGATGTCGAATTCCCTGGTCAGCCGGGACGAGATTGTCGAGGCCCTGGAAATGGCTGGCGCCTGGGAAGCCGTCGAGGCTCTGCCGGAAGGCCTTGAGACGTTCATTTCCGCCCGTCAAACGGATCAATTCTCCAACAGTCTGATGATGCGGCTGTCGCTTGCCCGGGCCTACCTGCGCAAGGCGCCGATCGTCCTGTTGGACGAGCCGATCACCGGGCTCGACTTCGAGGCCGAGTACTACTTTACCTCGGCCATCGATCACCTACGGGAAACATCGACGGTGTTCATCATCACCCACCGGCCCAGCCATCTGCGCGCGGCCGATAACGTTCTCATTCTTGAGGGCGGCCAGGTCCGCTATTTCGGCGCCGCCGCCGAGGTCCGGGGGAAAATCCCGGCCCACTTGATCTAGTCCAGGCAGGAGCACAGACATGTCGACACAAACGCTCGCCACCCTCTCCCCGCAGGCCTTCACCCGGCGCCGGCGCGATATCGCCAATGCGGTGTTTCTGGAAGAAACCGGCGTGCCGCACCTTGTCCGGGCCAGCATCTACGTCGCCGTCGCGGCCGTCGTCACCTTCTTCGTCTGGGCCTTTTTCGCCTCGATCCAGGAAATCGTCCTGACCACGGGCAGCGTCGCCCCCCGCAACGAAGTGCGGACGATCCAGCACCTGGAAGGCGGTATCATTTCCAAGATCCTGGTCCAGACCGGCCAACGGGTGAAGGCCGGTGACCCGTTGGTCCGCCTGGACGCCTCGGGGGCGACCGGGGAACTGGCGCAATACAACACCCGCCTCGCCGCCTTGATGCTTGAGGAAGAACGTCTGCGCGCCTTTGCCGAACACCGCGAACCGGACTTTGATGCCGTGATTCCGGGGTACGACAACCTGAAGGCGGACCAGGCCCACATCCTTAAATCGGAACAGGCGGCGCTGTCGTCCCAGGCTGCGGTTCTGTCCCGCCAGCTTCAGGAACGCCGGGCGACTCTCCAATCCTTCACCAACGAACAAAAAAGCCTGGAAGACCAATTGGCCGTTCTCCAGGAAGAGTTCGCGATTCAGGAAAAACTGTTCAAGAAGGGTCTTCAGGCCCGCCTGACCTTCCTCGGCGCACGCCAGAACCTGCTGGCCGCCCAGGGCAGTCTGCAACGGGTCAAGGACCAGATCGCCACGACGTCGGAGACGGTGGGCGAGATCGAAGAACGCCTGAACGATCTCGACACCCGCTTGCGCCAGGATACCCTGCGCACATTGGGCACAGTGACGGCATCCCGGGCCGAGGTCGAAAAGATTATTGTCGGCCTTCAGGATCGGGTCGACCGCCTGGTCGTGACCTCGCCGGTCAGCGGCATCGTCCAGAACCTGCCGCTGCAGGCCAGCGCCGGCGTGCTGCCCCCGGGCGGCGTGGTCGCCGAAATCGTGCCCCTGGATGAAGGACTGATCGTCGAAGCCCGGGTGCTCACCCGTGACATCGGCTTTCTTGAGGTCGGCCAGCCGGTGACGGTGAAGGTCGATGCCTTCGATTATGCCCGCTACGGCTCGCTCGAAGGGCGCCTGACGGAACTGTCGGCAACCACCTTCCTGGATCAGCAGAACAACCCCTTCTATCGCGCCAAGATCGATCTCGATAAGACCTTTGTCGGCAATCCCGCCGATGACAACGCCGTCATGCCCGGCATGACCGTTCAGGCCGATATCGTCACCGGCAATCGGACGGTGCTGCAATACCTGCTGAAACCGCTCTACACGATCGTCAACGAGGCGTTCTGGGAACGCTGAACCAATCCATCAACTAGACAATCCGATGCCGGATCAGGGGGAGCCCGCATCAAACAACTAACCGGAGACATTCACATGTCGGAAGAATCCGAAACCAACGCCGAAGATGCAACCCCCGCCTTCCTTGAAGACGCCGATGCACCGGATCAGGAAAAGGAAGAACTCCAGCGTCTGGACGCCCGCGAACGACCGGCGCCGTCGCAGGAAGGGTCACCGGATACAACGACTGCCGCAGCGAACGCCAGCATTCACCGGGGCAGTCGTTATGAAGGCGGCACTGATGAACTGACCGCCGACATCGGTAGCGCTCCGGCAGACCCGCTAAACGCGGACGTCGATATCCCCGTCGCCCCTTCCGCAGCCCCTGCCGACGACACAAATCCGACAACGCGTACCAGACAATCCCGACCGGTTGACGGTGACACGGCGACGTCCGAAGACGATGCCGGCGTCGCCACTGGAACTACGCTTGATCGTTCGGGCCCGCCCGCATCTGCCGAAGCCGATGCCCCGGCCATCCCTCCTGCATCCCAGGAAAGTGCCGTAACGGCATCACCAGCCGACGGGAGCCAGACCGAACAACCTGCCCCCGGCGAACCCGCGACTCCCCTCCAATCCGCCCCCAATGCGGCCGCCGATGATGATGCGGAACTCATCCCCGTCGCCCAGCCCCCCGCCGTTACGTTCTCCAGCACCGCGGGGAACGAGGACGAGGCGATTGCAATCGACCTCGACGTTGCCCTCACGGATACGGACGGCAATGAAACGCTCTCCGTTATCATTTCCGGCGTGCCGAAAGGAGCCCAGTTGTCCGGTGGAACCGACAATGGCGACGGCACCTGGTTGCTCGAACCGTCGGATCTGGCAGGCCTGACCATCACCCCACCCGAAAATTTCAGCGGCTCGTTTTCCCTCGCCGTCACAGCAACCGCAACGGAAACCACCGGGCAGACCGCCGTGACGACCGCAACTGCGGACATCACCGTGCAAGCCGTCGCCGACGCGCCGGCTCTTGAGGTCACCGACGCGGCCGGGAGCGAAGACACGGCGATCGCTTTGGATGTTCAATCCGCCCTGACGGACACGGACGGCTCCGAGACGCTCTCCGTCTCGATCTCCAACATTCCTGAAGGCTCAGTCCTCACCCTGGCCGACGGCACGGAAGTCACCACCGCCGACGGCACGGCGACCCTGTCGCCGGACCAGTTGGACGGCCTCAGCCTGACACCGCCTGCCGACTTCTCCGGCGAGATCGCCCTGGACGTCACCGCAACCTCGACGGACGGCACGGATACCGCGACGACCAGCGGCACACTTAATCTCTCCATCGCCGCCGTGGCCGACGCACCGATCCTCGACCTTACCGATTCCTCTGGCTCAGAAGATCAGGCCATTGCGCTGAATATCGACGCGGCGTTGACCGACAGCGGCGAGACGCTCAGCATCACCATCGGCAACATCCCAGAGGGCTCGGTCCTGACCCTGGCCGACGGCACGGAAGCGACAATCACCGGCGGCACCGCGACCCTGTCGCCGGACCAGTTGGACGGCCTCAGCCTGACACCGCCGGCCGATTTCTCGGGCGACATCGCCCTGGACATCACAGCGACCTCGACCGACGACACGGACACCGCGACAACCAGCGGTACGCTCAATGTCTCGGTGACGGCTGTCGCCGACGCACCGACCCTGGAATTGACCGACGCGGCGGGCTCAGA
>TARA_R110002110_G_scaffold33932_2_pt1 | contig 15024 bp, 6 predicted proteins | sample TARA_R110002110 | Tara Oceans TARA_R110002110 (sample SAMEA4397330) | marine metagenome | biome: Polar Biome; feature: [SRF] surface water layer (ENVO:00010504); material: water (ENVO:00002006), including particulate matter (ENVO:01000060) such as... | depth 5 m
CGATAATATTCGGGCAGATCGTGATCAAACAAAAGAGCTGCTTAAAGACCTGGTTAAGTACCTTTCCTCTGATGAACATCGTCACAAGGAGGTTGGGTTGATCGCAGCAAAATATGTGGAAACACTCCAGCGTTCCAACGAACAATTAGTTAAAATAGCAACCCTTCAAAAGAAAGGTGAAAAAGCCAGCATGGACTTGTCTCAATCTGAAAGAGACGAGATTTTCGAAACGTTAAATCAGGAGATGAACAATGATTCCGCCGAAGATTAATGTTAATAAGATTATTCAAGAGCTTTCCAATGCTCAACGGAAATCAACTGAATTTCCAGACTCTTTCTTAAATGATGAAATCCAGTTTATGGATGCTTGGGTATCGCAAGTCAAAAAAGGCTTCGAAGTACCCACAAAATCCCCAAAAGAGCCCTGCTATGGCATCGTTTTAAGATCGCAGCAAATAGCCAAACCATCACCAGGAAGCGCCGCCGATACAACCTCTAAGATCGGTCAGACAACTCCAGATCCATCATGTCAAAAAATTTGGGTTCACACCCCATTTGATGATATGTTGTCTCTACCACAAAATTTTATTAACCCTAGTTTGTCCGATTATCAGATTATTATGATGCATTATCATTATGAAATAGCAAAAGGAGTAACACTTCCATCTGCTGGTGATATTGTGCGTGTCATGCACCCATGGGCGCAAGGTTTTGCCAATAAAGTGGGAAGTTATATTGGACCTGTGGGTGAGGGATCTAAAATAATTAACTTTTCTTTTGAAAAAGCACGAGAAGTTTTTCATAAGGCAAAATTAACCGAACGAGGTTGTGGAAAAAGAAAGAAAACAATTCCACAACACGATTCCGGCGACAGACCAGGTGGGAGACAAATACCTCAATAGAAACTCATTGAGAGAATTGGAGATTTACAGTTATGGCCGGACCATTTAAAAAATCATATAGACCACAAGGCCAGAGTGCAGAAGCCGAAGCTGTACGAGAAGCACTCCCTGGCCAAGACAAAGCCAAGATTTCTGGTATTGCAGGTGATCCCTTAAAAGAAGCCGTACCTTACCACATACCAACAGCTACTGAAGAAGTGTTGAACAATAAAAACAATGCTTGGGTGGTGTTAGGTCGCGACCGACCATCCAGTCGTGCAAGTGGGTATGGTGGGCGCGGAGATACTCAAGCAGCAGCCATTGATATTGTTGTAGGTCGCGGCGGACCCGATGTTGTTGAATATGATGGTGATGATAAAACAATATGGGTAAATCCCAATTTTCAAAAAGATGCAGCCAGAATTTACATAAGCCAAAAAACCGACATTGATGCCAATTTCGGGTTAGTTGCTGGAAGAATCGGAAGTTCAATTGGTGTAAATCAAGATGAATTTGATCTCGTAGATGATCCTCAATCCCCAAGCCCCACTATTTGGACGCCCACGCCTCGTTCTGGAATTGCTTTAAAAGCTGATGGAATACGCTTAATAGCCAGAGATGGAATTAAACTTGTTACCCGTACAGATGCCTTTAATTCTCAAGGAGGAACAGTGCAGGGGATTCAAGGGGTCGATATCCTTGCCGGAAATGATGATAAACATTTGCAACCCATGGTCAAAGGCGACAACCTCCAAGAAGCATTAGAAAGATTAACCCATCATCTGAGCGAATTAAATGGCATTGTAAACACACTCTTAACCCACCAAAGTGATCTTAACAAGGCTTTGGCCGATCATTTCCACTTTTCACCTTTTTATGGTCAAGCCACGACAATTTCCCCGCCTGCGTCCTCCGCTGCCAAGAAAACTGCTATAGATCACTTATCGCAGACCAAAAAATCCTTAGCAATGAACAAAACAAATCTTGAAACTTTCGCAAAAACCTATTTGTCCGGAATTGGCGACAAGTATATAAACAGCCGATATAATAACGTTAATTAATTATGACAATTGATCCAAAAAAAGATATTACTCCTTTAGTAACACGAGACTGGACACGAACGAGTACAACTAAAGCTTTTTTTCAAAAAGCGGTATATATCTATCCCCAAGAAGGCGTTACAACCGACAACTCTCAGCATATTCATCGATATGAAGTTGATGCTGATGGTAATGGTTGGGCTTTGGAAGTCGCCCACCCCAAAGCGACTGCAATTGTTCACAAACATAAAATAGAAAATTGGATCGTTCAAGAAGCCCAAAGTAATTGTTATCCTGACTGTAAGGCTAAATATGGTGAAGACGGCGCTCCACCTCACATACACGCTTTACCACCGGAAACTAAAACAAGAAAATATGCGGATAGATATTCTATTGCGGTAGAAACTGATTCCAGAACTACAGATGGTAGTGATGAAAAACTTAAAGCAATTATGGATGGCGTCACAGGTCTAGGCGCAGAAAGGATCTTAAAATTTTATAATAAATCTACGCAAGATAAGATTGAAGGTTTTGCTGAAGATTGGTTTTTATCTGAACGTCCGTTGTCACGTATTCAAGTGTTGGTTTCATTGCCTTCGGAATGGGTTGATTCTCGGCCAACCATTAAACCTCCCGAAGTGTTACCCACTCCATGGGCTGAAATATACCTAAACACCTCAGATTTACAGAAAAAGATCGATGGTGTGTCATCTCTATTAAAGAAATACAACACAGATATTAAATCATTTTATGGCAGAGTACAAGGAGTCAACTTATCACGCCAAGCCGATCTTTTATCTAATTCTATCACAACTATGGCAGCTTTAATGGCTGCCAATGGCGTCACCTATGATGACACCAGTTCAAACCTTTTAATATTCGGGATTGATAATGACTATAACTTTTTATATGGTCAAGTAAACGATGGCAATGGATTTAATAATTTATATCTAGATTTTGAAAAGTTTGTAAACACTAAATTCGCTTCTAATAAAAGATCGGTTCACATGCTCTCTAAGTTGGATGAACTCTATAAAATTTATAGTACCAATGAGAAAGTTTCGTGGAATAACTTTTTCAAAAAATATCTCTTAAATCCTCCTGAAATCGACTTTTCCGAACTTCCTCGTAACAGTTGTCCCACAACCAAAGATGTTAAGCAGGCTATAAAAGATGCCAACCAAGCAGGTGCAAAAAATCTAACTCAAATAGACGAAGAACAGCAAGATTTTGACAGAAAAAAGGCGGCAATGAAAAGAGTTCTTGATTCTTCGTCTGAATTTGTGGGTGATACTGCTGTCAAAGCTCTGGATGGCTGGCTTTCTGCAATTACTGATATAGAGGATTTCGCAGATGGTGTCACATCGGGACACTTTGTTGAGAATAAATTATTCAAAGACTTGTTGAATAAAATTCCAGTCCAAAATTTAATTGCGGCTGCAATGGAATGTTTAGGGTTTAAGGGTTTTGATTTTCTACAATTGGCTAAAAGCTTTCTGAATCAAACATCAGGATATCTTCAAGAATATGGCAATCTCATTGCTGCGTTAGGACAAGTTCCTACAATCCGTTTCCCTGATGATTTTCCGGTAGCCGATTACATGAAGGATTTGGGCAAACAAATTGCTGATGGTTTGCTTGAAGCTGTGTTGGGAGTTTTAATGGAGGCAATTGTTGCCATTATTAATCAACTTCTGGATTTATGTAATGAATGTGCATTACAGAACGAAGCTGGTGGGAAGAAAAGGCTCGATGGTTTAAATTTTGGTGCTCTTTCTCTCGACACTTTGGGTGAATCTTTATTGGCCGGAACAATCACTGGCCTAACACGAGAAGTAGATCGGTCAGCTGGCGTATCTCAAATGGCTGCCGAAGCGATGCAAGAAGCTGAACAATATTCCAAAAACCCGGCTATGCTTCTTGAGCGTGGCTTGGCCGCACTAGATGGAGAGGAGTTTAATGCCGAAGAGCGCAAACAGCAAATTCAAGAACAAACTGAAGAAGCCAAGGCACAGATGGGCGACTTCTTCCGAGCGTCTTCTACAATTTTAACACCAGGAGAAACTGGCAATTTACTTTTAGGTTGTGGCGTCGGCCCAGAACCTGTTAATGCTCTAAAAAATCTTGCTAATAGTTTCCCAGCAATCCGAGTAGTGATTGCAGACGATCCAGAATACAAGATTAAAAAAATATTTGAAAATGTTGGAAAGCTATTCGCGCCACAATCCATTTTACAAACTGTAAAAAATGCAACAGACTCTATTCCAGATGAAATCCTGTGTCTCTGTGACGCAGACGATATCGCGTTAAGAAAGCAATTGTTATCCAATAAAGGGCTTTCGAAAAACCAAATCGCTGACCAGGTGAAGAAATCGTCAGTCCGGCGCGATAAACGCCTGAAAGAACTGTCAGAATTGCTGGATAAGCCGAATATATTAGAAGGAAAAGCACCAGTAGTCTATTGCACGATGGTATATCGTGACTCTAATGGTAAAGAAATTCCACCCGAAAAGGTCTTAAAAAATCCCGCAGATGGAAAATACTATGCAAAAGAAACCGGAGATCAGGTTTTCAAAGGCGTTAAACAAGGAATCATCAAAAATGATCATGAAAACTTTACATATGCTTTAGATCAGACTCTTGATTTGTTATATGATAGTGTTCACATGTCTTTTAATGGAGATATCAGTGCATTTGTGCCATTATTGACCCAAGATTCATTTAGAGAAAGGGAGGTTCAAAGAACCAAAATTGTTGGAAATGAATTAGTTCTAAATCCTGAATGGTCAAAGATGGTCAAAGATCCATCGCTGAACTATTCTTATGGCGCGTTACCAGCAGATGCATCCGTACCAGGAAGAAATATTATTCGACAGATTACCGAAGCCACCGTGGGCATCGGCGGCGGGGACGAACTAGTCACAAATGGTGTTGGAGGCGAGTATGCATCAGAACCTGGTATTGGTGATCCAGACCTAGATTTCCCACCTCCACCCGCAACATCGATCCGCAATATTTTGGCCGCTGGTCAAATGCAAACAGGTCAACAAGTTCCATCTGGGTATCAAGAACGAGATTGGGAGACAACCCAAGCTAGAAATGGGCGAACACAAGATGGTCGCCGTCGCGCCACAGACTATCCCACTGACACAACGGGTGCTCGCCTCGCCGAATATACTCGCTTATATGGCTATTCTCCAATACCTGTTATGGTTAAGGAAAAAGGCCCTAAAACATTTGCACCTGGATTGAGAAATGCATATCAAGATATGTGCGTTGATCCTATGCTTTTCGATGTTTCGGATAATGCGGTACAAAAAATTCACACTTATGCCTTTGAAATTCCTGTAAATGTTTTTCAAGCCGCTGGCCTAGATTACGATCAGATTAATAACACTCTTAACTCAGACGCAGGAAGTGCAACCGATATAATGGGCGGAGTTCCTGGTAACATGTCTGATGCAGCACAGCAGAATTTTAGTGCTGGGATGGATGCTTTGAAACAAGGTTTCGCATATCTTCAAGATTCTAATTTTGATTTAAATTATGTTGTACCTTATGAAGTTCCACGAGAAAATGATATTGTTACAGATCGTTATGGCATAACTTTGACGATGGCTTCTAAATCACCTTCCGTTTTTTCAACCGCAATGAAAACTCTTGTTCTCTATCAAAATACTGCTACTCACGCATTACCGGAAAAAGCAGTGGATGTTATTGAAAGAAGAACGCTTACGTCTGCCGACACCGATCCTCATATCCCCCAAGAAAAACTGTTTGTCTCCTTGAATCAGCAAGTTTGGGACAACGGAACTACCATTTATCGTAACGGCCAAATTGTTCAAGCACCTGATTATTCACAAGGTTTGGAGATTTTTTCAACGACGGGATTATCGGAACAATTAAAAAATTATATGCTTGCCGATGTTCCAAATGTGGGCGACAGCACATATGATGGATTGTGGAAAGATTTCTATTGCAGCTTGGTTGCTCAAATCAGCGAATCGCCATTCATGGATCTTAAAGAGATTACCACTCTCAATATGGTCCCGATGAAAGAACAAGGACAACCAGATAATTGCGATTATCCAAGTCTTTTGGATATAGAAATTATTAAGAAAAGGATTAAGGACGAATACGGTCTTATTCAATGTATTGAAGAAGCCTTTCCAAATACTGATGGACTAGGAACCAACAAAGACAATCCTTTTGAAAAAGCCAATTTGGGAGGAGCAGTATTATTAACAATTAGAACTTATGTTTTGGAAACCCTATTGCGTTCCATATTCTCTTTCTATTACTTTAGGTATAAAAGTGTGGAGTCAATTGATCCGTTGCTTACAACATATATTGCAACGATGATCAAAAAAGACGTACAAAATCGCAAGTTTTTGCCTGAGTTTGGGGAGGAAACAATTGCACTTTATAATCGCAATGCTCCCAATATGGGGAAAGAAAAGACATCGCAACTCGATGTTGCTTTGGAGTATTTTGTTAAAAATCAAATATTTGGCGTTTCAAACCGGCTTTCAAAAACTGTTGGGGCAGTAGGAGATACATCACTCGACTCTATTTTGGTAGAGGAGTGGATACCCGAGTATGCCATCCAAGAGCATATTGGCGAACGAAGATTTTTCCAAGGAGAGTTGCCGACAATTTCTAACACAGGAGATGATCCACTCCCGCCATCCTTTGCACTTAAGTTATTTGGCGATGGACCCTTATCAACAAGAACAATTCGCGGTTTTGAGACGGATAATTTGTTTTATAAAAAAACATTAGGCACATTATTCAGTGAATATTTTGGCGAAACGGATGAGAATAAATTAGGGGCAGTAGGAGAAGCAAGTCCTCCCCGCGATATTTGGAATCTGAACCCAACTCGCCCCCGAGAAAAGGAAATATTAATAAAAAGTGGATTGTTTGATGATGCTTTAGGTTCGTTCACTCCCCGCGCAAAAGCCAACATTGATGAGCCTCTCAACGAGGAACATACATCCTATGCCTTACAGGGGAAGATAGGCGTTTCAGACGCAGAAAAGCAGGCTTTACAAACTTTAATTAAATTAATTGCGGCTGCGATTCCACAAATCGAATGGGTCGGATCTCCCAATGCCAGAATTGATTATCAAGAATATATAAATGAATGGTGGCAATATCCCCGTGCGGCAAACACGACGGGCATTTCACATATCTACCCCGGTTGCATGTTAAAAGATTTTTCTGAAAATTTTACTGGCGCATCTGAATTTACCTTTGAGTATGATCAGGTGTGGGATTTAAAGGGGTGGTATCAGGGCCTCACACCACCAGACGAAGAAGAATCAACTTACATTGGGGGTGGAATTGAACCACCAGATTGGGTAAAGAGTTTGGGCGAGAGAGTTTCTAGGACCGCCGTCCGCGACGAGTATTGGGTGCCCCCAAGTTTTGGGGAACCAAACGCTTCTAGCCGTAATAACAGATATGATGCAACAGGAGACGATTATCCTTTTATCAACACAGCAGATCAAGATCCAAACATTCCTCTGAACGACATCCTTCGTTTGCGATGGTTTAATTTGCCCACAAAAATGGGTGGTCAAGCTATCGGTCCATGGATGGGCTTTGGTGCTGGAAAATGGAAATTAATTGATCCACGCTCTTCTTATAACGCAGCCGGTCCAGGCCAGTTCGGTCAAAGAGGGCCACGACGCCGACCACCATCATCAACCAATAATTGTGCTGACCGGTTTAGGTTTGCTTATTGCTTAGGTCTTCCAAACAATCAACCTTTTACTGTTGCAGCTGGGATCGGAGATTTAGTAACTTTTGGGGTCACACCACCAACAATCCCCAATGCCAAATCTCAAACTTTTTTAGACGAAGCTGAAGAATTGTTAGCCAACGGAATGCCTTATTATAGTTTATTGGATTTTGATCTAGCCTCTATTCCCCAGATTTTACGATGGGAAAAGTTAAAACTGGGAAGACTAACGAGAAATACTCATGATGAGGATTATGATCGTTGGATTCAACAAATAGAAGAAGCCCTACAAACTCTTGACGCAGCTGCCACTCAACGTCGCGCAAAACAAGAATATTATTTGCAAATGTTGCGAGAAAATGGTGTTGCGAGAAGAGAATATAAGTACAACCCAGGAACCAATTTTAAAAACGGCAACATTATTAAAGAATATTATGTTCGTGTTGAGGAATTGCCCTATCAAGGAATGCCTCAAGATAGATACACTCAAGGCGCACCAATTGCGGGCATACCAGGCGCACTTGAACGTGTCAATGTTGGAGGTTTCTTAAATCTCACAGAGATTGCACAAATTCAAAATGATCCCGACGAAAGTTATAGGTTCCCAATTGAACAAGCAAAGTGGCGCAACTCCAATTATGTGGACAACGGCAGAACCGAGTTCTTAAAAGGTGTTGTAAATATTGATAAATTTCAAGAATATATCAATTCACGATTTCCCAACGGCACTATAGAATCTCCCGATCCGTGCGGAACTACATTGTTGACCAAGGCGCTTATACAAAATTGGCAACAACAATATGAGGATTGCGGCGAGAAACAAGCAAGAGAACTAGGAATTCGCATAAGAAGCGAAGGTAATGATTATGTATTGAGCGACTTTTTTAAAAGTGTTCATGTGGGCGTGAGAATATCATATGTAACTCCTCTGAAAGATTGGGAACCAACAGACCCCACTGGCGGCGTCGGTGGTCGCGGCTCTGGCGGCGCACTCCGAGGAACTAACTGGGGCGGCACTTTTAAGGGAGAAGCCTGTTGGAGATATCATGTAAACGATGAAACATGGGACCAAATTAAGGAAATTCCTCAAACACCCCTTGACACACCTTTTCAAAATATTAAAGATCGTAATCCCGCACATTTCAAAAAATCGGCTGTTTATGATAAATCCTATTATGTAAGGGAGGATTGCGCATCTTGCGCTCCCTGGGATGATCCTGCGACTACAGCGAATGAATCCACTCCAACTCCAAGCTCTCGCTGGGTTCATGTTGTTCCAATTGTTAATGTTGAAAGAGAAATAGATCCTTTAACATTGATCAGTGATATTGCTAATACAGGCAATAAATATAAACAAGTTCGCTTTAATGCGAATGGTGGAACTCCCAATGAAGTGGATGTCGGCTTCTTTCAACACCAATATGGAGAACTAAAGAGAGATCTTTACAATGAACTAAAAGAGACAGAAGAATTTCAACTGCTTTTCAAGTATATGTTTCCAGTAGACCGTATGCTGTCTTTAAGTAACATTTATGCGTCTTCTTATCTATCCACGTTTAAAGACATCAATAATCTTTTTGATGGGACTAAAACCAATCTTAAAACTCTGTTCTTTGCTTGTCTGCAAAGTGGAAATTATCCAGCCGGTGCGTGTGGTCCAAGTAACTTGGATTTTCAATTGGCATCGTTAAATGGCCTTCCAATTGAAGGGTTATTAGCACAATTAGCTTTAATGATTGCAAAAGCAGCCCTTTTAATCTTTAAAGGTTTTACAGAAACATTTGATCCCAATATCGCTGTTTCTAAATTAATTATTCAAGGAATTCATTTGTCCAATCAATTGATTGCTCAAGGACTAACAATGGCAAATCAAGCCCAGCAAATGGGAGATGCAGCAGGCGATTTTGCAGAACAATTTTCGGGAATTGGAGATTGCAAAAACGACCTGGAAGATCCACCACCAGATACCTGGTTTGATCCAGTTGACCAGAATTTCATCCCGGAACCGCAAACAATGTTTGTATCTTTAGCACTTTTGCCAATCACGCTGCTTCCACTGTTCTGGCCTGGAATTCCGATCACACCGTTTGGGTTGGCTTATTGGGGTCTTGATTGGAAGCCAGAACCTAACTGGTTGAATTCAATGCCTCCGTCAGATTGGTTAAACAAACTACTTAGTAAAGATGCTAACGATGCACAAAAGCTTTTGGGAACTGACGCTGATTGCAGTATCGAATCTGGACTTCCGCCTGTCGGAAGTGGTGAGGGAAATGGAGCAGAATAAATGGCCGGAATAACACCTTTATTACCATTAAGTAGAGATGCAATTAATGGATATACACTAATAACCGATTACAAAACATTGGTTAAACAAAACTTTAAAAATCTAATGTTTACAATTCCCGGTGAAAGGATAATGGACATTAATTTTGGAATTGGCTTAAAAAGATTTCTGTTTGAAATGGATAACCCAAATTTATATGGAAAAATATCAGGCCGAATCACACAACAAGTGGGAAAATATTTGCCTTATATCGGAATCAATGATATATCGTTTAAGTCAGCAGCGAATGGAGATGGTCTAGATCCTAACTTTCTAAGCGTTAGTATTGAATATACAATAATACCTTTAGATACCGTAGACAAGCTAGAACTAACTTTGCCTGAAGACTAATTAATTGTAAAGAGAGGAATTTTCATTGGGCTCAAAAAAACAATATCCACTTATCAATTATACATCACGAGACTTCAACTCTATTCGTGATGATCTAGTTGATTATGCAAAGAGATATTATCCAAACACATTTAAGGACTTTAGCGAATCCGGCTTCGGTTCATTGATGGTCGATACTACGGCATATATTGGCGATATTTTATCATTTTATTTGGATTATAGTGTAAATGAATCTTTCCTTGATACTGCGATAGAGTATGAAAATATCCTTAAATTAGGCAGACAAATGGGGTATAGATATCAACCTAACGCCTCGTCTGCTGGTGAAGCAATCTTTTACATCATGGTGCCCGCCGCATCTGTCGGCTCAGGACCGGATTCCACATATATGCCCATTTTGCGAGCCGGAACTTCTGTCTCGTCATTAGACGGAATTCCTTTCACGCTGAGCGAAGATGTAAATTTCGCTAACCCCAATAATGAAATTGTGGTAGCTCAAGTAAACGAAACCACAGGTGTACCAACATCATTTGCAATCAAAGCTCGCGGTCAAGTTATATCTGGCCGTACTGATAGAGAAGAAGTAGCTGTTGGTGAATTCAAAAAATTTAGAAATCTTAAGCTGAGTGGAGAAGACATTACGGAAATCATTTCTGTGATTGATTCTCAAGGTAATGAATACTATGAAGTAGATTATCTATCTCAAGACACAGTTTATAAAGCGGCATTAAACAGAGGCGCAACCAAAGCAACCACACAAAATGTGTTAAGACCATTTGTTGTTCCACGTAGATTTGCTGTTGAAAGAACAGAATCGGATGTGTTTATTCAATTTGGTTATGGTTCTGAAATTACTGATCAGGCTGTTGATTCAATTTTAGATCCAAGTAAAGTGGTAATGAAGCTACACGGAAAGGATTATGTTACCGACGCAACTATTGACCCTACAAACTTTTTAAAAACTGATAAATTTGGTGTTGCTCCAACAAACACTACTCTGACAATCACATATCGCGTGAATGATTCCGAGAATACAAATATCTCTGCGAATGCCCTCACTAGCGTAGATCGCCCTTTATGGGATTTTGAAAACCTAAGCGACTTAAATGATTCAACTTTGGCATCTGTTATTGGTTCTCTGGAAGTCACAAATGAAGAATCAATAACTGGTGACGTAACTTTACCCTCCACTGATGAATTAAAAACTCGCATATACAATGTTTTTTCATCTCAAAATCGTGCTGTAACTTCTGAAGATTACAAGAGTTTATGTTATTCGATGCCCGGTCAATTTGGGGCAGTCAAGCGTGTTAACGTTGTACGTGATCCAAACTCACTCCGCAGAAACTTGAATATCTATACAATTTCAGAAAATAGCGATGGAACTTTAACGAAAACCAACTCGGCCATAAAAGAAAATTTAAAACAATGGCTTAATCAAGGTAGAATGATAAGCGATACTATCGATATTTTAGATGCGAAGATCGTTAATTTGGGGATTGAATTCACCGCAATAGCAACGATGGAAGCTAATAAATTTACTGTACTAAATGATGCTGTTATAGAACTGGCCTCATTCTATAATCGTAGTTATGAAATCGGAGAACCTTTTTCAATTACGGAAATATTCAGTCGCCTTAATAAGATGGAAGATATTGTAGATGTAACCAGTGTAAAGGTTATTCAAAAAACGGGCGCAAATTATTCGAACGTATTGATGGATATAGACAAAAGTTATTCCAATGATGGGAGATATATTGATGCTCCCAAAAATGTTATTTTTGAAATTAAATATTCCGATGTAGACATCAAAGGGACAATTAAATAATGGGAATCAAACGATATACGGCCATAAATGACAACACCATTACTAATGCCTTTGAGTCCAACCTCGTTACTCGCGGAACAGGCAGTAATATGGGGCTTGCTGATTCCTTGGAAGTTTTTTCAATCTATGCACAAGCAACCAGCGCATCAAGCGAATTGAGTAGAATTTTAGCTAAATTTCCAGTGGCTACTGCTGATGCAACCACTACTATTCAATCTGATAGAGCAGACGGTACAATCCCAGCGAGTGGGAGTGTAGATTTTTACTTACGCTGTTACAACGTTAAACATACTGCAACCTTACCACGTAATTTTACTTTGGTGATTTCACCTGTTTCTCAATCATGGGAAGAAGGCAACGGGTTAGATATGGAAGAATATTCTGATTTAACTTACGGAGGAACTGGATCAAACTGGATAAACGCAGCAGCATCAACCACTTGGTCTAATATTGCTGGAACCACTTTGACAGGCGGAAGCTATTTGAGCGCATCTTTTAATGGTGCCATCGCCGCCGATTATGATGAATTTAATTTTAAACAAACATTCGGAGAAAAAGGAACTGGCGATTTAGAGGTTAAAATTACTGGCCTTGTTGAGCAATGGATTTTGGGAACTGCGGGCTCTGGCCCTGCTGGTCTTGGCTATGCCAATAATGGCGTTGGCGTAATGTTAAGTGCTAGTCAAGAAGACGGCAAATTATCTTATTATACTAAAAAGTTCTCTGCTCGTAGCAGTGAATATTTCTTTTCCCGTCCTGTTATTGAGGCCCGATGGAACTCTTCCCGAAAAGATCAAAGAGGAAGCTTTTATGTCTCAAGCTCTAATTTAAGCGCAGCCGACAATAAAAATACCATTTACCTTTACAACTATGTTAGAGGGCAACCTAAGAATCTGGCCAATGTTGAGACGGGTCCAATATATGTAAATGTTTATACGTCTGCAAGTCAAGGAGAATTGTTGACAGCGGCTCCAAATAGCCCAATCACGGGCGGATATGTGGATGTAGGGATTTATAGTGCCTCATTTGCACTGGACACAAGTGCCAGTTTAGTATATGATCGGTGGTTTTCCGGCTCGTCGGGTTCCGCCATCACAACGGCTGATACAAAAATCTACCACACTGGATCATTTATTCCTCAAGTGTTTAATTCATCCAACATTTATTCTATTCCAAGATATGTAACAACCGTTACTAATTTGGAACCAGAATATTACAACCAAGGAGCCACCCGGTTCCGACTCTTTACTCGATTAAAAGATTGGAGTCCAACTATTTACACAGTAGCGTCTACACAAATTCAGAATGATATTGTCGATGACGCTTATTTTAAAATCTTTAGGATGATTGACGAAAAGGATGTTATTTCATATGGAACAGGCAGTTTAAACCATACACGGCTTTCGTATGACGTGACTGGTAGCTATTTTGACTTTAACATGTCAATGTTAGAAACTGGTTATGCTTATGGAATTAAATTTGTGTATTATATAAATGGGGCTTACCAAGAACAACCTGAAGTTTTTAAATTTCGAGTAATAGAGTGAAATTATGTCTGATATTAAAGACCTTTTTAATAGTAAAACATCGAATAAACTCCTAGAAGCCTCCACTCAAAAAGAAGTTGGCTCTTCGGTCGAGTCTGCCGATTACTTAAAGTCTAATATAGAAGATAAAAAGCGTGTCATCCCACATGTGGATTTCGCCAGCGCATCAAATTTTGCAATTTTTGGTTCTGCCGAAAAATACTATGAAGATGCTTATAACTATGTTCTTAATGAATACCCCTATGATGGGTCTTTAAAAGAGAAGATCAATTGGAATCTATCTGGAACTTACCTAGATCGATATATTTTTGAAAACAATTACCCGCGCACAACTGGTTATATTAATTTTGGTAATTCCTATGGAGCAGTTACTCAAAAAACAAAAGGCTATGATCAAGCTGCGAAAAACGAATGGATTTATTTTAAGGGACACAATGTCGGCTATTCGTTAAATTCGAATGAGAATCCCACTCTCAATCTACAATTTGATAATCTCAACATATATAATACAGCTAGTCAAGGATTATCTAATCTTGAGCTAGAAGGTTCTGGTGGTGTTTCTGTAGAATTTTGGCTCAAAAAAGAAAGTTTTAATTCCTCTAATGAATCTCGAAGGCAGGTTGTTGTTGATGTTTGGAATAGTGCTTCATGGGGAACTGATGGTTATGGCCGTTTTCGAGTAGAAATTTCGGGGACTGATAGCAATGTTGTTAACCCAAATTTTCATGTTGAGCTGCTTTCCGGTACTACAGGCTTTTCAGCGGACTCTATCGCAGAAGCTTCCCCAACTATTATATTAAGTGGTAGCACATTAACCGGATCATGGAATCACTTTGCACTAACGTTTGAGAATACTGGCAGCCAAATGGTTGGCCGCCTTTATACTAATGGTAGTCTGACTTATACTAAGCAAGCTGGCACAACAATTGGAACTGTCACTGGCTCACTGCTTGGTCAAGTTGGTTCATTGATTGCTGATGTTTCCGGCTCTACTGCTATTTATCGAGGTTATGGTAAACTTTCTGCATCTTTGGATGAATTCCGGTTTTGGAAAACTCGAAGAACAGGAGAACAAGTCGGTCGCCATTGGTTTACGCAAGTAGCTGGAGGCACAAATACCGATCTTACTTTAGCCCCGTCTGCTTCCACAAAATATAGTTATGAAAATCCTGCTGATTTGGGAGTATATTACAAGTTTAACGAAGGGATTGTAAATACCTCCAGTATTGTTTCACAAGATATTACAGTCTTAGATTATGCTGGTCGAGTAACCAATGGTGTGTGGACGGGATACACTCTCACATCCAG
>TARA_R110002110_G_scaffold26039_7_pt1 | contig 15022 bp, 18 predicted proteins | sample TARA_R110002110 | Tara Oceans TARA_R110002110 (sample SAMEA4397330) | marine metagenome | biome: Polar Biome; feature: [SRF] surface water layer (ENVO:00010504); material: water (ENVO:00002006), including particulate matter (ENVO:01000060) such as... | depth 5 m
TGTTTGAAAAATTGTATGAGAAATGAAATTAGGATTCGAAACTAAAGGCTATTTTATTGCCTATCAAAATAATCAGTATTTAGCAGATTTAACCTACCAACAAAAAGAAGATATTGCTGACTATATAAAAAAGTTTCCTCACTCAAAAGACGGAAATATTTGGATAGACGCTTATGAAAATATTTGTTTTAGCAGGTACCAATATCGTAAAACTATAGCTGGAAAAGATCACCATTTTTGTTTACCAAAAGATAGCTATCTTAAAGATGGATTTTGGAGTGTGCCGTTTTCTAAGAAAATCGTTCAAAAATATAAATTTGGAGATTTACAAGATTATACTTGGAACAGTGAAATGTTTTTTTCTAAACATAAAAGAAATTTAGATAATAAAGATAAGTCTGTTTTAATAATATGTGGCGGCCCTTCTGTTGATGATGTAAAATGGGAAAACCTAGAATATGATCAAATTTGGGCTTGTAACGAGTTTTATAAAAGTGAAAAATTAAAACAACAAAAAATTGATTTATCTATAATAGTAGCTGGATTATTTGATTTTAGTGAGGAAAAAGAATTTATATCTTATATTGAACAAAAAGATTTAGTAGCTTTATTTGAATTAGAGAGGGGTAACTCAGTAACAGAAAAAAACAAATTCAAAGAAGTTACAAAATTTTATCAGAGGTATCCAGACAATACAGGATTCTGTCATACAAGATATTCTTCGGTGCTAGGAATTGGCCCTAGGCTAGTAGTATATGCAGCTTTAACAGGTTTTAAAAACATATATATAGTAGGTCTAGACGGCCGCTCTCAAGTGGAAACAAACGGCAATTTACTGCATGCTTTTGACGGTAATAAAAATATACCAAATTGGTATAATAAATTTGGTGATTCTATGCAAGAAAAACAAATGGTTATATTTTGGGAGTATATGGAAGATTTGAGTAAAAATCTAAATTTCAATTTCTATAATTTAGGAGAAGACCACGAACACAATGTTTTATCAGAGTTGTTTTCGGACAGTTATCCACTACCTACTGAAATAAAGGAAAAACTAAAATGAAAAAAATATTAGTTTGTGGGGCCGGAGGTTTTATTGGCGGCGCCATGGTAAAAAGACTAAAACAAGAAGGCCACTGGGTTAGAGCTATCGACATAAAGTATCATGAATTTTTTGATATTACAGAAGTGGCAGATGAATTTATTCATGGGGATCTGAGAAACAAAACTATTTGCTCGGAAGTCACAAAAGATATCGATGAGGTTTATCAGTTTGCCGCTGACATGGGCGGTGCCGGATTTGTATTTACGGGAAAAAACGATGCAGATATCATGCACAATTCTGTCATGATTAATTTGAATATTTTAGAACAGTGTTCCACGAATGTGAAGAAAATATTCTATTCGTCTTCAGCTTGTGTATACCCGGAGCATAATCAGTTAGATCCTGATAACCCGGTTTGTGGAGAAGACACTGTTTATCCGGCCAATCCGGATTCGGAATATGGTTGGGAAAAGCTGTTTAGCGAGAGGCTTTATTTTGCTTTTGCAAGAAACCATAATCTAAATGTAAGAATTGCTAGATATCATAATATATTTGGCCCCGAAGGCACATGGACTGGGGGCCGTGAGAAGGTCCCCGCAGCACTGTGTAGGAAAGCGATCGAAGCCAACAACGATGGTCAAATTGAAGTTTGGGGCGACGGCAAACAAACAAGATCATTTTTGTATATTGACGAATGCATCGAAGCAACAAGGAGATTGATGGACTCGGAATTTACAGGTCCCGTAAACATAGGGTCTGAAGAGATGATATCTATTAACGATTTCGCACAAATGGCAGCATCTGTCTCTGGTAAATCACTAACAATTTATAATATAGAGGGCAAAGAATTCGAAGATAAATATGGCTTTAGGTGCCCCATCGGCGTTATGGGTAGAAATTCCGATAATTCTCTTATTAGAGAAAGACTAGGATGGGATTACTCTCAGCCTCTTGTTATTGGAATGCAAAAAACATATGAGTGGATTAGACAACAGGTGGAGATGAAAAAGTAAATGGGCGGAAATTTAGATAAGAGTGTCATTGATAATTTATTGCATAATTACAATTTAAAATGGCCTAGAGTGTTTATAGAAACGGGCACATATCAGCCCGTAAAAATACCAAAAACAGGAGAGTTAAGAATACCTACTATTTTTCATATGTCTCCACATTTTGAACAATTATATACAATAGAGATTGTTGAAGATATTCATAATAATTCTGTAAATTTTGTCAACAGCCTTGAGAATCCGTACAGCGATGCCAGTAATAAAATAAATTTTATATTAGGAAGTTCTCAGGAAAAGCTAAAAGAAGTTTGTAAAATAGTAGATAAGCCGGCAATGTTTTACTTAGATGGTCACTATTCTGCAGATTGGAATGGTGTTAAAACTGGGAGATCTGGTAAAGAAAAAGATGTGCCTTTATATGAAGAACTACAAATTATTCATGATCATTTTCAAAATCAGGCCATAATAGTTTGCGACGATTTGCGTCTTTTTGGGGGTAATTATGATCACGGAGATTGGTCAAAAATAAGTGTAAAAAAAGCTAAGCAAATAGTGGAGGATAGATTAATTGCAAGCGAGGAAGATTCGTGTGCAAAAGATACTTTAGTGTTAATTTTGAAGGAGATAAAGAATAAATGACGCAACACTCAGACGAAATAATTAAAAAAATAAAAAAGAACAAAATATATTTGAATAAAAAATCTAAGTATAATGAAAATCCTAAAATGTGCGCAGTCTTATTGTCATTCAATCATGAGTATAACGTAGAAGCTTTATATGAAAAATTAAGCAATTCTTCTTTTGATGAAGTAATAATATGCGAAGACGGATCAATAGATGGTTCGATGGAAAAATGGGTTGATTTAATAGAGCATAAAAATCATTATATACTGCGAAGTAATGATATCCACGAATTAAGAGCATATGAAAAAGCCATACATATGTCTGAAGCAAAAATTATTTGCCTATTACAAGACGACGATGTTTTGCCTGATGATGATGAGTGGTTAAAAACTGCTAATTTTTTGTTTAAAAAATATCCAAAGTTAGCTATTTTAGGCGGGGCGCGCGGACGTGATATATCTTTTAAAGAAACTTATGGCTTAAATTCTAGAAATATACCGTTTACAGAACCTGAGATTGGAGAAGATTTTATGTTTATTGAAAATATTAATATTGGACCATATTTCATAAGAAAAGATGTCTTTTTAAAACTAGGCGGCTGGGATCATAGGTGTTCTGCGGCTGGAGAACCCGGTATTTTGTTTGAGTCAGAGATTTGCTATAGAGCGTGGCTAGAAGGTTACCAAGTCGGCCTAGTGGATATTCCAGTTAAGCTTGATGATGAAGATAGAGGAACGGTAACATTTGATACTACTGTTGATCCCAAGGCGCCTGAAGGTAAAAGGGGTATAAGACAAATAAATTATGAAAAAAATACAAGATTAATGCGCGCACTCTATGGACCGTACAAATTTAAAAGCGACGACCCCCGCCGCGCCGGCGGGATCGGGAGAGGAAACTATAAAGTATGGGAAGAAAATCATGAAGAAATCAAAGAAAAGTACGAAGAAATCAAACGTAAAATTTGCAGCCTAAATAAAACATTAAAGAAAAAAAACATAAAGAAGCGCCAGCCCTCCGGGATTCCGCTGGAGGTCTTGCAACTCCCGGGACACGCCGCGATGGGCATGGTAAAAAGACTAAAAAAGGATTAAAACTAAATGTTTAAAACTTATGCGGAATATTATAACGACGCAAAATTATTATATCCAAGCTCTAACCCAAAAAAAGATGTGTATGAATTTACTCATGAAATAACTTTACCCGGTCAAAAGAGCGAAATAATAGAGAATATCACAGATGATTTTTACAAATTGGTAGATAAAGTTGCCGGTATATATTCAGAAAGATTATCAGATAATGATAGATGTTACTGGCCGCCGGGACCTGATGGGTTGAAGAAAGAAGATGACATTGTTAGAATGTGTAAAGATATCATTGACGTCCCCGATATTGAAAATATAGTGTCTATAATTGCTCCTCAAATAGAGAAAAATTTGTATGGTTCTTACATGCAAGTTCAGAATATATATGTGTATCGTAGTCCAGTAACAAAAGTTCAACCAAGAATGTCTTGGCTTTGGCATTATGATAATCACCCTTACGAATATATGAAGTGTATGATATATTTGACTGATGTTGGAGAAAATGACGGGCCTTTAGAAATGATGGTTCACTCGGATACTGGCCTAGGAGCGAAACATAAATCATATAGAACCTCTTGGAATAATTGGAGAGCAGCGCCCAACAACAGTAGGTTTACAGAGAAACAAATAGAAGATTTAGAAGAACAAGGTTATGAACCTAAAAAGGTATGCGGCCCCAAGGGCACTATAATAGTTTTCAACGAAAATGTAGTCCATAGGGCCAATATAGCAAAAGAAAATGACAGAGATGTAATTAATTTTATGATTAAACCGTCTACTGAAAAATTAGTGCCTTATTTAAATAAAGAGTATACCGGCACTTTTCAGAATAAAGATATGTTCACAGATCCATCACATAGAGGACTGATATTCAAGTGATCAGAGTCGCACATTTAGCTTCATATAATATTAATGCCGGCGACAATATTGCATCGTATAATATTAGGACTCGTTTGGAAACTATAATTGAAGATAAAATTCAATGGACTTCAATTAATATAATTCCTATACACGAATTTAGAAACAATATAGAAAGATGTAAAAGTCTTTTTAAAAATATTTCTAACACTAACGATTTATTATTAGTAGGCGGAGGTGGCCTAATTGAATTTGAACATAAGTTTGAAACAGGTTGGAAACTACCATTCAATGATGAAATACTAAAATTGGTAGATATACCCATTGTCGCTTTTGGAGTGGGCCTCAATACTTTTCGAAACAGAGATAGGGTGTCTCAACTTGGATTATATAATACGAAACGTTTTATTGAAGCATGCAACATGTTTTCGGTTAGAAATGACGGCTCACAGAATTTAGTTAAAAATTATTTAAATATGAATTCCTTAGAAGTGCCGGATCCTGGTTTGATTTTTGGTTTTGAAACAAAAAGAAAAACCAATATAAGCGCAGGCTTTTTTCAACCTGCTTGGAATACAGGCACTGATATTGTAGCTGGTAGAAGTTTGTTTCCTGAGAATATTAAAAAACTATCAAATGTTGTAGAGAAACTTAATCTAAAAATAATCCCTCACACTCCAAAAGATTATAAATTTCCAGGAATACCCATAGACGCTTTTTGTTGGACAGAGGAGAGGTTTAAGGAAATTATTAAATATGAAAACTTTATGGAGATATTTAATCATTATTTCAATTTTGATTATGGTATAGTTATGAGAGGCCATGGCCAATTATGCTCTGTAGGCCTGAATGTGCCTGCTATATATTTTTCTACTCAAGATAAAGTTTTAGATTTTTCTAATAATAATGAATTTCAAAACTACAATGTCGATATCAGAGAATCTGACTGGGACAAAAAATTATTAGAGAAAGCTGATAGACTAAAAAACGACGAGCAATATTTGTCTGAATGGTATGAAATTAGAAATCGTAATATGCAGGTTTATGAAAAAAGTTTTGGAAACTATTGCGAAAAAATAAAAAACATTTTACAGAATTAGGTAACAATCAATGAATGAATTTTCTTACATATCCGAAAAAATTAAAAATGCTGAGTTTAGAAAAAACCCGTTTAAACATATTTTAATTGAAGACTTTTTAAAAAAAGAGCATTTGGATATAATATTATCTGATAAGCAAATTCATTTTGACGATTCTGAAACTACAGAAGATTTAATAGACGTTCTTCATAGTAAAAACTATAAAGTACAAAATTTTCCTGGATGTACAACAGATTTGGTAGAGTATTTAAATCACTATAATAACGATAGTTTCCCGCACGGCAGAAAAGGAACACCAATAGAAAGTTATGGAGTAACTTTTAGACTCGAAAAAATAGAGAATGAGCTTATACAGGAACTAACAAATTATTTGAATGGGAAAGAATTCAAAGAAACTTTAGAAGAAAAATTTAAAATTGAGAAAGAAACTCGAATTATAACAGCAATACAAAAAAATCTTTCACACTATGAAATTAGCCCCCATCCAGACGTCAGAGAAAAGCAGTTAACTTATCTTTTAAATATTAATAAAGACAGCAGTATCGACGATGAATCAATTCACACCAACTTACTAAGGTTTAAGTCAGAGTGGGAGTTCATAAAAGATTATTGGAAAAACAATCATGAAAAAAATACAACTTGGATACCATGGGATTGGTGTGAGACTAAAGTTATAACTAATAAAAATAATTCAATAGTTTTGTTTAAACCCTCAACGGATACGTTACATGCTGTAAAGATGATATATGATCATACAAAATTTCAAAGAACTCAGCTCTATGGTAATTTGATGGGCTTAGGTGCAATTACCGAACCCATGAACTATAGAGATCTAATAGAATTTAAAGAGAATAACTCATAAAATGCTCACATACAAAGAATATTACGAAATATGCAAGAAATCATATAAAAATGACCTAAAAGTGGACAAAAACTTATATGAATTTACATACGAAATGCCGGATATAGCCCAATTTGGAGAAGAATATTCGCACTTAGTGGCCGATATTTCTTCTTTTTTGAAAGAAAAATACCTCGACGAGGCTAACATTTATAATATTCCGCATCAAGATCCTAAAGAACAGCCGCTTTCTAGATATAAAAAGCCTTGGGAAATACCGAATATAGAAAAATTAGCAAATATTTTAATACCATATGTAGAAAAAACTATATTTAACTGCAATCTCTACGCCATGGCAGCGTATGTATACAAAACAAGGTCAGGAATGTATGATTCAAAATCTGTTGGATCACTGCTATGGCATATTGACAATCACCCAGAAGAGGTTATCAAGATTATGGTCTATTTAGAAGATGTCGACGAAACTTCTGGACCGTTTCAAATATTAGATAAGCAAGGTTCTGGATCCAAAGTACAAACGACCAGGGTAGACCATAAGGATTGGACTGACTTTAATCCACAGACGAGATACTCAGACTCTCAGATTGATCATTTCCGAGGCCTAGGTTATATTCCAAAGAACTTGACTGGTCCAGCAGGAACTGTTATTATATTTGATAATAATATAATTCACAGAGCAACTTTGTGCGACAAAAAAGAAAGAAGTGTAATTACTTTTATGGTCAAGCCGATTGATCGTAAAATTAGACCATATATTTCCGAACAACACACAGGTACAAACTATTATGAAGATGTTTTTAAAGACCCGGCCCATTTCGGAGCCATAGAGAAATAAAATGAATTGTCACTGTTGTAATAACGAATATAAATCAGTTTATAAGAATACACTAAGGTGTCCTAATTGCGGACACATACATAGAATGTATCCAGGCGATAGTGTTCTGTACCACCGAGAACAATATAGAACTATTGAAAGAAGAGACGCTAGTGAAATAGATCCAGATGGTAACGTAAAAGAAGTGTTTCACAAAAAAAGAAAAGATATTTGCGAAGGACGTTTGAGCCTGATAAAAGAATATTTAGATCAAAGCTATTCGTGTTTGGATATTGGCGCCGGCGCGGGAACGTTTGCTAAAACCATAGCTCCGGAAGTGAAAGACGTTGAATGCACAGAATTGGATCCCTCTTTAATTGCAGAGTGCCGAAGGCTAGGCTATGCTACAAGTGATGAAGATTTTCTAGAGATTAACTTTGATAAACAGTTTGATATCGTTTTCGCTTGGCATGTGCTAGAACATGTCGAGGAGATCGAGCAATTCTTAGAAAAGACTTCACAATTAACAAAAAAGTACTGTGTTATAGAGGTTCCGCTGCTACAAGCATTGAATAACGAAGGCAGAAAAAGAAAACTGGTCGACCCAACGATAAACGTTTACGATGGCCATACACATTATTTTTCTAGAGAGTCTTTTGAGCTTTTGGCTTCGAAATATTTTAATATATTGAAAATACAAGAAGGTGTTCAAACACCGGCCTTGTTAGCGATTATGGAGAACAAAAGTGGATAGCCAATGGTTATTTCCAAACAATGCTGGTTTTTACAACGGTGGCACCTCTGGTGTAGAATATTATAACAAGGCACTCTTAGAAAGGAAAGAAAGATATCCTGTAGAACTTACCGGTGAACACGACGAGAAAGTAGAAGAACTTAAGAAAAACGGTTTTACTAAGTGGCCCCAGGTTATTTCCCATGATACCTTAGACTTAATAAAAGACAAAGTAGATTTTTGTATAAAGAATAATACAGATTTAAAGTCCATGGACGCTCACTATGCTACAGTGTCGGATCCTTTTCTAGTTAACGATGAGGTTCAGGAGACAGCATTCAGCGATTTACTGACTAGCTTTGCTAAAGAATATTTTCAATGTATGCCCGCAATAGGAACTTTTAATTTAAGAAGAAGTTTTTTAAACGATCTCCCTCCAGCAACAACGCAATTATTTCACAGAGACAAGAACAGTATTAAATTTTTTAAATTCTTTATGTACTTGAACGATGTTGATGAAGTGGAAGATGGCCCCCTTACTATTATAAAAGATAGTTGGAATAAAATGCCACTAAATCATGAGAATAAACATCGATGGACAGAAGCAGAAATAAAGAATACATATGGTGAAAATTCTCTAATTTATTTAACTGCCAAGAAAGGTGATTTGTTAGCTGGTTTTACCACTTCCTTTCACAGAGGGACAAAGCCTGTAAGAAAAGAGAGAACGATGTTAACTCTCAATTATGTAATACATCCAGAACTTCAAGGTGGCCGGCCCGGAACACAAGACAGCTTATTTAAAATTAAGCAAGAACAATACGATAGCTTACCTGGCGACAAAAAACCAGTAGCAGACTTTTTAATAAAGGTATAATATGATCATCTACGTTGATATTGATGAAACAATCTGTATATCCCCAAAGAACAGGGATTACTCAAAAGCCAAACCAATAGAAAAAAACATTAACAAAATTAATGAATTGTATGATAATGGTAATACAATAATTTATTGGACAGCAAGAGGTACTGGGTCTGGTATTAGCTGGAGAGAAGTTACCGAGAAACAATTTAAAGAATGGAATGTTAAACACCATGATCTTAAGTTTGGTAAACCAGTATATGATTTGTTTATTGATGATAAAAATATAAATTCTGATAGATTTTTTAATGGAGAATAAAATGGATTTACAACACACAAAACTTTCAAACGAAGCAATGGGCGCACTTATGATGTGCCTTCAAAAAAGTATTCTAGAGCAGACAGACATAATTCCTATGCTATTAGAACTAAAATTTAAAGAGGTCAATGGTCAACTATTTGTACTCAATCCACCGTTAGTTAAATTCGGAGTGGAACAAGTAGAAGAAAGATCATCACAAGTTGATTTCTCCTCTATGAGAGCTACCGATTTGAAGGCTATAGCTAAACAAAAAAATATCAAAGGCTATAGTAGAATGAAGAAAACAGAGTTAGTGGCATTATTAAGCGCCAAAAATGTCTGAGATCATTAAGGTAGTTAAGCCTTGGGGATATGAAGAAATTTGGGCCCATACTGACAAATATGTTGGGAAGCTTCTTCATATCAGAAAAGGCTCCAGACTGTCTCTTCAATATCACGAGATAAAAGAAGAAACAATCTATGTTTTAGAAGGTATACTAACCCTCCTTACGGATAAGGACCGGTTTGACTTACCTCCTGGTTCAGTTTATCATATCCCTCCCGGGTCTATGCATAGATTTACTGCATCGACGGAGGATGTGATTCTAATTGAAGTATCAACTCCAGAATTAGAAGATATTGTGAGAGTAGAAGACGATCATGGTAGGATATAAAATTGCCTATCTATTATTATAATTGTAAAGAGTGTAAATCCACTATTAAAGTTATGCACTCTATAAAAGATACGCTATCTGACTGTGATAACTGCGTACAGAAAAATACTCTTGTCAGGGTACCATCTCATTTTATGCTCTCTCAAGAACAGCATCAGGAGTCTAAAGCTGGAGCTTTGGTAAAAGAAAAGATAGAAGAGTTCAAAGAAGATTTAAACAGGGAGAAGGAAAGACTTTCTTCTGAGGGATATAAAGTATGATATATATTATTATATTATCTTTGGTTTTAAATGCCGCTCTATTAATGGCTGTACTGGGGTCTGTATACTTTTCATTATACATTTCTATAATTTTTAATTTAGCAGCAGTTTGGTATATTTATAAGCTTATTAACAGATACAATGAAATCAATGAAGAGGTTGATGGTATGTTGGATTCTATACGCGGTTTAGGGGACCACTTAGAATCCATTCATGAGTTAGAAATGTTTTATGGAGAACCAGTAATACAATCTTTGATTGAGCATATTGCAACAGTAGAAAATGAAATTGAGTCATATTCTTTTAATAACGATTTGAATTATGAAATAGTAGAAGACGATGAAGACGATGAAGAAGAAAACAGAGAAGAAGACAGAGAAGAAAGCAAAGAATAGATATTTTACTAAAGTTCACGAAGAAGCAATTATAAATTATACTCTTACTGAGGATAATAAGATTCGAACTGAACTGTATGTAAATTATATAGAGCCTGCTTTCGGCGAAATGGTAGATAAAATAGTTTATACTTATAAATTTACCACTCTCCCGAATGTTGATGTTCTGAAAGATGACTGCAAGATTTGGCTTACTACTATTCTAGATAAGTTCGATCCAAGTAAAAATTCTAAAGCATTCTCTTATTTCAGTGTCATTACTAAAAATTGGTTTATCCACAAGGTAAAGAAGACTAGTAAGGATCTCAAAAGAGAGGCTCAGTTTGATGAGGTCTCCGGAGAAATAATACAAAAACATCTATCGACCGTTAATCCTTACGAAAAAGATAGAAATAACTTTGAGTTCTGGCAACACTTATTCTCTGAGATTAACAACTGGGAAAAATTAAAGTTAAAGGATAACGAGAAAAAAGTACTTGATGCAATAAAAATACTTTTTGATTCTATCGATGAAATAGAAATTTTTAATAAAAAAGCTATTTATCTGTATATAAGAGAAATCACAGGGCTCAATACAAAACAAATAGTGAACAATCTTAATAAGATTAGAATAAAGTATAAGCAGTTCAAGAAAAAGTGGGACGAGGGTAAAATGTGAAAAAGATAGATAAGTATCTCCATAGTGCCGTAGAGAATATCAAAAATGATAGAGCCATGGCCTTAACATTATTAACTGATATAATGAAAAATATCAGTGCTGGCTATGATCACAAAGATCTCGGCCAAGTAGCCTCGAAATATTTAGAAACCCTACAACGCTCAAACGAACAATTAGTTAAAGTATCAGCCCTTTTACACAAACAAAATCCTAAATTTGATGGCCTTTCTGGATCGGAAAAAGACAGCATTTATGATTTGTTAGAAGAGGCGGATGACGATGGCGCAGGATAATTTTGATCCACTAAAAGATTTTGCGTTCGGAGATTTAAACCCAATCGGCGCACCGCCTTCTGGTAAAAAATACCGACCGGGAGAAACCTCCGCTCTCGGAGCTTTACAAAATCTTAACACTGAGCAGTATGAAGCAAATAGTATGGCCGACGTCGGCCCGTATAAAGCTATTTGTTTACGCGTCGAATCTGCCGCGGCCGGAGGCCAGAGAACAAACGCCACCAAGCTTAGCTGGCTAGATAGAATTTATTCCATACAGAATGCAGAGGTACCTGAAATATTTTTGGAAATTAAAGCAATGATTCCCGAAATTCACGGGGCCATGCTCCCTCTACCCAGATCCCTGGGAACTGACGGACTTGAGCCGGATCACCAATCAATTAATAGATATCCTACTTTTGTTGCCAAAAGCAGGGATATAGCCCTTCATGGTATACCTAAACCAGGAGATATAGTATACGTTGATTTTGGTAACAGAAAAACCTTACAAGATCCAGTATATTTAGGTCCTTTAGAATCGCAGTTAGCTGAAACTATTGCCTTGATTGCCAGTTCTGATGCCTTTAAATGCGGGATCGGCCTCAATCAAATTGCAGGTGTCGGCGACGCAATGCGCCCGGGCGGTGAAGAATCTACTGAATCAGTAGGAAAACTAGGGCCAACTCTTCCTGCAAATTATCGAAAGAAACATCCAAAACTCGGTGAAATTCCTCAAGGAAAGGGTGTTTATATAGACAATCATAATGTTGGTATTGATATTGTTAAGAGGTTCCCCCTAAAGGTCGCTAAAAACGCCGGCCTAAGTTGGGTCGCTATAAAAGCATATTCTGTTCATAGGGATGGTTCACAAGATATAAGAAGTCCAGAAAAAATTGCTATAATGAAAGAATTTGTTAAACAATATCATGACGCTGGAATACGGTGTTATATATGGGGTTGGACTGCTTTAAGTGTGCCGGGAAAAGGGTTTGAAGCTGCCAAGGCCAAACAGTTTAAAGAAGAATCTCCTGAAGATTTGTTTATACATAATATGATGCATGTCGCAAAAGAAATTGGAGCATTAGGAATTATAGCAGATTGTGAGGAAGATTATTTTGGCCCAACAGAAGGCACCGGTGGAGACAAGAAAGCCAAGCCTATTTTAATTGAACGGGCCACATATTTAGCAGAAAAATTAATTGAGCGCGCGAGGTCAGCTAAATTATGTGTGGGTCTTAGCACTGTACCTGTTATACGCGCCCATAACCCTGTAGAACCATGGGCAAAAGCGGGGTGTGATTTTGTCGCCCCCCAAATACATTCTGGGAATGGAAAGTTCCAGGAATCTAGTTATTGGGCCGACACATATGTAAGATATAAAGATGCCGGATTTAAAAATATTATGCCAAATTTTGGCGCTTATGATGTAAATTTAAAAAATGGCAAAGCTCCGAAAACTCCTAATAGAATGAGGTGGGAACTTCACGCTGCTTATAGTAAGAAGGCAAAATGGACTAATGCATGTGTATGGTTTTCTTGGCTAGCTTTAGAAAATCGAGATCGATGGTCAGTTGTAAAAGAATTCGGGTCTGAAATTAAAGAAAACGCTACTTTAGAAGAAAATAAAGAAACAGAAGAAAATAAGGAAGAAGAGAGTACTCAACAGGACCCGGGGACGGGGGATGAACTCTCTACGACTCCCGCAGGCGGCCCAACCATGCCCAAAGGCCCAGCCGATAAAGAAAAAGAAACAGGAGCCGAAGTAGCTAAAGATAAATCTCCAGAAAAGCCTGCAGCATCAAGTACTCCAAAATGGCTCGAAAGATTCTTAACAAACAAAGATCGAGATTGGGCTAAAAAACCAGTTACTGATGAAGAAGTTGTTAAATGGACCGGGATAGAACAAGAAGTATATGAGAAATTAAAAAGAATTGCTACCGATCCGAACGCTGTAGCTGCAGCTAATGTAACGGATGTTCATGTTAAAGACGCGAAGGAAAAAATTGAAAAATTACGAGAAGAAGCTAAAGAAAAAATTGTAGATCTTTCAAAACAAAGTAGTCTTAAAATACAATTAGCTCACGCAGAAAAGGAAATGGAGTCTTTAAAACTAAAGCAAAAAGCTTTTACTCAAAAAGTACAAGATTCCAACACTGAAGGTGACAAAATAGTTAATTCTAGGGTTTTGGCTGATGTTAATAAACAAATAGAGACTTTAGAAGTTAAACTTGTAAAATTAAATGCATCGATTAAAGATGAAGAATCCCAAAATCCGACTCCTACTGATACTGCACAATGTGCGACATCTATAGTCGCCGGCGCCGATTCAGTAGCCGGCTCGGAATCCGGATTAGACGAAAATGGAAAAGTTATTTATGGCGCCACCTCGAATGCACAAACAACAGTAGAACTTAGAACTGGCGAAGCATATCATTATAAAGAAAACAGAGTCCGTTGGCGTGTTTATGGTACTCTTAGCACAAGAGGCCCTCTTGGGGCTGCACCAAAACACAACAGGAGAGGAGCAAAAGTACATGTATTGGTAGCAAAGCGTTTTGATGCCATGGCTGAAGCATTTAAGAAAGCTCACCCTGAGTCTGATTATCCAGTTGTAACTTCTGGATGGCGTCAGATTCCAGCAATTAGATGGAAAGGAAAGGTTAATAATCGTGAATGGGTTCTAAAACAAAAAAAGAATGCAAATATGTTAGCAGCACTTGATGCCGGAGAAAAAGATTTAAAAAAATTGTTTGATCATATGTTAATTGATAGATATGGCTCTATTAACGCCGGTAGGAACATGCTAGCATGGTATTCTCCACACTCTACTGGCCTGGCGGTAGATATGTATTGGAAAGGCCCTTTAGTGGACAGCGGCACTGGTACAATAGCCCCTGGAACTTCCGCGGGAGGAAGTAAAATTCCCATACAAAGAAAAACAGTTCTACATGAATGGTTGAAAAAAAATGCTTATAAGTTCGGATTTACTCCATATAAAAAAGAACCATGGCATTGGGAAGTACAAATGCCGATTAACGCATATAAAACTGGAAAAGAATTTACCAAAACTTATGCTGTATATGTTGAAGAAAAAGGCAAAACTGGACTATCAAATAATAAAAAATTTGCTGGGGGAGAATTTATATAGTAAACATTATGTCTGAAAATATATTTAAACAATTAAAAGAATTAGAAAAAGAAATATCTCAAGCCGCCGGTAAAAAGAAAGCAGTTGATCATTCTGGATTATCTGCTAAAAAATTAGCTAGTCTAGAAAAATCAGAAGGAAAATCTGCAGAAAGGAGAGGCGTATATTGTGATAAAATAGTTGAGGCAACACCCGAATACATTGCAGCCAATTGTGAAAAAGTTATAAGAGAGGGTAACTCTATAATAGTATTAGGCAGAGACCGTCCCGGGAGCAGGAAAACAGGTTATGGCGGATCCGCCGATACTCAAGCATCTAGTA
>TARA_R110002110_G_scaffold92555_18_pt1 | contig 15016 bp, 17 predicted proteins | sample TARA_R110002110 | Tara Oceans TARA_R110002110 (sample SAMEA4397330) | marine metagenome | biome: Polar Biome; feature: [SRF] surface water layer (ENVO:00010504); material: water (ENVO:00002006), including particulate matter (ENVO:01000060) such as... | depth 5 m
GCATCATATACTTAACTGATTTTGGCTGTAAAAGAGGGTGACTTTTTCAACAAAGATGTTGACAGCACACGTCAAAGCTTGTTACTACTATGTAAACCTATTAGACAAGATTCCAAAGAGGATATCATGAAGAAAGATCTCAGTTTAAATCTCTCCGCTTCGCCCCTTGAGGGCATCCGATACATCACTGAAGTGATGATCAAAGTTCAAGAAAACAAGATGTTCAATCTGATCACTAAGGTGATGGTTGATGTACAAATAAATCCATTGGCCGACACAATCACTTGGTCACTAAAACGTAACAGCGGACGTGGAGTCGCTCTAAAAGTGATGCATTGTTATGCGCCCATTTCGCTCACATATCTTGAGCATGACAATCAGAGTCAACGCCATGCGCACCAACTCCTTGAGTCTGTATTGGAGACTAAGACACCCGAGTGCGGTGCCTCTTTGATTATACAAATGATTCCCGTTTCTTAAACGGGTCGAGAATCTGTTGGGCTTGAGTTGTGGTGGTGAGTGAGGTGTGGCGTGTTCAATACGATCGCTTGTTTACAAACTAGATGACTTATGGTACTACATAGATGACACATATACGATCAAGGAGATCAACCATGCCTAAATATAAAAGCGACAACCTTAAATATCCCACATCAAATAAACTCAACCAAGTGTTTTGTTTTGAGATTATCACAACAACTTGGCCCAATGATGGCATGCCTACAAACGATCAACAACGAAGCCGAACGATGGCTGAGTTGAAGAGAGAATTTAGAATGTCACAGCGCGAAGAGATTGTTGGGATCGGTATCTCATGCGTCGTGTTTGGTGAGAACATCATCGTTCATGAGCCGACGGTCATCTTGGTGTCACCAAAGCTAAGTGAGGTAAGCGATAAGACGCTTGTGTCCTTAGCTGTTGACAGACAAACATTTGAGAACCACGCTGTTCCACTACTTGAAGCGATGTGGCAGATGCGTGCCTTCGGTGCAGACGCAGGGTCGCTACCTGTCTGGGCTTGTTGGGGAGACTTTCCCGCGCGCAAAATTAAACGAGATTGCGAACGTGTAAAAGCACGTCATCCTTTCAGTTCGCGTATGATTAACACTAAGGTCATTGCATCTCTTGTGATTAACCAAGGTGTTGATTTAAGTATGTCTCAGATTGGTGATGAGGCAGACCTAACGATGTTTGTCGATGATGCCAGATTGAAAACATTTAATGATGGATCGCGTGATATATATAATAACACTTCTGTATCGTCAGGTATTCTCGGGTGGTGTTTGTCATGATGCGTATTGGTGTAGGGCTGTTGATCGCCGCAGAAGGAACCGACATTGAATCTGAGGTTAAGTCTCGTTATACTGAGCATGGCGCTTATAGTGAGTTTCTATATGTGACGAAGGATCAGCGCGGTATGTCTGTTGTTATCACCAAAGATGTACATGGGGCGACAAGCCTGCTCCAGCGATTTATTGATGAAACAATATTCTCTCATGATGTTGAGACTGTACGATTCACAGCATTATATGGACATAAGACAGTGCAAACGGCGCCGCTATGAAACAGGGAACACTCCCACTCTTTGGAGAGGACATTGATCAAGGTGGGTCTTTACCTGTTGGTAGACCCTTGCCTGTTGGGCTTGATCAAGTTAAACTCAGTTTATCAAGTGGGGCGCCTATTGATGTCGCGCTAAAGAGTGGTGGGTTTACCTTAGAAGAGTATGAGACATGGAAGGCGGATGAATCTAAGAAAGATCTCATTAAAGATCTTCACAAGGCTGAGGCTGACTTCTGTGTTAGGTGTCTGCGGCAGGTCGCTATTTCAGCGGACATGGGGGATGTGAAAAGCGCTCAATGGCTACTTGAACGGCGATTCAGTACACATTTTGGAAGAGCAACCGCCAAGTCAGTCACTCGGATTACAGATGAGCAGGTGTCAATCGTTGAGGAGATCGGCGGTGAGGTGTTGACTGAGATGACAGTGGATGACTACCGTTCAATTGCAGTCGAGATATTAAAACGCAAACTAACGGCAGAAGGAGAGGTCGGCGATGGTGACTCACCTTAGCGCAACACAGATAAGAATGTGGGTTGAACATTGCAAGATGTTGTGGTGGCTGAGCTATATCGGCAAAAAGAAACCACCGCGAACAGAACAACAAGGATTGGGCACCCGTGTGCACAAATGTCTTGAAGACTACATTACACTCGGCGTCTACCCAGAGACTGAGTTTGAAGAAGGTTTGATCGCGGCTAGAGCTCTTCACTTGATTCCTATGGAGCGATCAATTCAGGCAGAGGTTCGTCTTGATGATCTGCCGATAAAAATGGAGTCTCCAATACCTATGATGGGTATTATTGATGTTCTATGCCTTGATGGTATTCCGCTAGTTCTCGATTTTAAAACAACGACATCAAAACGCTGGATCAAGAAAAGTTATCAGCTTAAAGATGACATTCAACTAATGATATATGCCGTTGCAGCACTTGTAAATGCACCTATGGCGGATTCTTGTGACATAGGTCATTGCTATATAGGGAAGCGTGAAGCGTGGGCTCAAACGGTTCAAATTAGAGTCTCACGTAAAGAGGTGGAGGACTTCTTTGAGCGTGTCGTCATTACTGCGATGCGAGAGATGGAGATCGCAGGGCTTTGCGAACCATTTGAGATCGAGCGTAACTATGACTTTTGCTCTGCATATGGAGGTTGTAAACTCATAAATGCCTGTGAAGATGTAGGTGTTGCTGAGGTCTTTAAAAGATAAAGTCAAAAAAAAGGTTGACAGGGGTGTGGGTTGACGTTATGTTGTAAGTATCTTAAACCCAAGAGTCAAGGAGACTCACAATGAACAGAGAACAGAAAACACAACGAACGCAGCAATTCAATTCGCTCCCGTTCTTTCTTAATTTTGACGTGTCGGTTAAATACGAGTTTGAAATCAACTACAGCGAAGGAATACAATTACATGAACGCCTTTCAGAGTTACATTATAGCGTGATAACCAAGAGTGTCATGTCTGAGGATTGTAATGTCTCAATCATTCATTTTCATCTATTAAGTGATGAGATGCTTCCTGCGCGCCCAGCATTTGGAGAAGGTTAAAATGATAATCAACTCGGACACAATCATTGCGCTTATGTATGTTTCGCTCGTCAATTTTGTTGTTTTTGGCGTGACATCAGATCCTCCTAAAGCAGACATAAATGTGAAGCAAGCGACCACACCATACGGCCTCACAATTGATGTTAAACCTCTACCTCTGCCTCTGCCGACGCCGACGCCTGCGCCTGCGCCTGTTTTCACAAGTAAGCAGGTTGATATTGTCGCAAAGGTTGTCTGTGGCGAGGTTGGGCCACATCGTGAAGACACAGGGCGGAACGTCCTTCAAGTAATCGTAAACCGAGCGATATTGAAATCAGAACGCCTCAAAACAAGAATCCAAGACCAAATTGTTGACGAAGCAACACGTCGAGTTCAGGGTGTGCCACAATTCGCGACAGTCTGCCGACCGGACAATCGCGCCGAGTGGCAACACACTATCGTGCGTGAGGCTTTAAGTGGTGACAGCACCATAAGTAGTGCGCCATGGATGTCTAAAAAAACTCTTTGGTTTCGCACTCACACGGGTGCTCATCTATGGGAGAAAGGTAAAGGTTGGACAAGGAATCTGTCTCGCGCAGGTGTCGACCATTATCACACCTTCTTTGACGCCAATACAAAGGCCATGCGCCTTATGGCGCGTTATTGATTTCGCCTCGTCCTAGGTCATTCTTGATGCCTTGAGCAAGTCCTCGTTGGTGACGTTTTAATTCAAGCCAAATACCTGCGCAGGTCTCCAATTCTTCATCTTTAGAAAAGACCTCTGTATAGACTGCACTCGCAAACTCTCGAATTTCAGATTGAGCATGAAGATCCATCCGTAGATCTAAAAAGTGGAGCAGGGCGTGAAGTGAGCAACTCCAAACGCACTCTGTCATCAAGGACAGGGGCAGAAGTGCTCTAGCCTGTTCTTTACAAACACCAAGATCAATAAGTCGTTCATATGCACTATGGCAGAAGTCAATAGCTTGGTCGTAGATCGCCTGTGATGCGAACTGAGAAGACCCTTGTAGTTCGTTAAGACTACCTTGTTTAATCGAAGGTGACTGTTCGCGAAAAACCATCTTCGCAAAACAATTCTCAAAGAGAACATACCTTCCACTCTTCTCGTTCCACGCACAACCGATCTGATGTTTGTTCCATTGTCTTAAAACGAAAATAGGTAGTCGAATATGGAAAGTAAAGAAAACGTGACGAAATGGGCTTGTATGCTCATTAACGATCAAGTAACGAAGGAGTTTAATGTCCTTCGGTTCGAGTGTATTGATTCTGTTGCCGAGGCTTACACGTGCAGCATTGACAACATCTACCGCGCTTCCCATTCGACTTTTTAGATGAACACTGCCAAGGCGTGAGACTTCAATCATTATTATGCCTTTCAACATTTTAGTTGACAAATACAATTTACAACCATAGTATATTAGATACTGTTTCAAATAAGATTCAAAAATCGCAAGGAGCGAAACAATGAGTAAAATCACCTCAGAACAAATCGACCTTTTAGAGAGAAGTTTACGCGCAAACTTCTTCGGGATACTCGCAGAAAAACTCAGTACAGCAACGTGTGGTTATGTCGATCCTGCTGACATTAAAGCACACACGGTATCTGAAGATCATATCACAGTAATATGCGCATCAGGGCGTATCATCATCATTAATAAAGATACAGAAAAACTAATTTCAGATTCTGAAGCGAAGGTACATTAAATGATCAGAACAGACTCCTTAAAAAGCGCACTCGGCCTCATAAAGAATGCTGTCGCAAAGAAACGCGCTCTCTCTGAGATCTTAACCTCTATTCATGTATCACTTGACAGTGAAAAACAGACAATGACCTTAACAGGGACTGACTTGGAAACAGCATCACGTGCAAGAATAAAATATGAAGGAGAGCAGGACGCATCATTCATGTTTGAGCCTACCGCGGTTAACGCGATCCAACGGCTTTCGGATGAGATGTGTACAATTGATGTGAAGGAACATCTTGTGAAATTGACAAGTGGACGTGTTCGTCTCAGTCTCCCGTCTAAAGATGCGGACTCATTCCCAGAGATGTCTGGATGGGATGACCTAGATGATAAATGGGGAACCCCTATTGCATCTGAGTACCTAGAGTCACTTTTCTTCTCTGTGGTACATGCGACAAGTAAGGATAATTCTCGTCCGGCCCTGTGTGGGATTCGTTTCTTAGAAACAGATGAAGAGTTGAGCGTATTTGCGACGGACGGCCATCGGCTGGCGTGGGCTAAGGCTCCTAAAGGTCTATTGCCAGACATGCTGCTGCCCGCGGCGGCACTACCCTCAATCTCAAAATCGATCAAGCAGGCAGATTCTGTTCAGGTGGCACAACACAAACTTATAAGAAGCGACACTCTGGCTCTTAGCCACGATAATGTTCTCGCCATGAGAGGAACGTATCAGGTTTTGTTTGCGGGTGATGGTGATGAGGACGAAATTGAAAACATTGACTTCTTTCACTCATTCAGATTACTCGAAAAAGGACAATTCCCACCGATTCAAACAGTGATGGAAACACAAACGGCCTTCCTTGATAAAGAGATCAAAATCAATGTATCGCCAATTAGAAAAGCGATTGAGGTCGCTCGGCTGTTTGACGAAACTCAACGCTGCGTATTGAGTTTTGATACCGGCAAGATCTTTATCGACAGCAGTAGTTCTGCGGGGGCAGCTCATATCGACCTCGACCTCACTAGTGATCTGCCCGAAGCCTTAAAGGATCTTAAGATTGGCGTGAACGCTAAATATATCATTGACGCCATGGCATCTTGTCAGGATGATGAGGTGACAATGCGGATATATGATGGCACTAAACCTATGTCGCTTGATGATGGTGTAAAACTAGAGCTGATTATGCCTATGAGAACGTAGTATGTCGGGCGTCCTCACTGACCCAAGGCTGTCTCATCTAAAGAAGATCAACGTACCACTTGAACGGGCGCGTTTAAAGATGATGGAGGCGGATCTGGCCTTCTTTTCAGCTGAGGCTTTGGGGATGCTTGTCGGGGATCATCATATGGAATGGTCTGCGCTTGCATCTAAGTATCCTAAGATCGCGATACAGGCGAGCAGAGACCACGGTAAGAGCGCGTTTTGGTCTTATGCATACCCATTATGGCGGTCTTGGCGTATTGACAAATCAGATGGTGTTATCATCGCCAATACTCAGGATCAGTCATTTAATTTTCTAGATCTGATGCAGAACGGTAAACGTTACGTTGACGATAATAATGTTGAATGGCATCTACCAAGCTGCGTTGATGTTCCTGCTCTACAAGGGATCATTCCGCCTAATCCGGATCGTGTGTGGAGTAAGGGCGCGATGCGTTTCCTTAATGGCTCTCAGATCCGAGCCAAGGCTTTTGGAACTCGCTTCAGGGGGTTACACCCAACATGGATTGTTGTTGATGATCCGCTTGGAGATGGAACTGCTTATAGTGAGCGTGTGCGCGAAAAAGATAAAGCTATATTCACTCGAGCCATCAGTCCGATGCTTGTGCCATCGGGTCAGATGATCGTGGTCGGCACACCAATGCATGGTAATGATCTGCACGCACAACTCGCGATTAATAGCGAGTATTTCCATAAAAAGTACCCAGCTCTCATTCTCAATAATGAAGGCGATGAGGTGCCATTATGGCCGACTCGATATAGTGTAGGTGAGATTAGAGCAAGAGAACGCGAGGTCGGGGCATTGGCCTTCGCACAAGAATACATGCTTAAACCGATCTCAAACGAGACTAGCTTATTCCCTTTAAGTCTGTTTCATGGTCGTATGAAAAGCACAGTAACGATGCGCCCAGATCGCGAGTCTTTAGCGGCACAAGGGGTTACTGTTTATATGGGCGTAGACTTTGCGATGAGCTCATCTGTTGGGGCAGATTACACGGTGATTACAGTGCTCTCCGTTGATGGGTCAGGTTTACGCACAGTTATTGATATGGTGCGTGTGAAGGGTATGAGTTTTCAAAATCAGCTCGAATTAATTAAAGAGACTTGGCGAAAATATGATGCTGATATGGTATTTTGTGAGTCAAACCAGATGCAGCGCATCTTTGGCGAAGAGCTCGCGCGTACAACAGACATGCCGGTATATCAATTCCATACATCGGGTACAGGTAAGAATAGTCTAAGTAGTGGTGTTCCTGCTCTACGTACCTTGATTGAAAATGAGAAATTTGTCTTTCCTACGGGTGACGAGTATAGTGCGCGTCAAACGCGGATTCTCATTGATGAGATGACATCTTTCTCTTGGATAGAGGGTAAATTGCGTGGTGTCGGTACACATGACGATTGTGTGATGAGTTTATGGATCGCGGATCAGGCCGTTCGCAAGGGTGCATTTAGATTCGGCTTCGCAGATAATACCGACAACTATGGTTACACTCTTGAAGATCAAGACGAATTAATTGACAATGAGTCACAAGGAAGTGGTCTGTTGATTGTAACAGACGACGATTACATGGGATGACTTATGCCTTCAACTATTAGCTGCACATCTATACATGATATAATTAGAAAATATCAATCTGCTCAAGAAAGCATACAAGATGACCAAATGAAACAGATCCTCACTTCGATGATTGACGATCTCAAGAAACAAATAAAGATATCAGAAGATCGACATAACCAAGAGGCATCTAATGGCTTCAGCCGCAACTCATTATTGGTAGAGTGATGAATAAAAAAATATACGAATCAACAGTCTCAGACCTAGGTTATGAGGGTATAAACTCTGGACTTATGGTTGGCGTGAGCTCATCCAACATAAACTCCGTAGGGTATGATTACGACGCAAGAACGCTGTTCGTTGCTTTTATAGCAGGCACTATATATCAGTATACATCTGTTCCACCCGTTGTCGTTGTGGAACTTCTAAGTGCTGGGTCTCATGGGTCATTTTTCCATCAAAACATTAGAATGAGCTACCCATTCTCAAAATTATAGGAGCATGCTAAATGTCCGTAAAAATCACACTCACTAAGGCGATCATAGCCCACCCTTTCAAACCCGGAGGGCAGGGCGCGAGGCTTGCGACCAATCTTAGCGACCCAACATATTTCACCCCACCCCGTAGGGTGCCGCTTCATACATCACCTCGTGTCTACACTGCGTCGGATGTTGTCAGCGACCTCCCGTTGTCTTTAGAAGTACGCCGTATCATTGTAGATGCACTTCAGTTTGGTGTCTCTTTTGAGCACACGTACAATGCGATCAAAGACGCTATGCAGAGTGAACCGACCCATCTACGTGGTGAGGTGATGAATCGTGTGCGTTCATTCTTTAGAACAACGAAGGCTCTACAAGATGAATCTGGGCGAGGTATTGGGCGGGCAGATCTTTTCGACACAATTGATGGAGATATAAATAAATTACAAGCGGAGATACAGAAAAGACGCGCCGAGCGTGAGAAGGGTGAAAGGAAAGAGAAGGCACAGGCACAGCGCATCAAACAAGGCACCGTCAATCCTGTTCGCGGGCACAGATCTGATGAGGATACGATTCGCGATCAAGCGAAGGCGTGGCTAGAGACAGCGAGTGAAGATGAGAAAAAGGCAATAGTTAAGGCCGCGAAAAAACATCTAAAGAGTAATGAATTAGAGATCCCAGACGACACCAGCGCGATAATCGCAGCCGCGAACATCAATAATGCAGATTTAGACCCTGTATTGGATGGTCAAATTGATTCTGCACTTGAAGATCAACAAGAGATGACCGCGTTCATCAAAAATGCAGTGCGCGAGCAAAAAACCGCTGTTGTAGCTCGACTCAACAAGGACAGACAACGTGAGATTGATCGTGCATTTGCAGAGCTCCCAGCCGAGGCTTTCGAGTTCACCGGCCAACATCATAATCAGAGCATCACCAAGCCGAGCGTTCGTGAAGCTATTCTTCTCGAAGAAGGTTTTAAACCTCAAAATGCAGCGCTGAGTAAAGACGCCTCGATTGATGAGATTCTCGCCGCGGCCACCGAACAGGGGGTTTTTGACTCAAAAGAAGCGCGGCGTAAACTTGCAGAGTCCGCTAATCATGTTGAACAGTGGACAGATGAGAAAAAGAAGAGTTGGGGGCGTCTTAGTGGGAGGAAAGTATCTGACACGGATCAATCTGATCATGCGCCATCACAGACACAGGGTGATCATGAGCCACCAGAGGACTCCGAGGGAGGGCTACCTCAGGGTGTTATCGCAATTGGCCCACGTGGTGGTCAAATCGTAGGGTATAATGGAAGTCGGCCTATTTATAAAAAAGGTGGAGGAGAGAAAAAAGAGTCTTCACCCAAGCCTTCAAAACCAGAAGGCGACGAAAGAAAAAAGGTTGACTACCATCAGCCCACCCAAAGGAGTATTCCTGTGAGTCAAACGAAAAGTGACACTAGACCTATACAGAAAACACTGAACCTCGCCGAGACCTTCGCAGAACAAGTGATTGGACGCCCAATCAAAGATGGATGTATCGTCAAATCTCAAACGGAGCGATTAATCTCTGATCTTGACGACACATATGAGCGCATCGTGTCACTTAGAGCTCACATGAAACCTCATCACACAGCCATGCACAATGAGGCTATTCATCGTCTACGGGAGGCGCATGCTAACCCAAATAAACAGCGCAATTCAGATGCAGTTCGTTTTGCGGAGCACTTTATGGAGACTGTTGTGAGTGAACATGATATGGCGGCAGCGTCCATCAAGGAGTGTACAAAGTATAAAGAAACGAAGAAGGCGATGAGAATTGTTGTTGGAAAGGGAGGCCTTTTCACCTTAGATCAAACAGAAAAAAAACAAACGGCACTCACGCACAAAGCTGCACTCAATTTAATTGAGGATCACAACGCCACTTGTCCACCGCACCAAGATATCGACCTTGAACACGCCAAAGAGATCATTACTAAAAGTTCAAATGGTGCGCAGCGTCGAGCCCTAGAGCTCATTGAACGAACTGCTCAACGTGTCTTCTTAGCCATGACATCTCTTGATGACAATCTGGAACATGTTCGTCAACTCGCCAAGGGCACACGAGCAAATAAAGAAGGTGATGATTTAGATGTTGATGTCGACGATTTTGAAGATGATCAGAGTCAACTTGAAGATGATGTCAATGAAGGTATTGATGAGGAGGATGAAGAAGAAGAAGATGATGAAGATGAGGAGAAGGATGATGACTGAACAATTCACTATACTTAATCACTTCTATCATTTAGGGGGCCATCAATGAGTTGGCAAGAAGACCTTTCTCAGGTGTTAATTCAGGTCGGTTCCTCATTGAGTAAATCGTCGAGTTCAATTAAACCGCCAGCAGAAGAACCAAAGGGTATGCTGTTCGATCCTTTTTCTCATTGGGGCGCTGAATCTTATGGAGGCGCTTATCGCGACCGTCCATCCCAGATGAGTTTTGAGTCATTACGCACAATGAGCTATGTGCCTTTGATTAGCGCGATACTCCAAGTGCGCTGCACACAGGTGGCGTCATTTAGTCGACCAAGTGAGCAGGAAAACTATGCAGGGTTCAAGATCAAGATGCGCGAAAGTAAACGTTCCCCATCAAGGGCGACGTTAAAACGGATTCAAGAGCTGCAAACATTCATACTTTCGACAGGTAGTTATAAAGACCCTCACCTTAATCTTCTCAGAGATGACTTCTCAACTTTTTTGAAGAAGATTGTACGAGACTCTCTCGTCTATGACCAAATGTGTTTTCAGGTCTTACGCAATTCAAAGGATGAACCGGCCGCTTTTCAAGCGATGTCGGGTTATAATATGCGCTTGGCTCACAATGGTGATCACGACGGGGGCTTTCATTATGATGGAGATAAACCCTTCGTAGTACAGACGTATGAAGATCAAATTATCGCAGAATTTTATGCGAATGAATTGTGTTTTGGTGTACGTAATCCTCGCTCTGATCTTGAGGTGGCAGGGTACGGATTCAGTGAGCTAGAGATGCTCGTCCATACATTGACCGGCTATCTGTACGCAGTGCAGTACAATCAAAAGTTCTTCAGCCAAGGCATGGGTGTCAAAGGGATGCTCAACTTTAAAGGCACGATCCCAGAAAGACAACTGCGCGCATTTAAACGTGAATTTTCGTCAATGGTCACAGGGGTCTCGAACGCTTGGCGTACACCGATCACTAACGCCGATGATATCCAATGGATTAATCTACACAGCTCCAATCGCGAGATGGAATACAGTCAATGGCTTGATTTCTTGATTAAGGTCGCCTGCTCAATTTATATGATTGATCCCGCGGAGATAAATTTCGTTTATGGTAACACGGGACAGTCTAGCGCTATGGGCACTGCGTCAGCGTTGGAGAAGGTTACAGAGAGTAAAGATAGAGGACTTGTGCCTCTCGTTCTTCGTACCTTCGACTATCTTAATAAATACATAATACAACCGCTTGATGAGGATTTTGAGATAATCCCGATGGGAATTGGTTCAAAAACTCCTGAAGAACGGCGCCAACAACAAGAGCTTGAATCTCGTTTTCTCAAGACTGTGGATGAATTGCGCGCAGAGGAGGATTTGCCTCCTTTACCTGATCGAAAAGGAGAGATTATTCTTAACAGCACTTGGATACAATGGGCGCAAACACAAGAGGCGAATAAACCTGAAGACGAGACATCTGGAGACACTGTTGTTGATGATGAGCCTCCGAGAGATTTTAGTTTCTCTGATTTCCTAGATAATGATGAAGAAACAGATGACAATCAAGAGCCTGAGAATGTAGACTCAGAGTCTGAAGAGGAGATGTAATATGGCTATTGAACTAATCCGCAAGAGGGTACTGACCGCGACAGAAGACAAAGCGAATGGTGCACGTTTACTCGCAGTAGATAATGAGGTTCGTTCAAAATCTATGCAAGAGTGTTATAATAGTCTTGTCCAAGTTAACTCACAACAGTCTCTGCTACTTCCTACGGCGGCGACCAACTTAGGGGTTATCCGTTATGTATATATTGAAACAACACAAACGTTGGGGATCAGTATTGATGCCGTAGTCTTTAATATTGAGCCGATAGTCGCCAATGGACTTGCAATATTTGAGGCGGATATTAAGGCGAGCGCGATTTCCCTAATTAACTTAAACGCGACGACAGCCCGCGTGCATGTTTTTATCGCGGGTGACACCTTATAGGGCGGGGTTTTTAGCTGTTTCGGAACAGGTATTCATAAACGAGGTGAGCCTGTTAATTAAATTAATCGACTTATGTGAAAGTCATTAATCAACATGGCGTTGAAACGCCTACTTTTTTTTTAGAGACAACATGAATCTTAATACGACGATCAACAACCTTAGTGGTTTATATGATAACCCTTTCCGGCTCCGACAAGACTTTATGGCTCAATATGAGCACACTGAACCGGCATGGGGCCCTGTGGGCTGGGTTACATTCTCGCGAACCTATGCTCGCAAACTTCCGAATGGTGAATTAGAGGCTTATTGGCAGACGGTAAAGCGCGTTGTTGAAGGGGCGTTCAGTGTTCTTCGCTGGCATCTTGACCTCAGTGAAAGCGAACCATGGACAGAAAGTGAGACCAACGAGCAGGCTGAGCTCATGTATGAGCTCATTTTTAACTTTAAATTTACTCCAAGCGGACGTGGTTTTTGGGTTATGGGATCAGATGTACTACGGCATCGAGGAGGAGCCGCACTAAATAATTGCGCTTTCGTGAGCACAAAGGATATTGATGAAAACTTCTCGCGTCCTTTCACGTTTTTAATGGATGCATCAATGCTTGGTGTCGGTGTGGGTATTGATACGCGAGGTGCTGGCAGAGTGCGCATAGAAGAGCCCGTTATACTTGATGCAACGTTTGTTGTTAGTGATAGCCGAGAAGGTTGGGTTGCACTCATCGAGATGGTCTTGAGGAGTTATGCAGGCGAGGCGCGTTGCGCTCACATTGACTACTCGCTTGTTAGGCCTGCGGGTCAGCCTCTAAAGATATTCGGCGGTACTGCGAGTGGCAGCGCGCCCTTGAAAGAGTTGGTTGCTGAACTTGACCTGCTCCTCAAACCAAATATCAATAAACATATAACAAGTGGTGTTATCGGCTCCATTGCGAATCTCATCGGTAGATGTGTTGTGGCGGGAGGCATCCGGCGTACAGCAGAGATGCTTTTGGGCTTTGCGGATGATTCTGAGTTTGTGGGCCTAAAAGACCCCACAGAGCTCAATGCGCTGTTTGATGAGCTCAGCTATGCAGAGACAGAGGAAGCTCGCGTAGAGGTGCAAAGGAGGATCGATAGACACCCATTGGTGCATCATCGCTGGGCGAGCAACAACACAATCTATTACAATCACGGGGAGGACACTTCTCTTTTAGCTGAGCTCAACAATAAATCAATTAATGTGGGCGGTTTCTGGCTTGACAATGCTCGGAATTTCGGCCGGATGTGCGATGAACCAGATTATGCGGACACTCACGCCCTTGGCACAAACCCATGTGGTGAGCAGGTACTTGAAAGCTTTGAGTTGTGTAACCTTATTGAGAGTTTCCCTGCACACCATGATACACCTGAAGAGTATGAGATTACGTTGCGAAGCGCGTTTCTGTACGGCAAGATCGTAACACTTATCCCAACAGGTTTTAGTGAAACAAATGAGGTCATCACACGTAATCGGCGTATGGGTGTAAGTCAGTCAGGTATTATTACGGCGATAAATAAGTTCGGCCGTCAAGCGTATCTACATGATTACTGTGACCAACAATATCGGACACTTAGGGTATATGATGCAGAGTTAAGCACTCGATTGAATATCCCAAAGTCCATACGCATAACCTCAGTAAAACCATCCGGCACTGTTTCTCTTCTCTGCGGTGCAACTCCGGGCATTCATTACCCGCATGCACCATATTACATTCGGAATATACGAATGAACATTCACTCTCCTTTAATAAGGCTATGTGAAGAGGCGGGGTATCAAATAGAAGATGATCTACGAGCGCCAAACACAAAAGTAGTGAGTTTTCCGATCAAAGAAAGTTCACCTCTCGGAAAAGACGGTGTGACAGCACGACAACAGTTTGAAAATTGTGTTGATCTTCAAACCTATTGGGCAGACAATGCCGTTTCAATCACAATAACCTTCAAGGGCGATGAGGGTTCAGAGCTGGATAATCTTATCAAAGAGTTCGCTCCAAAACTAAAGGCGATTAGTCTACTTCCTTATATGGATGACAAGTCTATGCCACAAGCACCGTACATCAGCATTGATGAATCAACGTTTAAGGTGTTATCATCAAACATCGTTAAGATCCTTGGCTCAAATAACACAGAGACTCTTAAACTTGAACATGAGATCACCGACATTTTCTGTGACGGAGATATGTGCATAATATGAATCTTTTCACAATCGCACTCACTGCTATTATCGCCTTTTTAACAGGCTTGTTTCGTGGGCGTCGATCTTCTGCTGAAGTGATTGACAACCATGTCACCAAGAAAACAAATGAGCTCGATCAAGTGATCAAAGAGAATGAGGCTGAGACACTGCTCTTTGCTCAAGAAGAGGCTGCGGTTGTTATGTCTGATGTTGAAGGTATGACACTTCAAGAACAGACAGATGAGGTCGCCAATATATTGAACGGAGAAGATAAATGAGTATTCATACTTTCCTATGTATTCTCATTCTATCAACCTCTGTAATGGCAGAACCACGGCCGGAGTTTCTCATGTCGGAAGAAAACCTCCCGAGCTTTGTTGACCCACTTGAACTTTCAGGGGCAAGTAAGCTTCCGAAAGGGAAGAGCTTTGTTGACAAAACTAGAGGATTGGTATGTTACGATAAAAACATGAACACACGCCTACTGTTAACGCTTAAGTCGATTAGACCGGCATCAGATCTGCGCGCCAAGCAGGCGATTAATTCAGGGTACTTATTAGG
>TARA_R110002110_G_scaffold305341_2_pt1 | contig 15002 bp, 19 predicted proteins | sample TARA_R110002110 | Tara Oceans TARA_R110002110 (sample SAMEA4397330) | marine metagenome | biome: Polar Biome; feature: [SRF] surface water layer (ENVO:00010504); material: water (ENVO:00002006), including particulate matter (ENVO:01000060) such as... | depth 5 m
GTGCAGTGCCAGCGTTTCCATCCCTTCGATATCCATCTTTACTAATGCAGGAGGGGGAATCTTTTTTTCCTTTACAAAATCATCAAGACGCACATAGGTGATTTCACGGGGCTCGTGACCCTCGGCTGCATTTTGGCAATCTCGGAATAGAGTCCTCTCCGTGTATTGCTTATTGCTTACTGCCACTTGATAGTTTGTTACGTTATAGGGCTCCGTATTTTTCTTGCATCGTTCATAGTTGTCTGGGAACCCTTCAAAGGCATACACTTCCATACCTTCAATAGCCATCGGGATAGCAAAGGTGCCTATATAGGACCCCAAATCATAAACTACCGACCCCTTCTTAACCAAACGCAGCAATGGCTGAAAGTTGTGGTCTGGGCGTTGAAACGCTGTCCCTGAAATAATATGCTTATCCATATTCATCCCGGTTTTGAGTAGGTCATGGAACACGATATCGTGATCTACGACTAATCTCTGTTGGTATTTGATGGTGGCTTTATCTATTTTCATTTTGTTTTAATTTTCTCCTTGGGTATAAATGTAAATTCTCCTCCACGAATGTCAAGTATTTGTGGGGGCGCCCGTCGGCCGGATTCGTCAAAGATAAGGTAGTCTAATTCAGAAAACTTATGAAAATCAAAGCCTCCATCCTTAACGTCTATCCAGCCTGGGTAACCTTCTACAGTAGAATAGAATTTAAAGTGATATCCCATACTCCATATAGGGCGTACGTTTTCTAGTAAATTGGTCATACCGTGTAGCGCTAAGGTTTCCATCCCCTCGATGTCCATTTTGACCAACGATGGGTCAGGTAGGTTATTATCTTTCACAAAGTCGTCGAGGCGCACATACTTAATCGTGCGTACCTCATATTCATTATCCATACAATTATTGAACTTTGAATCTACTGTATAGTTCTCGTTACTCACGGCCACCTGAAAATTTGTTACATTGTATGGTTCAGTGTTCTTCTTGCATCTGTCATAATTGTCTGGAAAGCCTTCGAAAGCATAGACCTCCATCCCCTCAATAGCCAAGGGAATGGCGAACGTTCCTATATACGACCCAAGATCATAAACCACAGATCCTTCCTTAACCAAACGAAGCAAAGGTTTAAAATTGTGATCAGGGCGCTTGAAGGCTGTGCCGGCGATGATATGTTTATCCATATTCATACCTGTCTCCAAGAGATCGTGAAAAACAATCTCATGATCTATGGTCTTCGTCTGTCGATAGTTAATAACTGCTTTATCCATTTGAATTTCGTCTTTCTTTAAGATATTCTAGGCGTTCGATAATGATGTCAACTGTTTCTTCAAGCGTGGGGTGTGCGCCGCAGAACCCCTCACACTCTTTTAAGTCTGGTTGGGGGGTATTTTCCCAGGTTTCTTTGATGACCCTCTTAAAATCTTCGTAGCTATTATCGTCAAAGTAAATAGCTTTATCTCCCAAATAGTCGCGTACGCCTTCGTAAGGAGAATTGCTTACAACGGATACTTTCCCCAGTTTATAACCCTCCAATAGTGTGAGGCCACCGGTAGAAGTCTCGTGATATTCAGTACACATGAAGCTGCACTCGGCAATAACTTTTTGAAACTGCTCTTCTGTTAGCTGATTGCCGCTCTTAACAACAGGAATCTGTAGTTCTTCGCAGGCTCGGTCCAACCAACCATAGTTTTTATCAGCAACATACGGACGAATAGGATTAAAAATATAGCGTTTATCTAGAATGGGCCCGTCATAGTCAAAAAAGCGCGCCCAGATCTTCATCATGAGGCATTTCTCGGGGTCTATTCCCTCCTCTTTCATTCTCAACATCACATCGCTTGAGATGCACCACACTTCTTCGCATCGACCAATATAGTCCTTATAAAGCGGCCAATTGTAGTTGTGAGGATTGGGGGCTGTCCAAACGGTCTTATAAAAATCTAAGGTATAATTGATCAGCGGAATGTCCGGAAAGGCTTGATGAAACATTTGAGCCAAATGAATCCACACCTGGGTTGTATTGATAATAAAATCGCACTCAGGATGTACAGAATTTAAATGAACGATTACGCCCTTCTCTTCTAATATGGGTACCCAAGGCTCAATATTCTTTGACGGCGGCGTAATAAGGGAAATTCTCATGGTCTAGTCCTCTAACTTTCTATCTATCGCAGCCAAAACCACCTCTAGTGGTATATCATTGGCGAGCGGTCCCTCTAAGAAAACGGCATTAGGGTTCTCCGGTTGCCAGTTTTTAGTGGTTTCTATAAGCGGGTTATAGGCCGTCGAGTATAAACCCACCATAGGGTGGTCATACGCTGACGCAATCCAAGGCATACCGGAGTCGCAAGTGATTAAGAGGTCCGTGGTGAGCATTCTTTTGCATGAATCAAAATAGGTGCCCTCCGAAAAGGTTGTGTTTGGGATCCGCGGCTGGTCCGGGGCGGACAACTGGTATACTTTATAGCCTTTGGCAACTATATGGTCGACAATAGAAGTCTGTTTCTGCACATCTACGGATCTTGCGCCCCCTGGCCACTTGCTCGAAAACAGGTGCAATCCGACTGTTTTGGGCTCTTTAGCGACATCGGCAGGCATTTTTAGCTGTATATTGGTGTCGCCAGAGGTAACTCCGATCATCAAAGCTGTCTCTGTGGTGATGTGGCGGCGGTGGGCCCAGTCCGGCTGGGCATGCAAAGGAATGTCCGGGGGGAACAGAGCATCAAAGTTTTCTTCTTCCATATACTTACGGTCGGCCTCTGTGGGCCAGTCATTGTATCCCTCCCAGACTTTGAAGCCTACTATGTTCTCATGATAGTTCTCAAAAAGGGGAAGAATGTCCTTATAAGGCTCAGAAACAGCAAAAACTATCTTAGTTTCTGGATTTTCTTCAATAAACTTTCTCAGGCCCGGCTCTTGCATCACGATATCGCCGAACTGGCCTCGAATGCCAAAACAGACCTTCTCATATGGGGCCTGCTTGTTGGGGTAAACATACCTCTCTTTTTTCTTCGGAACCGTGGGCATACGAAAATTATACATTTAGTCTCCTTTAATAATCCTATGACTATCCGAGTCAAAGTGCTGAGTTGAGAACTCAAACAGCTCGGTGTCTTCTAAAGCAACCATCTGATGACGCAATCCTCGATATACGTGGAAATTGTCCCCTCGCTCTAAAGTTTTTTCTTCGGCCGATTCGAGATCATCACTCTCCGAATATTTTACCAGAATTTTCCCTGATTGTATATAAAATACTTCATCTTTTAATACGTGATAATGCCAAGAGCATCTTTTGCCCTTAACAAAATAAAGTAATTTTCCACAATACTCTTCATTATTAACAATCCACTTTTCAAAGCCCCAGCCTTTAGGTACAAACTTCATTTTGATTTTCTCCCTTGTCTCTTATATTTTTAACATCTTCGGAAGTTAGCGTGTACGTTCCAAATTTGCCCACTACTAAACGTGAGCAATGGTTAGCAAACTGAATTCCTTTTTCAATGGACTTGGTTTCGAGTTGTTCATAAACCAGGGCCGCCAAGAAAGTATCGCCGGCGCCGCACACATCAAATACATCACAGGCCTCTGTAGGATAGGTGTTTCCATTCCACCGGGCGCCCTGTTCTCCCATCGTTATAATCAATTCACACTGCTCGGGCTGTTCTTTGAGTTTATTAAATTCGAGTTTGTTTATCTTGATGATACAGTTTTTATAAGCGCTCAAATCACATTTTTTAGAGTCCACAAACACATTAATATTTGCCGCGGCTGCCTTAGTTATGATAATTTCAATAAGTTCCTTCTCTACGAACCCCTTGTTATAGTCTGCTATAACCACTGCGTCTAACTCTGCAAAATCATATTTATCTAATTCTTCTGTATCACACTGGGCTAGTCTTTCGTTTTCACCGAAGTCGGCCCTTAGGAGATGTTGTTTGGTCCTAAGGTCAACAAACCGTTGCTTTTGTATCGGTTCCAAATTACATAAGACCTCGACCTCTATCCCAAATGTTTTTAAATTATTGCGCACGTTTAAGCACATACCGTCTCTCACTTCAGTGTGAGTATGCCTTAATATAGGAACTGGGGCTTCTGGACAGAGTCGGTCAATCGATCCATAGTGATACATATCCTCGCATGCATCGCCAATTAATAAAACATTAAACATCTTCGCTCTCTTCTAATACTTTACTTGTTGAATATCCTTCAACAAAATTAAAAATTTTCACTTGCGCAAGATCGTACCCTACAACTTCTTCTTCTTTATAGTCCCCACCTTTTACTATAATATCTGGACACAAGGACTTGATTAGATCATACGGAGTTTCTTCATCAAATACGATCACAGATTCAACATACTTGCAGGCTTCTAAAGCATAGGCTCTATCTTCTTGATTGAAGAATGGCCGAGTGGGCCCCTTCAAATCTCGGACGCTAGCGTCACTATTGAGTCCTACCACCACAGTCCCCAATGTACTACAATATTTTAAAAGCTCAAAGTGGCCGCGGTGCAAAATATCGAAGCACCCATTCGTAAAGATAACCTTTGGCATTTAAGCTCCAATCCACTCCTCATATTTGTTATAAACAAACTGAGGGTCGGCGCGCCACCCCTGTTCGTTGAGATACAAGATAGGAGTATTAAATGGATTCCAATTTTCAGTATATCTAATTTGGTCCTTTACTGACCAAACAACGTGGGGTACTCCACATAAGCTAGTAAGATGCATAGGTCCAGAGGATGGACCAAAGACGGCTCTGGCTCCTTTGATAATGGTACAGGTTTCCTCTAGAGATAGATCTCTTAAATCGGTGGCGCCATCAACTAATCCAGACTGACTTTTAGTGCCGATGCAACCGATTTTTTTATCATCGCCCAGGAGGGCCTTTAGTCGATCCCATTTTTCGGGCGCCCAGTTGTCTTCTTCACGTAATTTACGGGCGCGAATATGAAACAAATAATCATATCTAGATATATTCCTCTTAGCACCATACATGTGGTATTCGGGTACTATAGAAAACTGGCCTACTTCGATAGGGGTACTATGATGTGTATAAGGTGGGTTTCCTAGGCGTCGGGGGATGAACAATGTTGTGTCACTGTTCGTGGGAACCTTGTGTTCTTGTATGGTGTTCCTCAAGGAAGTATTAAGATCATAATCGTGCATGAAGAACGCGTCAGCCAATCCTCCGGATGGAGTATGCGGAATAAATGTATCTGCAAAGTCGGCGTATAAGTACTCAGAATTAGGTCTAGAAATAACTGTGGTCTTGGCAAAATGTCGAGAAAGCGCGCGTACATAGCCTTGCCATGCATACAGCTCCCATCCAAACTCACCAACCCAGGGGCCAGCTATTAAATTCTTTTCACTCATCAAAAAAATCTATATCCTTACAGCCTTTATCGTCAATATAAATATCGCCGGCTGGTTTGCCTAAAAATAACTGATGGAACTTAACTCCCCATCCAGTTAATTGATTAAAAGTAAAATCATATAGTTCTGTAATAGACGCCTGTTGATCGTTTTTGTTCCGACACATTCCTCGGGCCGTCAAAAACAGAACAGTGTGCCCGTCATCATAAAGCTTGTTAACTGCATCTATTCGATGCTGCATAGGCTCTGAATTCTCATAGTCGCTCTCATTCGTGCGACAAATCGTTTGATCTATATCGATTACATAGGTCATTTTATCCATGCTGCAAAATCCTTTAGGAATCCGTTAACCGATTCATCTGTTTTGAGGTGCAATACGGATTTCTTGATAACGGGAATCCCAGCTGTGACGATATCGCAGCCAGCGTCCCAACAATCCTCTAGGTCGTAAGCATTACGGATACTGCCCGCAATTATTTCACAATCGAGTTCATTAAAGTCAATAAAGTTACGCGTGCGCTGCAAGATCTCTATGGCATCGAGCTGGCTATCGAGCGCCCGATTATAAAATAGCGAAACATAACGTGCGCCGGCGAGGGCGGCTAGCTGCAGCTGTGTGGCTGTAAAGCAGCAAGTACAATTAACATCAATGCCTAGTTTTTTTAGCGTACTAATCACGCGCAGTTCATCATAGCCCACTGGTATCTTAATATTTAAGTTAGAATACTCCACCGTCTTCATAATTTCTTGGGCTTGTTCGATCATTTCATCTGGCTTTTCGGCAAACACTTCTACAGATAAGGGGATGCCAGGGGCTAGCTCGGTGCAAATATCAGCGATCTTCTGAATATGTGAGTAGAAGTCCGTTTGTGGTTCTTTTGATAGAAGAGAAGGGTTTGTAGTTACCCCTTGTACTACACCACGTTCTAATACGTTCCTAATTTCTTCTAAATTTGCTGTGTCAATAAATAATTTCATTTTAAGTATTTTCCTTTGTTTGTCTGGGGCGTACCCAGGGGTCATCAATATGGGTATATGTTTTCCCATCTTCTACTATATGTGAATCTCCATCATCATCTAAAGTAGAAAATTCGATGATGACAGTATCCTCTAGGGCTATACGCATATGCATAAATCCCACTGGTATGTGAAAGACTTCTCCCTGTTTTACCTCCAAAGAGGTATTAACAGCTCGGCCGATTCGGGTTGCCACCTTTAGCTTTCCTGATTCAATGTAATAAGATTCTTCTTTTTTTACATGATATTCCATACTGCTTTGAGTATCTTTACGCATAAAAATTCTTTTGACAGAATATTGATCGTTCTCAAATAGAGTCTTCATATCCCCCCAATACTTTTCGACCTCTTTTACCACAGTCGAGACCGGTGGCAAATCCTGTCTGCCGTATTTTATTTCATTGTCCATAATAACTTGTTTGTCCGTGCTTTCGTGCAAAATGTTTTTCAGCTACAAAATCAGCTAAGTAGCTATAGGAATCTAGTGCAAGGGTTTTAAACGCCATTTCTGCCACCAATTCTAATACATACGCCGTTTCAAGAGCCTTATCTATCGTTTCTCCCCAAGTGAACACGCCATGGCCTTGTACTATACACCCGGGAATGTGGTTATAGTTTAAACCATTTTTCTTAAAATATTCACCTATTATTCTCCCAGTAAACATTTCATAGTCGGTATTTATTTGATTTTCACTAGGATGAGGAACACAGGGTATATCTCCTGCGAAATAATCCGCGTGGGTGGTACCCAAGCAAGGAACCGATCGGTTAGCTTGAGCAAAGATGGTTCCGTACTTAGAGTGGGTGTGTACAATACAACGAACTTCGGGGAAGCGTTCATATAATTCGAGGTGAGTGGGAGTGTCGACGGAGGGCTTTTTCCCACGCAGCAAGGTGCCATCCCATGCTATAACAGACATATCTTCTTCTGTAGCTTCTTGGAGAGATATTCCGGAGGGCTTGATAATAATTGCTGCCGATGTATCATCGAGCGCACTCACATTCCCCCAGGTAAGCTTAACCAGACCCTTGTCAACAATCCATTGATTGGCCTGCAGGACTCTCAGTTTTACTTCCACGACAATACTTCCTCTAGGTTTGGGGCGTTTGTTCCTATTTGTAAGGTCGAAGCAGCTGCCCACTTGTTACTAAAAGCCAGATCTTCATCAGACGCCACGAGCGCGGCGAGGAAGCTGTCTCCTGCTCCACAGGTGTCGATAGTCTCAACTTTGTGTGCAGGCGCTCTAACGGCGCCTGTCGGGCTGCTAAGGATGCTTCCGGCCGCTCCAAGCGTTACACACACTCGGGAGCCCAAAAGAGAGCTCAATTCATTCAATTTTTCGTCTGTAGGCTCAAAATCGGTGACGACCGCTGCAGCCTCTTCATGATTCAAGCAAATAAGGGAAGCTCCCTCAAAAATATTATACTGATCTTCTCTATCTGACACCTGTGAAGCAGCGTATGTTTTTATGTGGCGCCCATACAGAATATCCAAAATTAATTTTACTTCCTCTCTTTGTTCAAAGAGGCCTCCGCGGTAGTCCACTAATATGGCCTTATCATATCTGTCTGTATACAGAAGTTCTGTGAGGGTGCTTATGACTAGAGGGGGATCATTAAACCTAGTGCCCTGATTAACCTGAAGATATTTATAGAAGCTGTCGCCCTTAGAAATCCAGTATCGAGATTTAACCACGTTGGTCCCGTCAAATTGGAGTGGCTTAACAGTTAAGTTTGCTTGCTTCCAACCAAGATAATGATGTCGATGTGAATCTATTGCAAGGGGGGTCACAAAGGTTACCTTGGCCCCCAACAATAGCAGATTATTGACAACATTGGCAGCACCGCCAAAAGAATATTCTTCTTTATCCAGGCGCGTCTTGAGAGTGGGGGTTTCCAGCGAGAGGCCTATAGCTTTACAAAATACTTTATGATCCAGGATCGAATCGCCTATTACTAAGATGTTTTGATCAAGGAATCTCACTATTTTTCTCCATCATCCACTTGTGAAATTTGATTAATAATATTCGTTGTAGAATATTTTCCTACAATAGGAAATACTTTAATTTCTATTTCAGCTGGGATGTTATCTCTGGATCGAATTTCATCCACGGTCCACTCGCCACCTTTAACAAGAATAGTTGGAGATATATCTGTTATAAGGCTTGTGGGGCTATCCTCCTCAAATATAACAACTTCGTCAACTTCTAAGAGGGCCTCCAAAAGGCCTTTCCGGTCTTCTTGCATTGTAATGGGACGTTGCGGGCCTTTGACCCTCTTAACACTTTCATCAGAATTCAATCCGACGATAAGACGATCCCCCAATGATTTAGCAAAACGTAGCAACTCTATGTGGCCTGCGTGTAAGATATCAAATACACCACTCGTAAACACAATATTGACACGGTGTGAAGAAAGCTTTTCCACACGCTTAACATGTCGTCCCTCTCCAAAGCTAGTTTGCAACCATAAATCTAAGATTTCAAAATTCTCTTTTTCGGAGGTAGTCCACGCGCCTAGGCATAGCACATTAGAATTGTTGTGCTCGCGACATTTGGGGGCGGTCATAACATTATGAACTAATGCAGCACGAACCTTCTCAAACCGATTGGCAGCAATGCTCATCCCGACCCCAGTACCGCAGATTAGTATAGCGCGATCTAGATCGCCATTGCTCACCATCTGTGAGAGCTGGCTAGCATAATCAACGTAATCGACTTTTTTAGTAGAGGAAAACGGGCCTATATCAATAACCTTAAAATCTCCTTGGGCGCGGAGATATTCAGCCATCTTCGTTTTGAGTTCAACGCCATTATGATCTGAAGATAGTCCTACAATCATTCTGTCACCAATCTATAAAAATGGCCTAGGGCTTCTTCAACTTTCTTTTCTAGGGTGCTCAGCAATTCTAATCCTGACTGGTCAGAGTATGGTTCGCTCATAAACCCAATTAAGTTTTTTTTTGTCTGTATGTTGCAGTTCAGCATCTTGGCCTCTGCTACCAAGCGGCAAAAGGTCTCTAATACCTGAGGGATAAATAAAAGAGTTTGGTACTCACTTAATATTTGAAGAAACTCATACTGGTCTGAGGAACCAATAAGGTCTGGACTCATTCCGTTAGTCTTGCAGAACTCAATAGCCGGCTCAGTTCCTTTGGTTGGATTAGATGAATTTAAAATTGCAAGATCCTTCGTCTTAACAGCCGATTTGGCTAATTGCTTAATAAATTTAAACTTCTTGGTCGACCAAAGGCTGGTGCCTATACTGTGTATATTGCTGATGCCAAGGTTTTTCTCCATCACCGACTGGCATATTTTACTTAGTACCACCACCTGCACAGCATTAGCATATAGATCGGCATTAATGACCTGTTCAAGGGGAGCTTTAAAGTTTATAAATTTGGAAGGATCACGAGTATTAATATATTTGTGATCATGCTCATAGATCACATAGCGACAATTATTAGTTAAATAATTTTTTGCTTGTTCACTTAAGAGTATAAAATTAGATAAAATAATACATTTGAATGCACTTAGCTCTGCTGCCGTAATGTCCTTGGTCGACCGACATTCTAACTCAACGCCTTTATTACGCAGGTGTTGAATGAGTACCGCGTCGTTATTTTCGGCCCCTCCGTTAATCTGGTCACTGTAAAGGTCAGATAAAAAGAGACAAGACATTACAAGATTTCAATCTCCCCTAAGCTGCTCATCCATTCAACTTCTTCATCCGAAGGATTATAGATATTTGAAATAAACTGTTCATACATCTTCTCGGCAGTGAAAGTTTCCAAGATATGCTTCTGGAGTGCTACTGCGACCTGCTTGTTGTGTTTCTCTTTTTCAAGGACTTCTTTCAGGCCTCTCTTGTAAGATGCTTCTCGCGCAAAAGCCCACATAGAGTCTTCCTGAATAACTCCAGGCCAGACGGCTTCTTTTTGGACTGGCTTAAGATCGTAATCGACGCCAACAACACGGGGGAAGTTTTTTCCTTTTTTGTTTGGTTTACAGATAAAATCCATATGACCGCTCCAGGTGACGGTGAGTAGAGGTAAGCCATTATAAGCTGCCTCAAACAGAGGAAGTCCATATCCTTCGCCGTGGCCAATGTTGACAAGAGCTTTCATCGTAGGATGACGATAAAGCCAAGTTAGCTCTGTCGGGGACAAATCACCATGGATCAAGTAAACCTTACATTTTTTATCTTCATACTGTCCTAATAGGTTATTTAGGCGAGCGCTCGTGTGATACTTATCCACTATTGAATCGTTGGCAGTGTTGGTTTTTAGAACCAAACCTGCAGTGGGATCATCTTTGAACGTTTCCACAAACCACTTAATTGTATTATCTAAATTTTTGCGGGCGCCCCATTGCGAGACAACCAAAAAATTGTTATCAGTAGTGAATTCAACGTTTACGGGGGAACTTTCTCTTTCGTGCACTGGGTAATTAACCACGTTTACCGGGATAGTGAGGCCCCAATTGGGATAATCATTCCCGGCTTGATCCTTAACCGTGTATTTGGTGTTTTCGAAAACCTTTTTTGCATGGTTAGAGACAACAATCAGACGGTCAACCATTTGGTTACTTTTATCTATCCATTCTGGCGCCACTTTGGTAGTTTCAATGCCAGCAGTATATCCAATATTCACCGGAGCAATCTTTTCGAACTCGTTCGGTACTGTTATCTGCAGAGATATATCGAATGGCGCTTGGCGCTGAACGTATTCTGCTGTCTTTGTCATTGACATCTTAATGAAATCAGTTTCTTCGTTGTGCTCGATGATTTGGCCCGTGCGCCCCCACGGGATATTAACAATGTAAATGTCAAAAAGGTCAGGGCGACTACGTAGAGCGCGGAGAGCAAATCGAGATTGTTCTCCATAGCCGGATCGAGATAAGATCGGAGCTTTAATTATAATTTTCTTCTGCACTTTAATATTCCTTTACAGTATAGGGGCTGTAGCCTTTGCGTTCTTCCCAGGAGCCCATTTCCTCGTAGATGCGCATAAATAGCTCATCCCATCGGCGTGTGAATGTCTCAAAATTAAACTGGGTCTGGGTCCACTTGCGCCCTGCGGCGCCCAGCTCGACCCTTTCTGTAGGTGACATTTCATATAACTTTGTTATGGCGTCCAAGAAGTCTTCCTTGTTAACCCTATCTTCATAGATATATGGAACATCCTGGGATCCAATTATGGCCTTTGAGGAGGGGTCCAAACCAATGCCGAAGGAAGTTTCTCCATCGCTTATCTGATCTTGGAGGCCACCGGTCTTATTAATTAGAATTGGTGTGCCCGAGGATAAGGATTCTAGAGTTGCCAGTCCGAACCCTTCGGCATCCGAAATGTTGATTGTCAAATCAGCCATATTATATACCATAGCAAGGTCAACAGGCTGTACTTTGTCGCGAGAAAACAATACCTGCCCGTCGGTAAGTTCCAGCTCGTGTATAATAGCTTCTAAATCTTGTCCGTGAATGTCTTTTGGATCTGTATGCATAATAAGGGTGGCGTTATCGTGACCGACCTTATCTAAAAACTCTTTAAACCAAAATATCAAGGTACCAGACTGTTTGCGTCGAGCATTACGGTTGTTCCAAAAACATACAAATTTATCATCTATGCCGCGGGATTCGCGGAACTGTTTAATATTCTCCGGGTCGAGTGGGCGGAAGACGTCTTCATCAACCGCATGCGGGATATAGCTACTCTCAACATCCGGAACCACTGTTTGAACAATGTCGTGTGTCAGTTTGGAAATGCAAGCAATATGATCGTTACTGGCGTACCACGGCTTATTAAAAGTGGGGTACGGGTAGTTATCCCACACATGATAGTAAACCATAGGAACGTGGGTGCGGATCTCGTTTTCGATTGACCATAGCCAAGTGTAGAACCGAGGGTCCGTCATAAACCATAAGATATCAGGCTTATTTTGGTGGAGCATAGCCCTAACCATATCGGCGTTACCGTAGCCATCAACTGGCCAGATAATCCAGTCTTCTCCCCATTCTTCTGTGTGTTGTGGATTGTGATCAGGGTGCTTTATGGCCCCACCGAAGGAGAAAAACTGGTACTTTCCTGTTTTTAACATCCCTTCAATAATATATTTAGATTGGGTACCCACTCCCGATGGCGAAAGGGGATGGTCTCCGATCGTGAAGATCTTGATTTTATCAGACATATGTGTTCCTTATGTACAGTGTTCGGTATTAAGCAATTTACATGGAAAGGGCTTATGGCAGTTAAGCCGATTCTTAATCGTAAATCTTTTAGTTATATTATAAATTGCTTGGTATAGAAGTTTAAGGGCATTCTCAGTTTTTTGTGAGCCGCTTGTTACTCTAAATATTTCTACCCGGTCTTTTTTGGCTGTTCTTTTTAGTAATGCAAAATGAGTCTCTACATCTTTTGGATCGATTTTGTGCTTCTGGCAAAAGAAGTGCTTGTAAAGTGTGAGCTGATATGTAACTAATTTTTCTGCCTTCCTTCGAGAGTCCCAGCCCCAAGAGCAAGTCTTCCAGTCAAATAGGTGATAGGTATCGCCCACTTTTACTACCGCATCGACAAATCCTTTAAAGTTAATGTTAAAATTTTCAATGGGGACATATAACATTTCCTCTGATGAAAATACTTCATAGTCTCCAAAGTACTCTCTGAGAGCATCGTCTACTTCAGACAAAATAGCGGGCCCTGCGGTCCGCATTTGTTCAATATTCTTTGGATTTACCTCAATATTTTTTTCTAGAAGCTCCTGCAGTTTTTTATCAAAACCGATCTGGAATATTTCTGCTTCGTTCACATCTTCTTTTAGAAGTTTCTTCTCGCAGACCTCGTGGATAGCTGTTCCAAAAGCTGTATATTCATTACCCTCAAAAGAGGAAACTCTTTCGATCCAGGCTTTCTTATGGTAGTGGGGGCACTGGGCCCAATCCTTTAATTCAGAATAGGATATGTGTTCACGCTTCGTCATGTATCACCGTTTCAATCTTTTCATATAATACTGGGCTTACGCTCCAGACATATCGTGGGTCTTCTAAGAAATACTTCTCAAACCCGTTAGCAAAATATTCTTGGATCGATGTGGCGCCGTATGGGGACGCAAAAAGACCGATCGTCAAATTCAGTAGAATGGGATAGCCAACTTCGTCGGCCAGGAATTTATCAAAGATTTCGTTATATTCTGTAAACGCATATAGATGAGAGCTTGTGTAAAATCCTTGCGATTCTAGTAGCACTCGTAACCTTTCGCGTTTTCCTTTAAATTCACTAATCAAGTCTTGTGTATAAATTAAAGAACCGTAACTCTCCTCCAATGAGTGAGCTACTTCGTGGACAAAATTTTCTAACATATCTTCTACGGTGGGCTCTTTGTTTGTCATATAAATGGCAGCGTTAGCGTATGTAGCGTTTCTTCCTGCCAATTCTCGCATGTCGCCAATGTATACTACATCCACTCCAGAAAGCAACGAGGAGGCCATAAGCTCTTCCGCATCCGTACAAAATTCTGGTACACTACATACCGGCTCATCCCCCATCACAAATACAGGGACGTTATGAATATAATATTCCATCAGCCTAAGAATTCTTTTTCTGTGAATTTCTCTTTTTCGGCTTGCTCTACATCTATTAATGCCTGCTCATAGCCTCGGAGAAAATTCTCCTCGGCAACAGCCATCAAGAACTCGGGGAACTCTGCAGCAAATACCTGCACGGCCATATCAACAGTGATAATCTCATCTGCTTCCAACCGTTCTCCGATGTAATTAACCACTAGTTCTTGTAACCCGGTAGTGGTACCAACCGGTGCTTCTAAAGCGGGGTTTTCATTTTCCATTTTTCTCTCACAAATTTTCAGCGGCGAAGGTTGCAACCTTTGATCTCTCACCCTTAGTCAGGGTGATATGAGAAGCCAGCTCGAAGCGCTTAAACTTCTCAACGGCATGTGTCAGCCCGTTGGACGTTGCATCGATATAAACATTATCGATCTGCTCTACATCTCCGGTCAACACAATTTTGGTTCCTTCTCCCACTCTTGTTATTATAGTCTTTAATTCGTGAGTTGTCAAGTTTTGTGCTTCATCTATTATAATAAAGGCATTAGAGATTGAACGACCACGAATGTAAGTCAATGCTTCTATCTCTATTGTACCCTTTTGCATATAAATGTCAAGGGTTAATTTATCATTTCCCATTAAAAATTGCAGATTGTCTTGAATGGGCATCAACCATGGAGACATTTTCTCTTCCATCGTTCCCGGTAGGAAACCAATGTCCTTTCCAAGGGGCTGCACGGGGCGTGAGACAATTATGCGGGTATATTGGGACTTGGTCTCGTCTATGGTCTGCTCAAGGCCTGCAGCGATCGCACAGATCGTCTTACCACTCCCTGCTTTGCCGATGGCTGTTACGATTTCGATGGTAGGGTCCATTAAAGCGTCCATAAGAAACTGCTGCTCTTTGTTCCGTGGTTTGATTCCCCAAATCTTGTGGGCTCTTGACAGCTGTCTTAGCGGCATTGATGGACTGATATACCGAGCCAAGGCTGACTTCTTCTCGTTGGCATTCGATACAAGCATCAGATATTGATTTGTGTGTAAACTTTTGTCCTCAACATA
>TARA_R110002110_G_scaffold415828_1_pt1 | contig 14995 bp, 21 predicted proteins | sample TARA_R110002110 | Tara Oceans TARA_R110002110 (sample SAMEA4397330) | marine metagenome | biome: Polar Biome; feature: [SRF] surface water layer (ENVO:00010504); material: water (ENVO:00002006), including particulate matter (ENVO:01000060) such as... | depth 5 m
TCTAATATCTGAACTCTCTTGGTAAATGTTTGAAAGCACTTAAACTGACGATTTCGGCAGTAGCACCTTGAGAATTGAGTTCTAAGGCAACTTGTTTTTGTTCTGTAGTTTTGGGAAGTGGCGTTCCCATGATTTGCATTCTTGTTGAATCGGCAACGGCATACCTATCCTCGTAATCATTAACTAATTGTCCTACTGAATAATCCCAGTTATTAACAGGCATATCCATATTTGCGAATATTTGTCTTTTCTTTTCATTCCATAGTGGGGATAAATTCCGAACATCCCGATTATCTGAAGTAGATTCGTTATTACATCTAATATGATACGACAAAATACTATCCATTTTTGACTGAAAGAGTCCACTTGAATCAATACCTAAAATAATAATATTTTCTGCCTCAGGTTCTACAAGAAACATCTTGTTAAATGGATTTGCTCCGTTTGGTTGGGTTTGTTCTAAACTATAAGTGTTATATGAGAATCCATCTGGATTTGTTGGACTATCTACAGATTTCAAAACAATTTCGGCATTATCATAAGAAACCGTAGCATCATCAATGAGTTCTTGGTCTACAGTAATACCAGTAATAGTTTGTCCAGCGGTTAAGGCAGTAAAAGGCAACTGCTCGGTGGTAATAGTAACACGTCCTATATCTGAAGAACCTACAGTCCTATCCCATGCTACCGAATTGATAACGGCAGGTTTATCTGATTCAATAACATCACCGCCTGTAGAAGTAAACAATAATTTTTGTCCTACATAGTATGGGACAGAGGCAAGGTCGGTATAAAGAACTTCCGTAACAAATGTTTTACCATCTGTAGTATCATCTAAATCCTTAAGAGTTCCTTGAAAAGTACTACCGTCAAAACATTCGGACTCGTTTTGTTGGGCAACTAATCTATTGATATTACACCTTAACCTAATTCGCATATTTCCTGCACGGTTTGTATCAAATTCTGGGGTTGAGCAACAATCAAAAATGTCTGAAAGAGCAATGGAAATTGGGCAAATATCTAAAGGTCTTGATTTAACACCTCCGAGTTTATTAAATTCACGGAATAAAGATTTATCGTTATTGTATCCGTCTTGAGGATCTGGAAATGGGCACATATCTAAATAATTAGTATCTTGAGTTCTGTATTGGTGATTAGTAGAGTTTTTTAATGCGATTTTTAATTGGTCTACTCTATGTAAATCTTCTAACATACCCTTATTGTCGCATGTAACCCTTGCGTCACGAACAAGAACAACATTTGGAACTTTACCTAAGGGGGTTGCTCCCCACCGAAGAGACATGGGGTAAACACCTACTCCGCTCGTGGTTTCAGATTCTGTAACATCAATACGGCAATTTATATTAATGTATGAATCCGATAAATCCCAAACGCCTGAAGGTACTTCAAATTCTATGATATTATTTTGGTTTGTGTAGGGTGCTGAGTTAATCGCATTGAGTTTAATGACTTTTTCCATTTTATACTCTATACAAACATTTTTATTTTGATTTAAACTTTTTAAATTATTATTATAAAATGGATTTATCAAATTTAGAAATGACATGTTTATGCGATAAAGAAAATCCTAAAAGGTTTAAATATAAAGATAGATTATTACATTATGAATTACAAACACATAAAATAATGATGAAAACTATGAGTCAATATCCTTTAACAAAAAAAGAATATGATAATAGAGTTGTAAACGAAGTATTAAAATTTGTTAAAGATAATGATATTAAAATTAAAGTTGCATTTAATTAATTATTACGGTCATAAAGGCGTTATTTAAAATTAATAGTTCTGAATAATCAGAATCTAAAATCCTCGCACGAATGTTCCTTAACAGTATATCATTTTTATTATTAAGGTCTATGAAAATTGGGGAATTAACTTCAAAATGTAGTCCTCCGTCGTCATTACTTCCACTAATAAAATATAAAATATTCTTGCGTCCACCTTTCACAGCGTCATAAGCATCTAATTGTATGTTCTGAAGTTCAACAATAAATGAATTTGGTAATCCTCCTGCCTGTATAATTGTGGGGGCAATAAAATTAAATGTGGAAACTTGAACACCTCCTACAACTGTTGGAAAATTATATCCTAAAAATGCCCACAATCGTCCACGATTTCCGTTTCCTTCTTTAAATATTAGTTTAGAATTTCCTAACGCTCCTATCGGTGGTTCTGGTGGATCTCCTAACATTCCTAACATGTTATATGATTCTGTGGTTAATCCACTTAAATCTTGAAAGGGCGATGCCGTCATATTTAACTCATTTGCTATAGTAAAATCTGAACCAGTATTAAATCCTATAAATGGATAAAATTTCTGAGATTGAGAAAATCCTTGAGATTCTAATGTATAAGTTTCTAAAACGGTTTGCCCGAATCCACCATAAACACTAATAACAATTGAACCACCATTAACCGAAACATCTAAAAAATCATTTGTTGCGAATCCCTCTCCATCGTATGTCGGTGTTAATGTTCCAGCGGTTACAGTTGTTGATACTCCGTCTAAATATGTAACATATCTTGGGTCACCACCATTAGTTAATGATACTTTAAGTCCGTAAGTAATCATACTTTCTGTAAAATCTACAGGGTCTATTTTAGAAAAATCTGTAGTTGAAATTCCGATAACAAATCCATTACTTGCTAAATTTTGTGTTCCGCCCCTTTCTAACTTATAAATCTGAGTCCGAATTGTTCCTAAACCTCTTGCTAAAAATGCAGGTAAAATTGCTACATTATTTTCAAAATCAGGCGTTGATAGGTCTGGTGTTCCATAAATTGCTATTGCTGGGGTTGTTTCTCCTGTATCTCCACCTACATCGTTAATAGGTTCGTCCTGAAATTCTATAACTTCTTCATAATATGTTAATAGTTCAGCATATTCCAGAAGATCCCCTCGTTTATATTCAATATTGACTCTATTATTAACAATAGAACATTCCCATTCAAGACCGACATATCCTTCCCACCCCTCCACACCGTCTAAATATTCTACAGATTGATTTAATTTATTTGTAATATCTGTAATTAAAGTATTAAAATTTGTTTTGTTATAAGTAGCATGTATTAAAGGCGATGTAACAACATTATATGTATCTTTAATAGTCCATTCTATAGTATCGTTTGTTGAATCTATAATTAATTCTACATCAATAGTATCTATAGAAACATTTAGCAACGCCATAGTGGACTGGGGTTTTAATACTAAATTGTCTTGAAAATCGTTATTAAATTCACATCTGGAACTCCTTTTTATATCGGTGGTTAGGCGTATTAACTTCATTATTATATATTACACAAATATAAAAATTTCATTTCTTTTTAGGATTTTTTAAAATAAATAATTGTTTCAAAGTTTTTTTAGGTTTTTTTCGTTCTGGTTTTGTTAAGTCTTTTAAATATTTTTTTAGGTCTTTTTCGTAATTCTCAGTTGATGCGTATACACTTTTATACATTTATTAAATATAAAGAAAATAATTCACCATAAGATAAACCACGAATAGAACCCATTAGAACCTATTTTTTTTTGTTCCCCTGAATGCCTTGCCTGATAAGCATTTCTTTTCTTTTTTGCTACTTCGTATCCATCATTTTTAAGGTATGTTGCATAATCTCCGTAGAATTTCCCATCTGGATAAACGCCACCGATTGATGCTACTTTCTCACCTTTTTTGAAAACATCAATTTTTTTATTCTTTCGTGTAGATGGTTTTATAGTTACTAATAATTTTTTTGCTTTTTGTTCCTGAAGAGGTTTAATTTTATATCCAGACATTATTATATCTTTTTAAAAAAATTAAAAATATTTAGTTAAATTATATGGCGACAGTTTTACATTCTCATAATGGTTCTTCCCTTGTTAAAATTCATTCTACAGACAATAAACTTAATGTTCGTGCTTCCGAATTAGAATCAAAATTAGATACACTTAATACAACATGTAGTAATATTATTGGTGGTGGTGGTAGTGGTGGTGGTGGTGGAGATTCAAGTGAAGCAAAACAACTCTTAATGATTTCAAAATTAGAAGAAGTTAATGATAAACTACCAGTTGATTTAGAAGTTGATGGTTCAAATTCATTAAGAGTTGTTGGAAGGTTTTGCGGAAATGTTAATCATAAAGAAATAGTCACAACAATTGATCCTGGTGGAAGTGCAAGTGTAAGTTTTGGAACACACGGATTTAGAACACTAAATGTTTATGGTGCTATTGATGCTGGGAATTCATTAAGTAGTGGAATGAGAATGGGGGGCGGTGTGAGAGTTAGTGTTGAAACTTCAAGGGACAACATAACATGGTTTCATTATAAAGACATAATGATTGATACAATGAAAACTGGATATAGAAATAGTATTGCGGAAACATTAAATGTTATTTCACCCCAGATGAGATTAACCGTTGATAATGATGATACTGTATCACGACCAGTAAAACTTTATGTTCACGGTATTAAATCAAGGGATTAAATTAATATCTTTAGTTAAGTTATAGATAAAATGGGAGTTTGTAGTTTTTGCGAACATCAGGAAAGAGAATCTTTCTGGAAATCATATTGCGAAGATTGTGCTATGTTACGACGCATGTTAGTACTACATGACCCTAAAAAATGTGTTGAAATATTGAAAAGATGCCTTATTAGAAATGAACAACAGATTAGTAATAAAATCCATATTGAATTGAAAACAGAAGGTAATGACCAGAAAGATAGCGATGATATCGCAACACCTAAAAATGTTGCAGTCGTAACACGCTCAAAAAAACCATTAATAGCGATGTAATCGCATCCAGCGTAAAAAAAAATATATTTAGTAATTATAAATGTCCAACAAATCTCAAAGTGTTCATGTTACAGGAATCGCATTACCGAAAAATTCACGAGGAATTTTAAAACATGTAAACGAAGTTGAAAGAAGTGAACATGATAATTATGGTATTAATGTTCCGTATTCCGCAAATGAGGAATCAGGTTTGATCGGAGATATGGAAGGACATTCTAAAATTCATGTATATGGGACAACATCTTCAATAAATCATTTACATTTTTTAGTTAGTGGTGATAATACCAATTATTATAGACATCATGAAATATTGCCTACAGAACATAATGGTACATTTCATTTTAGTTATACCTTTGAAAATTTATGTAGGTATTTTACTTTCCATAATGGGTTAGTTGCCCAAAATATAACTTTCAATTATACACTTATTAAATAAACAAACTATAACAAATTAATTTGTGTAATTTTCTGTAATTATTATATAACCTTTAGATATAAATGCCTAAAGATCCTATTTTTGATATTGATGTAATTGAAGAAGAACCAGAAACCGAAGAAGGTGATGTAATCGCAACACCTAAAAAAGTTAAGAAACCTCGCAAACAAAATATTTCAGATGAAAGAAAAGAAGAATTAAGATTATTACGAATTGAAAATTTAAAGAAAGCAAGACAGGTTAGCATGGAAAAACGGTCAAAAGTATCCAAAGCAAAAAGGATTGTTAAAGAGGAAAAATATTTAGAAGCAGATGAAATAATCCAAAAAAAAGAAAATAAACAGAACTCGCATTTAGAAGAATTAAAATTATTAAAACAGCAATTAGCAGAAATGAGGGAAGAAATGAAAAAACCTAAAGAATATAAAAATGTAAACACCAGTTCAGTAAAAAAAATAGATACACCACCACCAAGTCCTCCACCACCAGTTGAAAAAAAACAAGTACCAACACCACCGCCACCAGTTGCAAAAAAAGCACTTCCAACTCCGCCAAAAATATTAAAAATGAAAAGAAAATTTAAATAATATCCCTTTTTAAAAAAAAGAGGAACAAAAATGTTTGATTTAAAACTTTCTGAAAGTTTTATTTATATTAGTTATATTATATGCCTTCCAGAGAAGAATTACAATCACACCCTGTAACAACCCTAAAAAAAGAAATTAGCAAAACTAACATTAAAGGATATTCCAAAATGAAAAAACCAGAAATTGTTGAATTGATGTTAAAAAATAAATCCAGATTCCATCACATTAAAATGGCGGAAAAAAAAACTAAAAAAGAAAAACCAAAAGAAGATAAACCGAAACCAAAACTAACCTCCACAAGTGCAAGTGGTAAAGTAAATCAACTTAAACCAAAACCAAAAGCAAAAGCAAAAGCAAAAGAAGAAAAACCACTTCTGGATCTATCAAAATTAAAAATTAAAGAAAATACACTAAATTACATTAATAATAATGTTGAAATAATTGCGTCGTTACTTGATAATGAATTTTATTTAGATATATTTACTTCTCAATCAGATGAAGACGAACCGAGAGCACCCAGAGGCGAGGCAAACATGGTTTTATGTGAAATCATTAAACATTTATTAAAAGATAAAAGTAAATATGGGTTAGATAAAAAATCTAAATTTACATTAGAAGCAGGTGAAATAGAAGGAACAAAAAATTTTAATCAACAAAAACTAAACAAATATTACATGACTTTAGGATTTAAAAAAGATAAGAAGGAAAGTGATGAGACCGAGTCAACCATATTCTCTCAACCCATAAGCGGATTTATTAAAAATTGTATGAAATTTGATAAAGATGTATTATCAGGAAAGAAACCCAAACCTAAACTACCAGATATTGATAAGATTGAAAATACTATTATAGACGAAATTAAAAGCGGCGTCGTAAAAAGAGGATATGACGACGCTATAGATATTTATGATTTATTAGATTTACGTGATTTTAAAAAACCACAAAGAGAACGGGCATTAAAAATTATTCAAAAAATTATTAAAACAACCAAAACCGAAACAAGATTCCCAGAGGCAGATGTTAAAAAACGATTAAAACTCTGATTAAAAAACTACTTGAAGTTTTAACGATAATAAACATTATAATCAATAATGCCTCGTGGTGTTAAGTATAATATCCAAATTAAGGAAACTCCTTCTATTATTCATGCATACGACCAAATGACTATGAAAGAAACAATAGAAACTGTTGAAAAAGATTTAATGAAATATTATGAAATTGAAGTTAAACTTACTAATGAAGTTATTTATAACCTTGTTAAAAGACCCAATACAGTTAATAAACTTATTAGAAAATTTGTTAAAGTTGAAAAACATATTAATATCCGTATGACCCCTTAGAACAATTACATTTTTTACATAAAACCCTATATTCTGCAACCGAATCATGGTAAGTCAACCATTCTTTTCTATCTTTTATATAAGTTATATAACATAAACCATCATCTTCATAATTGATAATTGTATTACATAATTTTTTTTTACTTTTTTTTAAATAATCTTCTAATATCTTTTTAAAAGGTAAAGGGTAATGATCTATCTGGGGTTCGGTCGTGTGTTCTTTACATTCTTTACAAAATCCTTCTTTTTTGCCTTCAATAATGTTCGTGTTCTCTATTCTATATACAAAATAAGTACCGTCATTTATTACATTTCTATATGCACTGGTTATTTGCTTATCTAATTCTTTTGTTTCTTTATACAATCCTAATAAATTTCTAATACACTTGTTTAATGATACTGATTTTTCCACCATTCCAACCTCCTTTACAAAAAAGCAAATAGAATTAAATGGCGGTTTCGGTTTTCTAACTAAATATTCTATTTGACCTTTTATTTTTTTATCTGGGTGAAATGTTTTAATTACGTGTTCTATCTCTTCATTACTAAATTTCTCTCCTATTTCTATCTCTTTATACATATGTTTAAATCTATTCTCAAAAAATACTACGGACATAGTTAAAATAACGAAATATTTTTTTAAGTAGTTTATTAATCAACCTTTTTTGTATCCGAAATCTAATAAAGTTTTATTTTTAGGTTTATCAGGTTTTTTGTCTTCTGTTTCCTTATCAGGATTTAATAACATATCTATTGAATTATAACTCATGAACGGACTAACAAATTTTTCTTCTAAAGAATCATAAATCCGCCAACCTGAACCTGATGTATATTTTGCACTTAAATGTTCATTCTTTACTTTTGATGTAATAATTTTACTCTGAATAATATGACTTTGATAATCCATTATATATATATATTAGATATTTTTTCGTTTTAAATACTTTTTTTTAAAATACTTATAGATGATATAACATTTATTATTATGGATATGAGTTGGTCTGGTGGTGTGTATAAACTATACATAGATGGATATTCTTATATCGGCTCCACTAATTGTTTTAGACAGAGATTTCGTGAACATCGTTCAAGGATACATAATGATAATTGCGACGATTATTTGAAACCTTTATATTTATTTATTAGAAATAATGGGGGGTGGGATTCGTTTTTCCATGAAATTTTAGAAGAAGTAGATATTAATACAACCACTAAAGAATTATGGGAACTTGAGAGGAAATATATAGAAGAACAAAACCCTAATTTAAATAACCGAATGCCTATTTTAACCGAAGAGGAAAGACTTGAACACCAAAGATTATATAAACAACGAATGAGAGAATATAATAATAACAGATTAAAAGAAAAGTTGATTTGTGATTGTGGATCTATTTTTGCACTTGGATATAAAAGTCGTCATATAAAAACCGAAAAGCATTTATTGTATCTTAAGTCATCTTAAGTCATAATATTATTAAAATTCTTGTCCATGTAAACAGTATCATTTGTAAAATTTACCACGAGGAAGTCCCTTTTATTTGTATTCTCTCTGTACATTTTTATAAAATCTTTTTTGTTAATAAAATTTAAATCAGTTTCTATTAACTCTATTTCTTTTGAGGAAGCATTCCCTAATAATGCCCCTGTTAATTGAGATCTAATATTTGTACCTAATAAACTATACTTTTGCGTAGTGAAAATACTGGACAATCCTGCATGTCTTCCGTTCATTACAATTTTTGAAAGGATACCTGATTCTTTTGATTTCAAATCCCCTGAATACGCAACATCATCAAAAATAATTAGTCTTTGTTGTTTTGGTTCTTCTTCTTGGAATTCTTCCTCTATCATGTCGTATAATGCCTCTAAGGTTTCTTCGTCATACGGCATAAAATTCTCGTCAGGAATATCAAGGGTTTCCTTTAAAATTTTTAATTTATTATCTAAATCATTATTTGTTATTATCCAGATATTTTCGCCCTTAAAATGTTTTTTATAAAATTCATCTCTTAATAATAAGTTCATTATAATACTTGTTTTTCCTAAACTAATTTGTGATTTGCCTACGATTGCTAATTTAAATGGTAAATCAAATATAGGGTGTTTAACATGGTTTTTATCTGTCTTATCACGAACCTTATAAATTGAATATTTACTTGTCATTATAATAATAGATTTTATTTTTTTTATATTATAATATTATTAAAATGTCTGCAAGTGATGACCAGAAGTACGCAAATTCATTGAGTCAATATTTAGGTGGTATTTCTTCTTATACGAATGCGTTAGGTGATAAAGCGGAACGAGTTAAAAAATATAATGAAATGATAAACGATACTGTTACACCAGTAGGAGATGAATTTATTAGACAGGCGGTTACAGGCGTATCTGGAAAAGTTACTAAAGGTTTAACTAAAGGTCTTAAATATGCTCAAGGTAAAGTGGAAAGTGGGGCAAAATCCGCAGTTGAAAAAGCAGGAAACATTATAGATCAGAATATTAACATTACTAAAAAACCGGCAGAATTAGCAAGAACACTCGGACGAGGTGAGATTGATACAGATGTTAAAAATGATGTAGGAAAAGGTATTTTTAAAAGTGATAGATTTGGTAGAAATTTTACACGAGAAGCACCTAAAGACGAATTTGAATTAGCGGATATTGCCGAGAAGAATAGAGGACGAGCCCAAGAAGCGGCACAACGCTCAGGACAAATTTTAGAACAAGATGGAGGAGGAGCAAGACCACCACCTGCACAAGCGGCACCAGATGAAGGACAGGTAGATCCTGATGACGGTACAAGATATTTTGATGCCCCTGAAGATGAAATTAAACCTGCCCCAGTATCAGAAACACCTATAGATACACCAAAACCATCTCTTGCTCAAGATATAGAAGATGATACGGATAAAATTTCTGGTGAAGGGGATATTAGTGGAGATTTGGAAAAAGGGGCGTCAAAAGTAGCAACGCAAGAAGTAGAAGAAGATGTTGGTAAAGGCGTTAGCACTTTCGCTAAAGTTGATGCGGAAGGGGGAGGACCGGAGGATCTTGTTGGCGATGTTGTCGCGCTCGGGGCAGGTATTGCCGCAGGGTTCTTAGGTCGCAAATTACAAAAGAAAGCACCCCCACCCCCTGCACCAGTAATAACAACCGCAGTTTCTGGGGCAGCGGCAAGAGGTATTTAAATATATGTTTTTTAAACTATTTGTAGAAATTATTATCTAATATATTAATAACATGGTTAAACATTACAACCTAACAATTAAAACCCCTAAATTTTTTCTCGGAGATGAAGAACCCCTTAAAATAGAAAATCTAAATATTCAGGAACTCATTGATACAATTAAAATTAAACTTGATGAATTATACGACATTAAAGATTTTAAACTTAATCCTCAAATTATTTATAATATGATTCATAAAGATACAAGACCTGCAAATCCAGTTTTGAAACTACTAACTAATATTGAGTTCCATTAACTATTTAATTAAACATGGTCGCCCAGATATTAAAGAGAAAGCATTAAAATTATAAAATTGCAATATGAAAACTAATGAAAAAAACATAACTTATTTACAAAATGTTGGGAAGACTTCTGAATGGTTTATTGTAAGAGTTCAGAGAAATAAAATTAAATACCACAAAGCATTTAGTAACATGGAAGACGCTATTTTTTATAGAGATCGCGCATTTGAAAAATTAGGTATTGAGAATACAAAGTAATATCTCTTGTTTTTTTATAAACAATATTTCTAATTCATCTGACATTTCTTTTATTTTTAATTCTAATTGATATTTTTTTTTTGTAGAAGCATTAGCAGTTATATAATCTATTAATGTATCTATTAAATGATTCCTATTTTTTTTTCTTTTTTCAATACTAATATTTAATAATTTTAATTTGTGTTGTGTGCAACTTGTAATTTCTAATTCGTCATCTGAAGTTTGAGGTGATGTAATAGAGACATATTTATCTAATGGTCTTTTGTTTTTCATATCTCATATACAATCTAAAATATTTTTTTATTAAATGTTTAAAATTAACGAAATAAATAATTGTTTATTAAACATATTTAAAAAAATAATATATAATATATATATAATAATAATGAGTGATAAAAAGATTATAATAAAGATTAAAACAATTAATTATCTTGGATCTAAATTTACTTACATAAATGCCTCTAATCTTGCAACTAAACTCAAGGTTTCTAAATCAACCGCTGAAAGATTAATCAAAGATTATAAAGAAAAGAAAACAACTCGGTATATTGTATCCGATGATGAAATTTTTAGAATAAACATGAAGCAACCACTTATTGCCCAGAAATTTAATAAACCAGTTTCCAATAATAAACTTATTGGTGGCGGTTCTTTTAATAATTCAAAAGTATTTACAGGAGGTGTTAAGGGTATTCCAATTAAACTTAGTTTGTCTGTTAAATTTTCTTTTATCATTAGTAAAAATAGAGAAACAAGAACTATTGGATTTCCTCTAACTATTGACCCTTCAAATCTAACAGATGAAGTAATTTTAGCACAGACTATGAACGCCTTTGATGCCCCTGTTATTAATGGTTCAGAAGAACTTATTAGTTATACCATAACATCTTTGTTTACAAAAGAAAAATTTGATTTAAAAAAAATGAAACTATTTGATAGTGAACCGATTAGACTTGATAATCTTTTTAGTAATATTGTTTATAATAATGAATGGAACGATTGTGTTATTGATTTTTTGAAATTTCAATATCCAAGATTGAGTAAAAAGAAAATTGATAAACTCAGAACTACTGAAGATATTAAACAATGGGCAATTGATAGTAAAGTTAAACTACGAGTATTTGATATTGAACAAAACTTAATTGAGGTTAATGATGTACGAGAAAGTAGAAAGAAAATTTTAGCATTTGTAGCATACAATAACCATCTATATCCTATTGATAGTGCAAGTCTTCAAAAAGTTCCTTGTGCTAATTATATTGTTAAAATTGTTGAAAATGCTTCTGATGAATTTGTTAAGGTTTTGAGTGATGGTCATTTACCTTCTAATGTTAATATTTACCATACTGAAATTAAAGGATTTATCCATAATAATATTAAATATGTTGAAAATCCAGATTATGAAAGATGTAAAGAAATACTTGAAATGTTTACTGAATATTTTGAAGAAGGAAAAACACTAAAAAATTATTTATATACATCAACAACCTTTTTTACTTTGGGTTCTATTATTTCTAAATTTTTTGTTGAAGAGAATGTTAAATCATTTCTACCGAATCATGAAAAATTTGTTAAGGGTGGATATAATTACCATAATGAAGATATTAAAAATGATGAAGAGGATTTCCTAACAATTGATAAAAATAAATGTTATACTTCTAATTTATATTCTTTGGGACATTTGCTTACAACAGATATTAGATCCTGTAAACATATTATTTATGATGACGAGAACCCTTGTTCCGAAATTATAACAACAAGTTTATATATTGCGAATCCTAAATACTCTTCTATTCTTATTCCTAATTGTAATTTATATTGTGGAATTACACTTGAATATGCAAAACGAGAAGGTGTTGAATTTGAAATTTTGGAAGAACTTAAAACAGAAATAAAACCGAATTATTTTGAACCTATGATTGATGCCCTTAAATCAAAAGTGACCGAATCCGAATTTAAAATGATTATGAATATTTTTATTGGGAAAATGGAACAATCTAAAGAAATCTCAGACCAACTTAAGTTTAGAAAAATTTGTAATGTTGATGAAGCAAAAAGAACTACTGGTTATAAAATGCCCATTTCAACAGAGAAGAAAAAAGTAGTTACAATTCGTAATGAACAATATACTCTAAAAATGCAACACGACCCCACACATTATATTATTAGTGATGAGCATAAATCATTTAATCTCTATTCTATGAAACCTATATCTGTTCAAATCAAAGATAGTTCAAGAATGGAATTGTATAGAATGATGCAATCTTTGGATCTTAATACGAATGATGTAAAACAAATTAAAACTGATAGTATTACTTTTTTGAAAAAAAATGATATACATAAATGTTTTATTAACAAAAAATTAACAGGTTGGAAGATGGAGGAGTATTGTTCTATTAAACATAATACATATTCTAATCAACAGGTATCGTTTTATTATGACGAACCAGATAACAAAAATTGTTTGTTTGATTGTCTCGCAGGTGCCGGAAAAACTCATATTATTTTAAATCAGATTATTCCGACTCTCGGTGAGGATTATTTGGTGGTGACCCCTTCTCATGCCTCAATTAGGGATTATCGCAAAGAAGGTAAAAACTGTAATGTTATTCAATCCTATACATTTTCAAAAGAAATGCCTGAGGCAAATACAATTATTATTGACGAGATTGGAATGGTTGACCGCAACGGATGGGACTTTATTTATAAATGTAGTTTGTTGGGTAAAAGGATTTTGGCGTTTGGTGATTTCAAACAACTTGCCCCATATGGTGGTAAATTATATAATCAAAAATTATTTCTAAACAAAATCTTTAATATTAATTATTCTCTCAAAACAAATTACAGGAATAATTTTACTGAAAAATATTATTATGATTTGATTAATTCAAAAGTCAAAAACTTTTTGATAGAAGAAGTTGTAAAATATAATACTGATTGGGAACATGCGGAAGTTATTATTGGTTTTAGAAATGAGACCGTAGATAAATATAATGCGGAAATGTGTAAGATAAATAAAATCAAAAATTTATATGATAGACACGCAAAAATTAAATGTGCAGTAAATAATAAAAGTCTTATTAAATTAGGAATCTATAATAACTTTATTTATACAGTCTTATCTAAAGACGACAATAATGTTTTAATTACGGATGGACAAACAGAAATAAATGTACCTGTTAGACATTCAAAAGATTCAAAAGATTATTATTCATTTACTAATAAATTCAAATATGCGTATGCGAGGACATTATATGGAGTACAAGGAGATACGCTTAATTCAATTCATTACTGTTATGAAGATATGCAATTTATAAATGGACGAACCGCATATACTGCAATCTCAAGATTGAAACAAAAACTAAATGAAACTCAGAACAAAAGAAATAAAACAAATGAATTTTTTTTAAAGTATATTAATAATGATAATTGAATCTATATCTTTTTTATTTTTTATGATTGTATCTAATTTTACTTTTTATGAATTAATAGAAGAACCCTTAATTTATAATCCTACTGGATCTACACTAACTAATTAAAGTTTGTTTTTTAAACTACTTGAAGTTTTAACGATATAGAATAGTATAATAAAATGCAACAAACCGAATTTTTTGAGATTGACTGTGATGAACTAGAATTTCCTAATCTTATTAAAAATGTTGATTTACGTGACAAGAACAACGACGAATTAATAGAAATATTTAATCTAGAGGATTCTATTATATTTGAAAACGAAACCTGTTTAAAAGTTAGTTTTCTACACGAACTAAATTTATTTCATGCAGGTAATTACATATGGAAAGTTGATAGTAATTTTAATAATGATATTGATTTAATTGATACATTAGAACAACATATTTTAAATAAAATGAGAATATATTTACTTGAAAAAGATGGAGACAATAAAAATGATACTATTATTTATTGCGATATTGAGTTTGATTTTGACGAAAATATAGAAATAGTTATGGAAGACGAAGAACAGGAAACTAAAATTAATGAAACTAAAATTATGGAAACTGTTAAATATATTGAAGATAATTTGAAAGTGCATTATACATATAAAACCGTATCAAAAAACAAAAGATTAAAAAAATTGCTT
>TARA_R110002110_G_scaffold278464_2_pt1 | contig 14994 bp, 12 predicted proteins | sample TARA_R110002110 | Tara Oceans TARA_R110002110 (sample SAMEA4397330) | marine metagenome | biome: Polar Biome; feature: [SRF] surface water layer (ENVO:00010504); material: water (ENVO:00002006), including particulate matter (ENVO:01000060) such as... | depth 5 m
CAATTCTAACAGATGTTAGTTTTTTTATAAAAGGCGGGAGAACATCGTCTGAAAAGGGGGGAAATGGAAGAGGTGTCTGTTCGTAGTTTTGGATTTTCCGAAACTCAACTTAGGGAAAACCCGACTGTATTCAAGTCTAATCTGTTTGCCGGGCAGGTAGTTGTCGTGTCTGGGGCGGGCAGTGGTCTTGGCCGTGCAATTGCGGCCTTGTTCGCGCGCCTGGGTGCCGATCTCGCCATCTGCGGCCGCAACGCGGAAAAACTGGAGGCTGCGGCGACGTTTCTCGAAAGTTTCGGCGGCCAAGTTATGATTGCTCAACTCAATATCCGTGATACGGAGCAAGTTAACGGCTTCATTGACGATATTCATGCCCGGTTCGGACAGCTGGATATTCTGGTCAACAACGCTGGTGGCCAGTTCCCGCAGGCCGCCCTTGATTATACCTCCAAAGGCTGGAACGCTGTGATTGACACCAATCTGAACGGCACCTGGTGGATGATGCAGGCGGCGGCCCGCAAATGGGTTGAACAGAAACGGCCCGGTGCCATTGTTAATATCACCGCCGATATCTGGCGCGGCATGCCGGGGATTGCTCATACCGGCGCGGCGCGCGCCGGGGTGACCTACCTGTCCAAATCGGTCGCCGTTGAATGGGCGCCTTACGACATTCGCGTGAACTGTGTTGCTCCCGGCTGCTGTGAGAGCACGGGCTTTGCCAACTACCCGCCCGAAGGATCGGCGACGTTCAAGGATTCCAACCCGATGCGGCGTGCCGGTGATGAATGGGACATTGCGGAGGCCGTGGTCTATATGTCGGCGCCGTCCGGCAAGTTTATTACCGGGGAGGTCCTGACGGTCGACGGGGGGCAGCAGATGTGGGGAGACCCTTGGCCGACAGGCCGTCCGGAGTATTTTGAGCCCGATAATCCGCGCGCACGACAGTCGCAGGAATAACTGGGAAAAGGGAGGAACGGATATGACTTTTGACGGGGAAAATAAGTAATATGAGTTCTAACAGGGAGCGTGAGCCGTTGCTTGAATGCCGATCAGTCGAGCGTCGTTTCGGCGGTCTGGTTGCGGTGTCCGGCGTTGATCTTGATATACAACAGGGTGAAATCTTCGGTCTGGTCGGCCCGAACGGAAGCGGCAAGACAACCTTGACGAACGCCATCACCGGCTTTTATCCGCCCAATACAGGCAGCATAACGCTGAATGGCAAGGATATCACCGGGACGTCGCCGCACAAGGTTGCCCGTCTCGGCGTTGCGCGGACGTTTCAGAACCTTGCCCTGTTCAACGGGATGAGTGTTCTCGACAATATTCTGCTCGGTCGTCATATCCATATGCGTTCCGGCGTATTTCGCACGGCTTTATACTGGTGGCTGGCGCGGCCTGATGAGATGGTCAATCGCGAGATTGTCGAGGAAATGATCGAATTCCTGCAACTCGAAAGCATCCGTCATGAACTAGTGGACGGCATTCCGATCGGGCTTAAAAAGCGGGTCGAGCTGGCACGCGCCCTTGTCGCGGAGCCGGATCTGCTGATTCTCGACGAGCCGATGGCGGGCATGAATCAGGAGGAAAAAGAATATATGGCGCGGTTTATTCTCGATGCACGCGCAGAACGGGGAGTGAGTGTTTTGCTGATCGAGCATCATATGGATGTAATCGTCGGGATTTGTGACCGGATGCTTGCCCTGAACTACGGCGAGATGATTGCCAGCGGCATCCCGAAGGACGTTATCAAGGATCCCAAGGTGATCACTGCCTATATTGGAGATGGTCATGGGGAATAACATAACGACATCGCCCGTTGCGTCGCTGGACCAGACTCCGCTTGCCGGGAAAACCCTTTCGCAATTGCTGATGCGGAACGCCACCGAGCATGGAGCAGAAATTGCCATGCGCGAGAAGGATCGCGGCATCTGGCAGGAAATGACCTGGGCCGAGTATGCCGAGGAAGTAATCAAATGCGCCGCCGGTCTTGACGCTCTCGGTGTTGGCGAAGGCCGCGCAATGCTGGTGCTTGGTGACAACCGGATCCGGCTTTACGGCGGGCTGACAGCGGCGGCCATGGTGCGGGGCTTTGCCATGCCGACCTATTCAGGGGCGACACTGGCGGAATTGAAGCATTTCGCCGACGAAGCGCCCATGGCGGCTGCGCTGGCCGAAGATCAGGAGCATGTCGACAAGGTGATGGAGCTGCGCGCCGCCGGTTGCGACATTCCCTATGTCATCTATGACGAGGAGCGGGGCCTGAATGACTATCAGGCGCCGGGCTTGCTGTCCTGGACCGAGCTTTTGCAAAAGGGAGAGGAAAATCTTGCACAGAACCCGGATTTGCGGGACCGCTTGATCCATCAGTCGACACCGGACGATCCGGCGGTTTTCCTGCATTCCTCCGGCACGACAGGTAACCCGAAAGGGATTGTCCTCAGCCAACGCAACGTCATCTCCGCAGCATGGAGCGCCCGTGAAGGCGGCAGTTACGGCGAGAAGGAGGAAATTCTCGCCTATCTGCCGATGGCCTGGGTCGGCGATTATGCCCTGACCGTCGCGGCGGCCATCACCTACCGCTTTACGGTAAATGTGCCGGAACGTCAGGAGACGGTGCTGCGGGATTTGCGCGAGATCGCGCCGACCTATTATCTAGCCGCGCCGAGAAGCTGGGACAATATTCTGACCACCATCCAGGTCGGCATTGAAAACTCCACCAGGTTGAAACAATGGCTCTATCATTTCTTCATGAACAAGGCGGTGGCGGCGGAACGGCGCAAGCTTGAAAGAAAGAATGCGGGCAGTTTCGAATGGCTGTGGCGGCGACTGGGGGAATGGACCGTCTTCGGTCCGATCAAGGATCAGTTCGGTCTCAACCGTGTCGTTCATGCCTTTACCGGCGGCGAGGCGATGGGCGAGGATACCTTCGTCTTCTACCGCGCCCTCGGCATCAAGCTGCGCCAGCTTTATGGCCAGACGGAAAACAGCGCCTTTAACGCCATTCAGTCTGCGGATGAGGTGCAGCTTCATACGGTAGGCCGCCCGCTGCCCGGTGTGACAATCAATATTGCGGATGACGGAGAAATCCTGATCAAGGCCAGCAGCGTATTTGCCGGTTATTTCAATAATCCGGCAGCCACAGCCGAGGCCATCAAGGACGGCTGGCTGCATTCGGGAGACGCTGGTTATCTTGAGGAAGACGGTCATCTGGTTGTGCTGGGTCGTGTTTCGGAAGTGGTGCGCACGGCGGCCGGAGAACGGTTCGTGCCGAACTATATCGAGAACCGCCTGAAATTCAGCCCCTATATCCGCGATGCCGCGGTTGTCGGTGCAAACCGGGATGAGCTGGTGGCCATGGTCTGTATTGATTTTGAAGCGGTCGGCCACTGGGCGGAAGTCAACGGGGTGCCCTATATGTCTTATGCGGATCTGTCGCAGCGCAAGGAAGTGGCGGCAATATTGAAGGAGGCGTTTATCCGCGTAAATGCTGCCCTTCCGGAGACATTGAAGCTGTACCGGTTTGTCAGTCTCCACAAGGAATTCGATCCGGACGACGGCGAGATTACCCGCACGCGCAAACTCCGCCGCAAGGTCGTCGAGGAACGCTATGCGCCGGTGATCACCGCGCTGTATGACGGGTCGAGCGAGGTGCATATGACGGCGATTGTGACTTATGAAACAGGGGAGACGAGCAGTGTGGAACGTACATTGCTTGTATGGGAGGTTTGAATGGACTGGATTTTTCTGGCTGAGCTTTCAGTCAATGGCGCGCTGACAGGTCTTTTATACTCATTGTTCGCGATCGGGCTTGTGCTGGTGTACAAATCCTCCTCGGTGCCGAATCTGGCGCAAGGGGCGCTGACCATGCTCGGCGCCTATATCGTGCTGGCCTTCTCGCTGAGCCTTGGCCTGCCGCTTTGGGTCGCCATTCCGATCTCAATCATCATCATGTTCTTTGTCGGTCTCGGGATCGAGAAGGTGGCGTTGCGTCGTCTGGCGGGCCGCCCGATCGTGATGATCCTGATGATGACACTGGGCCTCGATATCTTTATCCGCGGCACGACAATGGCTTTCTGGGGCGGGACCTCGCGGCCGATGGATCTGGGGGTCAGCTACGATCCCTTCTTCGCGGGGCCGTTGCTGCTCAGCCGTATTCATATGATTGGCGCGGGAGTGTCGGTCGCTCTTTTCATCGCGATTGTCTTCTTCTTCCGCAGCCGTCTCGGCATTCGCCTGCGTGCAATTTCGGACGATTACATGGCCTCATGGTCAGTCGGTATTTCGGTGGAACGCGGGGTCGGGCTCTCCTGGGCGCTTGCCTCTGTCGTTGCCGTGATCACCGGCGTCATCTGGGGCGAGATTCAGAGCGTTGACCAGTCCTTGTCACTACTGCTGCTGAAAGGATTGACCGTGGCCGTTCTCGGCGGGCTGGACAGCATATTCGGCGCGGTTCTCGCCGGAATCCTTCTCGGCATTCTCGAAAATGTCGGCGCGGCCTATCTCGATCCTCTGGTGGGCGGCGGCAGCCGCGATCTGGTGGTTGCAATTGTTCTGATTCTCACTGTCATGGTGCGGCCACACGGTCTGTTTGGCCGTCACGATATCGAGAGGGTTTAAGGCATGTTTTATCGTCAGGCCGGTATTCGGCATCGCAGTTATGTTTCTGACAGCAAGCTTTTCCCGATCCCGACGGACCGGAATCTGATCTGGTTTCTGGTTCTTCTGGGCATTGTTGCACCGTTGGTCGTCGACAGTCTTTATCTGAACAGCTATGTGCTGCCCTGGCTGATTTGGACCGCAGCGGCGCTGGGTCTCAATCTGGTGACAGGCTGGGCGGGGCAGCTTCATCTCGGCTATGCCGCCATCATGGCGGTGGGGGCCTATTCCGCTGTTCATGCCGCCCGCTTCGGTGTTCCCTGGGAATTTGCCTTGCTGATTGCTGGGGTTTCCGCCGCAGCCATCGGCACGGTTTTCTCCTTTGCAGCTATGCGGGTGAAGGGGCTCTATCTTGCGCTGACGACGCTCGCCATGCAATTCGTCATGGACTGGGTTCTCTCGCACGTACCGGCGGTCACGGGCGGGTCCCATGCCTCCCTGCAATCGCCGACCTTCAAGCTGCTAGGCCAGCCGATCACGTCTGATGCAGGGCTTTATTATGTCGCCTTCGGCTGGTGCGTGATCGTGACGATTTTCATTCTCAATATGCGCCGGACCGGTCTCGGGCGGGCGCTGGTTGCCGTTCGTGAAAAGGATTACGCAGCCGCCATTCTGGGGGTCAACAGCTTCTATTATAAGATTGTCGCATTCGCGACGTCGTCCTTCATTGCCGGGATAAGCGGCGCCCTGCTGGTGGCCACCTTTTTCTTTCTGGCGACGCCGGAACAGTTTTCGGTTAATGTTTCCATTCAGGTTCTGGCGATGGTCATCGTCGGTGGTCTTGCCAGCATTATCGGCAGCTATTTCGGTGTTGCCCTTATTCTGCTGATGCCGGGAATTACCAACAGCCTGTTTTCGGCCTTCGCCGATTATCTGGGGCTACAGCTCAATCCGGAAACCCTCGCTCATATCCCGACGGCGGTTTATGGCGCGCTGATCATCGTCTTCCTGATGGTCGAACCGCTGGGGCTGGGCAAGATTTATAACAATATCCGTGATTATTTCCTGGTCTGGCCGTTTGACCAGATGAAAAAATAGGATCTGCCATGAACAGCACTAACGAGACAGAAGCCGCCAAGGATCCGATCCTGACCCTCAACAGCATTGAGGTTCTCTATGATTCCGTTCTGCTGGCGATCAAGGGTGTGTCACTGGAAGTTCCGAATGGCGGGATGGTCGCGCTGCTGGGTGCCAACGGCGCCGGAAAGAGCACGACGTTAAAAGCCATCAGTGGGCTTTTGAAGGCGGAGCGGGGCAAGGTCAGCCGCGGCGAAATCAGGTTCGATGGCCAGGTCATCGGCGATAGCCCGCCCCAGGACCGGGTCGGGCTTGGCATTTGCCACGTGATTGAGGGACGCCGGGTTTTCGAGCATCTGACGCCGGATGAAAATCTTGAAGCGGCGGCGCCGATATCCATGTCGCGGCAGACGCTCAAGTCGGAGAAGGAGCGGATCTACAGTTATTTCCCGCGTCTCGCGGAACGGAAATCTGCGGAAGCAGGTTATCTTTCCGGCGGGGAGCAGCAGATGCTCGCTATTGGCCGGGCGCTGATGACACAGCCGCGTCTGCTGATGCTGGATGAGCCGAGCCTCGGTCTGGCGCCGTTCCTGGTTGTCGAAATCTTCGACATAATTCAGAAAATCAATCGCGAGCAGGGGCTTTCGGTTCTGCTGGTTGAACAGAATGCGGTCGCGGCGCTTAAAATCGTCAGCCATGGCTACTTGATCGAGAACGGTCGGGTGGTGATGCATGATACGGCGGCGGCATTAAAGGCCAACTCAGATATTCAGGAGTTTTACCTGGGAGGAGGTGAAGCAAAGAATTTTCATGACATTAAGCATTACAGAAGACGCAAGCGCTGGTTGACCTGATCACTCGCGCCTGTCCAGTTAAATCAAAGGAGGATATAATGGTTTCGATAAGAAAATATGCAAAGGGATTGGCGGCAGGGGCTGTCTTGGGGATTGCGGCGCTTTCCTCGTCCACATCCATGGCGCAGACCGCCGACCCGATTAAATTCGGCATGTGCTATGATATCAGTAAATCTTACACGTTCGTCAGCCCGCAGATCATCCAGGCTGCCCGGGATCTCGCCGAACTGACCAATATGAAGGGCGGCATTGGCGGTCACCCGATTGAACTGGTCGTGCAGGATCATGGCAATGAACCGCAACGGGGCATTGAATGCTATGAAAAGCTGAAGCGCGAAGGCGTGTTCGTTTTTGACATGCTTTCGACTCCCGTATCCATTGCCGTGCTGCCGCGCATCATGAGTGACAAGAATATTCTTCTTCAGTCCCTCGTCGGACGCGGTGACGCCATCGACGGTAGCGTTTTCAGCCAGGTTTTCCCGGTTGGCCCGACTTATTGGGGGCAAGCTGCCAACGATATCGAATATATTCGTCAGCAGAATAATGGCTCATTGGAGGGCGTCAAGGTCGCGTTTGTTTATGTCGATTATCCCTTTGGTCAGGAACCGATTGAAATCCTGAAAACCCTCGCCGAAAAAGAAGGTTTTGAACTCGGCCTATTCCCTTATCCGCTGCCGGGCAGTGATCAGTCGTCCGCCTGGACGCAGGTTCGTCGTTTCCAGCCCGATGCGATCATCAGCTGGTCCCTGTCGAAAATGCATGTGGTTGCCTCCCGTGAAATGAAGCGGAATGGCATTCCCATGGAGAAGTATATTTCCGTCAACTGGCTCAATGAAACCGATATTGCGAATATCGGTCCGGCAGAAGCCAAAGGCCTGAAGCGTGGCACGAACGTCGCGGGTGGTCAGGATATTCCGATCATCAAGGAAATCATTGCCGAACTGTATGATAAGGGCAAGGGTAACGGGGACATCAAAAGTTTACAGGACGTGTATTATAATACCGGCCTTGCCATTTACTCTGTTGCTTTTGAAGCGGCTCGTCTGGCCGTTGAAAAAAGCGGCGAACCCCTGACGGCGGCGGCGATGAAAGAAGGCTTGGAAAGTATCAAGAATTATGATGCCAACGGTCTATTTGCTCCGGTTACCGTGACCGAGGACGATCATGGCGGCGGCGGCAAGACCCGCATTGAAATGTGGGATGGTGAAAAGTGGGTGCCGCAGACAGACTGGATCGGTGCCTATAACGACATCGTTTGGGAAGTCGTCAAGGAAAGCTCCAAGGCTTTTAAAACCGAGTAATTCTATCGGTTTTGCCGGGGTCATTCTTCCGGTGAATTTGGACGCTATGAGGTGCAGGAGGGCATGGTGCAGGCATGCCCTTCTGCTGCTTTTGTGAAGAGGCGGTTGTTGGCGCCACAGGCGCTGGTTAATTTGAGGATGAAATCATGATTTTTTATGATGAACTGGAAATTCGTAGTGTCGATGAGCGCGTTGCGGCTCAATCTCGGGCTTTACGTGAGATACTTGCCACGCTGCAAGGCCGGGAGGCGGACCTGGATAGAGCCGACCAGGTTCAGACCATAGAGGACCTACCTAAATTGCCGGTCTTTCGCAAGTCCGGCTTGAGCAGCAGGCAGACGCAGACGCCGCCCTTTGGGGGTATGCTGGTTTCCAACTCTACCCATGTGTTTCAATCACCTGGACCGATTTACGAGCCGGGCAGAGCCAGTCGTGATTGGGGGCGCCTCGGCCGGTTTTTGCATGCCGCCGGGATTGGCGCAGGCGATATTGTGCAAAACTGCTTTTCCTATCATCTGACCCCCGCCGGCATGATGTTCGACAGCGCGGCTCAGGCGATTGGAGCCATGGTTTTGCCTGCCGGTACGGGGCAGACGGATTTACAGGTGCGCGCGGCAAAAGATGTGAAATGTACGGCCTATGCGGGGACGCCGGATTATCTAAAGATCATCCTGGACCGGGCGGATGAACTGGGCGTTATGCTGCACTTTAAACGCGCTGTTGTCGGCGGCGGCGCCCTGTTTGCCTCGCTACGCCAGGAATATGCCGCCCGCGGAATTCTGTGTCTGCAAAATTATGCGACGGCGGATCTCGGGAATGTTGCCTATGAAACCGATGCTCAGGACGGCATGATTGTGGATGAACATGTTATTGTGGAAATTGTGACACCCGGCACCGGAAATCCCGTTGAGGCGGGCCAGGTTGGCGAGATTGTCGTTACCTGCCTGAACCGGGATTATCCGCTCGTTCGCTTTGCGACCGGGGATATGTCGGCGGTCTTACCCGGACAGAGCCCCTGCGGGCGCACAAATATGCGAATAAAAGGGTGGATGGGTCGTGCTGATCAGGCTACCAAAATCAAGGGTATGTTTGTACGACCAGAACAGGTGGCCGAAATCGTAGTTCGACATCCGGAGGTGAAAAAGGTGCGAGTAGTTGTCACTCGTCAAGGGGAAAAGGATGAAGTGTCGGTGTTAATTGAATCAGAGAAGAAGCATCTTGCCCATTACCGAGAAAGTGTATCGGCTATATTAAAATTGAATATCGCCGTAGAGGTGGTTGCCCCGGACTCTCTGCCAAATGACGGTAAAATTATTGACGACCAACGCGTTTATGATGCATAAAAAAGCTAATTTCTGAAAATGTATTGATGGGATGGTCGCCTTCTGGTCGGGCGTTAGTTGCACTATAATGGAATTTGCAGAACTTCATCAACAGGACGCGTCCATCCCATCAGAGGAAATTGTTCAGGCATTGGGAAATGAAAAAAGATAGAATCTCAGATAGCTAGTCGCCGCCATTCGGTAAGGGCGGTTTCGCGTTTGAGTTCAAAGTCTTTACGGTTACTTAGATGATGTTCTAGGTTGAAATGATTTTGGACTGACGAATGGATTGAGGCAAACTTCTGTAGCGATTTCGCGTTTCTGAATTTAATCATTGCGTGTTCTCATCGCCGGAAAAGTTGATGTGAATTCTCAGTCCTATTGTTGAGCCATCGGCCAGTTACGTGGCAATTAGCATTCCCGACCACCTTCATAGCTGCTTTGTATGAGCGCAGTTTACCGGTTACGATCACTTTTGGATTGCCGTATTTCTTCATGGCTTTTTTCAACAACTTCAAGGCAGCGCTTCGATTACGCCGCTTTGTGACTATAGCTTCAAGAACTTCACCCTCGTGATCAACGGCCCGCCAAAGGTAGAAGGTTTCGCCATTAATCCGGACGAATACTTCGTCTAGATGCCATTTCCATTGTGTTGTTTTCCGCGCTGAAACTGATCTGGTCTTTCTAATTTCTGCAGCAAATATAGGACCGAACCTGTACCACCAAGCGCGTATCGTTTCATAACTCACATCAATGCCCCGCTCATGCAGGAGATCTTCAAATTGGCGCAGTGACAGTGGATATCGAACATAAATCATGACGGCCAGGCGAATGAGTTCTGGTGAGGTTTTGAAATAACGGAATGGATTTTTTATAAGATGACCGTAAATTTGGCATCAGGCTAATTCAAGCACTTTTCCTCTGACAAAGCCCATTCAGCGAGGAAGGCATGTGGCGCATGGCCTTACGTGCCTGTATCGCGGGGCGCGTAGGCCTCCGGCGCATCATCAGCGCCGGAAGAAGAGCAGCCAGAAAGGTCGCGCCGACGATAAAGAAGCTGTCGCGGTATCCCAGCATATTGCCCTGGGCGTAGATCATGTGGCCGAGATGGTTCATTGCTCCGGCTTGCCGAATTGCTTCTGGCACACCGGCCTGCGCCAGCACGCCAGTAACCGTGCTCAGCATATCGGTTGTTGCGCTATTCGCTGAGTGCTGCGCCACCGTGAAGCTATCGACGTAAAGATGTGTGCGCCGCTCAAGTGTAATCGAAAGCAGATTGACACCGAAGGCGCCACCGAGCTGGCGCACGAAATTGATAGCGCCGGAGCCTTGGCCAAGCAGAGCCATGGGCAAAGCCTTGAGCGCGCCAGCATTCAAGCTAGGCATGACGAAACCCAGGCCGATCCGGCCCAGCATGATCCACCAGGCAAATAGCCAGAAGGGGGTATTGGTATGCACACCGGTCATCAGGAACGAGGACAGCGCGAAGACCACCAGGCCGAACATGACTGTGGCATAGGCTGGTGTTTTGTCAGTAAGCCGCCCGGCGATGGGGAAGACGATAGCCAGGATCAATCCTGCTGGCATCAGCAGCAGGCCCGAACGGGTCGGTGTGTAACTCTGGATCGTCTGGACGAACAGCGGAATCAAGAAGGTTGAGCCGAAGATACCTGCTCCGAAGATGAAAGCCACGGCTGAGGCCCCGGCATAGACCCGATTTGTGAAAAGCTTGAGATTCAACATGGGTGCGGGTGTGCGTAATTCCCAGACGATGAAGCCGATGCCCGTGACCAAGGCGAAGACGAAATCGGTCAGGATCGAATCAGACATCCAGCCATAGCGTTGTCCGTTCGACAATCCGTTCAGCAAGGTAACCAGAAACACCGTCAGTAGGCCGAAGCCGATCCAGTCAAACCGGCGCGCCGGACTGGAAGCTGCGCGTCCCGGCATGAAGAGCGTGGCAAGAAACAGACCGATGAGGCAGAAGGGTACGGACATGAAGAAGACGTAACGCCAATTGAAGCTGTCCACCATAATGCCGCCCAGGGTTGGTCCCAGCGCCGGAGCTAGCACCACGCCGATGCCGAAGACGCCCATGGCCGAGCCACGTTTTTCCGGTGGGAAGACTTGGAAAATTACCTGCATGGCGAGTGGCTGGAGAATGCCGGCGGCGGCGCCCTGGAGCACCCGCGCTAAAATCAGCACGTCCTCTGCGGGCGCGAGCCCACCCAAGATGGAGGCAGCGATAAAAACTGACACTGCCAGCATGAAGGTCGCGCGCTGGCCGAGGGTCTCGACCATCCAGGCATTGAGCAGCATGGTCCCGGTCATGGCCGCGAGGAAGCCAGTGGACAGAAGCTGTGCCTTGTCCTGCCCCATACCGAAGGTGCCCATGATGTCGGGTAAGGCCACGTTGACGATGGTGGCGGTCAGGATCGTGGCGATCGTACCCATCATGACCGTCACTGTCACCAGCCAGCGATAGGCTGGGCCGAAGCGGGCGAACAGCCCTTCGATACTATCTGGATCTGACGAATTACTCATTAGCCCTAGCTTCCAACTCCACCATCATGCCGGGCTTAAGTCTGCCGCTGTCTTGGGCGACCGAAATGCGCACCGGCAGCCGCTGTGTGATTTTGGTGAAGTTGCCACTCGGGTTGGGGTTAGGCAGTAGCGCAAACTCGCTGGTGGCAGCCTGCCCGACGCGCGCGACCGTGCCTTCGAAGCGCTGTCCCGGCAAGGCATCGACGGTGATAGTGACAACCTTTCCGGGCTGGAAAAATCGGATGTCGGTCTCCTTGACGTTCGCCTCGACGCGTACGTGCTCCGGGTCATGCACCATCAGCAGACGCTGGCCGGGCGTGATGTATTCACCTGCGTCCACGAAAACCCGGTCAACCACCCCGTCGAAGGGCATGACGATGACGCGATCTTCGAGATTGAGTACCGCTCGTGCCCGTTGCGCCTGCAGGCGTTGTTCCTCTGGATCAAGCTTCGCAAGCTGGGTGCGGAGCACTGTGAGTTCCTCGCGCGCGGCTTCGGCCTCGGCAAGGGCGGCACGGGCATTCTCCAAGTCGGCCTGTGCGCTCAACGCCTGTTGTTTTGCAGTCTCCAGCACCGCCCGCGTCTGGTCCAGACGCGCACGGGTGATGTTTCCCCTCGGCACCAGCTTTTCAGCTCGATCATTGTCCTGTCTCGCAAGTTCGTGTTGCGACATCACGGCGGCCACCGCGGCTTTGGCCGCCTTTACGGTTGCCTGTTTGGCGGCGATCCGGCTTATCGTCTGGCGGTCGATCAGCTTGATGCGCGCATCGATCTCTTCCTGGTGACGGGCGATTCCAGCGATCTGCGCATCAAGTTCCTGAATGAGCAGCTGGCTTTCCCGGTCATCGATCCGGACCAGCACTCCGTCCTTCCTAGCAGCCTCGCCTTCGATCACCTCGACAGTTGTGATCCAGCCGGGAACCCGGCTGCTCAGGGCGACAATGTCGGCCGCAATGCGGGCATCCGTAACAAAGACATGGGTGTACTGCTGATACAGCCACCAGGCACCGGCTCCGAGAACAATGAGCAATGCCAGGATCGCGCCATAGAGCCGCCGGGATCGCCCGCGGGCAGGCGTCGAAGCAGTTTTCGATGTCGTTTCCGTCTTGGTATCCACGGCCGAGGACAAACTGGTTTCATCGCTCTGGCGTTCCATGTGACTCATATGCTGACCATCGCTCACTTGTCCATCGGAGTTTCATGCGCAAGCTGCGTCGCTCTTGGCGTGCCGCCCAACTTGCCGGCGAGCTGCTCGAAGACCTTCAGACAGGTCGTCACCTCAGTATGGGATATGTCGGAGAAAATTTCCGCACGCACCGCCGCCGCGGTCTCTTCGATCCGGTCCAGAACGGGGTTGGCCTCTTTGCGCAGGTGAACCGATTTGGTGCGGCGGTCGGCGGCTTCTGTTCGGCGCTCGATCAAACCGTCGGCTTCAAGCCTGTCGAGGGTGCGCACAAGGGTTGGTCCCTGCACCCCTACTGCCTCGGCTAATTCCCGCTGGGTTACTGCTTCGGGCAGACGGGAGAGATGTAACAGCGTCAACCAGCGAGACTCAGTGAAACCAATGGTAGCCAGGCGCCGATCGATTTCGGCGCGCCACAGCCGGGCGACCAGACCGAGGTGAAGGCCGAATTGTTCTTGATCGTTGAGAGATTTTGTCATCTCATTGCCTGCATAATTGTTCTACTATATTATATATTAGATAGCCATCTATCAAATATCAATATGTTTCTTGTCAGACACTATCAGAGAAAAACTAGTCTTTGACCGTATCTGAGCAACTCCATGAAACAGTCCGCTATTGGTGGAACCGGTTTGGTCCACTGTTTACGCGCGAGATCCGGAAGAAGCGGATCCATCCGTCTCACAACTATTCAACTTGGAAATGGCATCTTGGTGAGGTCTTTGTGAAGGTCAACGGAGAAATGCGTTACCTATGGCGTGCCGTCGACCACGAGGGTGAAGTCCTGGAATCCTTCGTTACTAATTGCCGCGATCGCAAGGCAGCCCTTGTTTTCCTTAAGAAACTTATGAAATGATATGGAAAACCTCATGTGATTGTAACGGACAGATTACGTTCCTACCGTGTAGCGATGAAGGGAATCGGAAATGGAACATCGCAAGTTGTTGGCCGATGGAAGAACAATTGCTGTGAAAACTCCCACCTGCCATTTCGACGACGAGAACAAGCGATGCTGCAATTTAGGTGCTTGCAAAGCCTCCAAAAATTCGTCTCAATCAATGCTTCATTCCATAACCATTTCAACCATGAATGCCACCTAACCAGCCGAGAAGAATTCAAGCTTCAAAGAAATGCCGCACTGACCGAGTGGTAGAAACTTAGCATGGAGTAATAGCGGTACGTTTGTGCCATTTTACGCTATACGGAGACAAGGTCGCATTCCTCTGACAGCACCGCCAGCTATGCATGACCCAAGCTCGATGACCACAATATTCTCTAACGGTAACATGTCCCGATAAATTTTCCGTCTGATGTTGAAAATTGTCTCTGCTAGCGCGGCCTCAATTTCGACGAGGGGGTTTCCCCAGGGGTGTGTTATTCGTTGTTTCCGCTGTAAAACTGCCGAAGCGAAAATATTCTCAGTTGCTATTCGGGGCGTCCAGCCATGATCCGTAATGGGTTATAAGTAAGCACTGTTTCATTCTTCTGATTGACAATTTTGTTGAATGTTCGGACTTTACCTCGGCCCTTGGAAGTTGCACTCAACTCAATTACCTCACATTCCACATGGATAGTATCTCCAACGAAAGTTGGGCCTTTGATATCCAGTTCCATATTCAGGAAGGCAAGCCCAGTATGCTGCATGGTTGACTGCACAAGCAAACCTTCGGCGTAAGTATAGGCTAATGCGCCCGGCACCACACGACCTGAAATGCTACCATGACTTGCAAGATATTCAACGTCTGTAAAGATCACTTCCAACATGCCGGTGCAGGATATGAAATTCACCAAATCCGCTTCCGTGATGGTACGCCCAATCGTGCGAAATTCTTGCCCGATTTCTAGGTTATTCCAATATAGGCCTTGGCCGACAAATTCCATAAAACTGACTCTTTCAAAAAATAACACCCAAAATCGTAATAAGGCTACCAAGTTTACGCTGCCTACACAAGATACAAAATTTCTGTAAATCTCCTAGTATTTTGATTATAATGCTATTTCTGTGATGTAGGTGCTGACGGGGAACACGGGAAGTAGCTTTGTCGCATTTACAAAGAGGAACGTCTCACGTTGGTATTGTCATGTGTGGACGTATATGGACACCCGCCTGATTGCAACGG
>TARA_R110002110_G_scaffold115008_3_pt1 | contig 14969 bp, 13 predicted proteins | sample TARA_R110002110 | Tara Oceans TARA_R110002110 (sample SAMEA4397330) | marine metagenome | biome: Polar Biome; feature: [SRF] surface water layer (ENVO:00010504); material: water (ENVO:00002006), including particulate matter (ENVO:01000060) such as... | depth 5 m
CGATCCGGCGTCGACACCTATCAAACGCACGGCGCTCGGCCGGTTCAAGCATGAAGGCGCCACCACCGTAATCAACAGGGACGGACGCGTCGTGGTGTATACCGGCGACGACCAGCGCTTCGACTATATTTACAAATTCGTCTCCAATGGCCGGTACGTTGCAAATAGCCGGACGGCCAACGCAGCCCTGCTGGATGACGGTACGCTGTTCGTTGCCAAGTTCGACGCAAACGGCACGCTGAACTGGCTGCCGCTGGTATGGGGCACGGGACCGCTAACCGCCGCCAACGGGTTCAACAGTCAGGCGGATGTCCTGATCGAAACCCGCTACGCCGCCGACCTGCTCGGCGCGACCCCCATGGACCGGCCGGAAGATGTCGAGCCGAATCCGGTTACCGGGGTCGTCTACGTAATGCTGACGAATAACACGAAGCGCAAAGCGGGCCAGGTCGATGCGGTCAATCCGCGACCGAAGAACAAACACGGCCATATCCTGGAAATGATCCCACCGGGACGGGGCAAGGATGCCGACCACGCAGCCCTGCAGTTCAAGTGGGAAATACCGCTGATGGCGGGCAACCCGGCGAAAGCCGCCGACGGCACGAAGTATCATGCCGACGTTTCGGCAAATGGCTGGTTGTCGACCCCCGACAACTGCGCGTTCGACACAAAGGGCCGCCTCTGGATCGCGACGGATGGCGCGCCGAAATCCGGTATCGCCGATGGCGTCTGGGCAACCGATGTCGAAGGCGACGGGCGGATGCTGACCAAACGGTTCTTTGCCGCCCCGCGCGGTGCCGAACTGTGCGGCCCGTGTTTCACCCCCGACGACAGAACGTTTTTCGCGGCGGTTCAGCACCCGGCGGACGAGAAAAATTCAACCTTCGCCAACCCGACGACCCGATGGCCCGACTTCAAGGACAACATGCCCACCCGTCCGTCGGTCGTAGTCGTCACGAAAACAAATGGCGGTGTGATCGGCAGCTGATACGTCTGCCTGGCGCGCGCTCGGGGTGGCTTCGGCTATTCCGCCCAGCGCGCCGGGCGGCGTTCCAGTAATGCGCGGATGCCCTCGGCGGAATCCTCGGTGCGGATAATCTCCATCACCCGGTCGAGTTCCGCCTTGTAGTTTTCGGTCGTCCGATTGTCCTGATTGTAAAGCTGAAGAAGCTCTTTCGCATATCGCACGCCGAGATACGGCATGCGGGCAATCTGGCTGGCCATGGTCATCGCCTCGTCCATCAGGTCTTCCGGCGAGACAACGCGGTTGACCAGCCCGATTTCCTTTGCCTCCGCCGCGCCGACGAAGCGCCCGGTCAGGATAAGTTCGTTGGCCAGCGTCAGGCCAACCAGTTTAGGCAGATTGCGCGGGCAGCTCCATTCGGAAACGAACCCGGCCGGCACCGCGATTTCCGAGACGCGTGCACGGTCGGTCATGATGCGCAGATCGCAGGCCAGCGTCATCTCAAACCCGGCGCCGACGGCGGCACCATCAATCGCCGCAATCACCGGCTGCGGCAGTTCTTCGAGTTTCCGCAGTGCCCGCTGCGCGATGACGTGGAAATGGTCGTTGATCATCCACTGCGCCAGTTCGCCGTATTCGCCGCGTATGCCAAGATCGTCCTCGGGGCGTTCCAGCGGCAGCGTCTCTTCCTTCAAATCGCCACCGGAACAGAATGTCTCCCCCGCGCCGGTGATGACGACCACCCGCACCCGCATGTGGCGGATTTCGTCAAAAATCGTGTCCAGTTCCATCGCCATGCGTGGTCCCAGCGCGTTCTTGCGGTCGGGCCGGTTGAGCGTCAGCACCCCGACGCTCTCGCCATCGGTGGCGCCGGGCGCCTCGAATTCCTGCCAGTCTATGTACCGGTATTTCATTTCCCGTTCCTCTCGTCCGTCCCGGCTCTGTCGGGTTCGGCGGTACCGACATCGAGCCGCTTTTCGACATTACCGACAAGTCCCATCGCAAAGCGTTCACTGAAACCGCAAATAAAGGAAACCACCCAGTAGATGCCGTTCTGCATTTCGCTCGATGTCGCACTGGTCAGGAACGAAGACGAGACGATACCGCTTTTCAGCGTCGCATAGGCAAAGATCGCTACGATGACGCCGATATACGGCTTGAAAAACGCCGACAGCAGGAGCATTCGCGGGTTGAAATCGTCCGGTTCCGCCAGATCGCGGAGCCGGATCATGATGCTGACCATGGCGCCGAGCAGCGCGGCAATAACCACCGTGGTCAGCTCATTCAGCGGAAAATAGGTGAGCGAGCGGCGTTCGAAATCCTCGAACACCCATAGCCAGAGCGGGCCAATCAGAATCCAGGTGACAAAGGAGGCAATAAGGCCGGTGACGATGATCGCCGTCGCAGATCCCCCCGTGAGCCGCATGAACCATGTCGTCCGGGCATTGCTGAAAGCGCCGGTACGCATCTTGATTGCGTAGCGCAGCTCGCGCGCGAGCACCAGGTTCGGCGTCTCCGCCTGCAGCGCCCCGATAATCAGCGCGAGATCTGCGTTCGCCGTCCCGTCGCCCCGGGTTTCCAGACGCGTCACAATCTTGGCCAGCTTGGCGATCTCCACCTGTACATCCGGTTCAAGAGCCTGTCCTGCAAGTGCGCGAAGCGATGCCCTGATCGCTGCGATATCCGGGGGCGTCTGGACGTCGGACATACGGCGACTCTTTCCTACAAACCGCCCAGGCGGGCCGGGGCGGCCCGGTCGCCCGATCCGCGTTGCGGCATCTTCGGCATCGCGAAACCCTGCTGATGACAGGCACGGGTGATCACCGTGAATTTCCACATCACCCCTCCTGCCACCGCGGCGACGCCGGCGATGGCAAGCATCGATTCACTGAACGCCGTCGCCAGCGCAAACATCACCAGCGGCGTGATATGACCGACCAGGCGAAGAGCGGGGGTCAGTTTTTGCAGTTCCGCACGCGCCAGGGGCGGCACGCCATCGCGTTTCGCGAACGCATAATATCGCTGCCAGATCAGCATGTTGGCGAGCGCGAGCAACGCACCCCAGGTAGAAATAAAGGCCATCGACGCATCGAACCGCCACGATGCGAGGCCGCTCGCAATACCGAGCAGGCCGACACCTTCGAGCAGACCGGACATGACCAGCATGGTGGGGATCAGCCCGACGCGCCAGGCGGGTATTCCCCTGGCCGCGTGCAATATCCGCCCCTGACAATACAGGAATGCCAGTGCCGCGAGCGCGACGACGAGATGAAGCACCGGACCCGGCCATATCAGATCGGCGAGCAACGCCGGGTAAAACAGCGCAACGGCGTAGGTCTCGCGGGTCATCCAGGACGATTGAGGCCGCATCAGCGCTCGCCAGAACCGGATCTTCCGGCCTATCTCCATGAAGACAAAGAACAGTCCGACCGCCATGCCGGCACCGGCAGCGGTATTCAGGTAAAGCAACGCCTCGGACGACAACCCGGAGACGAAATGTGCGGCGGTCGCCATCACCACAAGACCGGACGACATACCGCCCATGGTGAAATTCATCGCAGCGCGGTAATCCCAGAACGTCTGACGGGCGCCCACCAGCGGATTCGCCGGGTCGCTCATCGCTTCGTCTTCGGTATCCTCCGGTTCGGGATCGCGGCCCGGCATCGCGTTGGGCACTTCGTAAAGGTATTTGATCTGCGGGTCCGTCCCGAGATCTTCGTGCATCTGGAAAAAACTGTTTTCGGCGGCCAGCTTCGAGACATTGCTGTCCGGATCGTTGAAATCGCCGAAATGCAAAGCGCTCGCGATGCAGGACGACGAACAGGCCGGCGAATATTCGAGGTCGACTCCGGGCGTCATCCCCTCTTCCTTCGCCTCGTCTATACGCTCGACGCAGAAGGTGCACTTGGTGGCCACGCCAACGCGCTCGTCATGGAAAACATGTGCTTCCTGTTTCGTCTCTTCGCCGTAATACCAGTCCTCTCCGTGCCCGATCGTGCGCGCCTGATACGGACAGGAGACCGCGCAATACCCGCAACCGATGCAGGTATCGTATGCCATTGTGACCAGCCCGTCGGCTCTCTGTTTCGTTGCGCCCGTCGGACATACCGGCACGCAAGGCGGCTCAGCGCAGTGCTGGCAGCCGACGACCATGAACAGGCGTTCGACGTCGGGAAAGGTGCCGCGCTCGATATCCAGGACCTTGCGCCACTGCACGCCGGGCGGGGTGTCATTCGCATGCTTGCAGGCAATCGTGCAGGTCTGACAGCCGACGCAGCGGTTCAGATCGACAACCATCCCGTAACGGGGTGTTCCCGGTGCGCCGGGCGGGCCGCCGTCCGGCGTCATACCGCCCGCCTTGCGCCATCGATCCGGCGTATTTTGATTCGCGCGAGATCGGCGCTCGACCCCGTGGAATCCGTCAGCGACAGCGACAGGGACGTCACGGAGTTCAGGCTCGGCAAATTGAGATCCTTTGCATAGGGCGTCGCCCAGTGGTCGAACTGGCCGATCATCAGCACGGTGTCGGGGCGAATGCCCTCACGCAAAACGGCGTACCCCTTGGTTGTCCCCGTCACAGATGAAATCTCCACGGCGTCGCCCTCGGCGATTCCCAGTTCCTTTGCCCGCGTCCGGTTGATGATCACGCCCTTGTGGCCCGAAATATTGTTTGCGACCTCGTTGATCAGCGGGATACCGACATTGGCACCCCAGGAATACTGCATTGACCGCGCGGTAAGCGCGAAGAACGGATAGTCTTCCGGGTCGCCGCCGGACTCCCTGATATGGTCGGTCCAGATATCGGGGAACGGCTCGTAAGACGGCAGCGGCTCGTATTCGTCGAGCTGTTTTTCCCACCAGTCGACACCGATTTCGTGCAGCCGGTTGGCGAGCTGCGCGCCATGGCGCTTGATACGCTCCTGGTAGGGCATCTCGAAACGCAGCTTTTCTTCCTTCATTTTCGGATAGAGATACCATTGGAGCTGGGGAAACGGTTTCAGCATGAACCCGTTCTCGGCGAACCAGTCGAGGTTGCGGACCTCCTCGCCATCGCTCAGCGAATGGCTCGCCGCCTTGCAGACCGCATCCCAGATTTCCTCGCGCTGATGCGGGACCGCTGTGTCGAGGCCATAATCATAGGCGCCGTCACGGTCCTGCAGGCGCGCACCGGCGGCTCCCCTGTTGATTGCAGCGTTATATTCTTCCAGGAGCCCGACCCGGTCGGCAAGCGCGGTTGCGATATCGGTCATGTCCATCGCGTCGACCTGGGGCACCACCGCTGGCTGACGGATTGCCCAGCCCTGATGTTTCCAGAACTGCTCGGTAAACTTGGTCGACCCGATCTGTATAAGCTGCAGGCTTTCGAGATCCGTGCAGTCGGGCAGGATGATATCCGCCATGTGGTTGGTTTCATCGCGAGTATAGGCAAACGAGACCGTGAAGGGGAACTCGGCGATCCGCTCGGCAACTTCGGGCGCATTCCACGACGAGATCGCGGGGTTGGTCCGGTAATTGATCCACATTTCGGGCTTGGTCTGCTTCGGCCAGTTCGACGGCTGCTTTTTCTGAAACAGCCATGGCAGATGTGCCGGTCCCAGCGCCGGCGACCAGGCGGAATCAGCGGCCATGGGCACCAGCGTTTTATAGGCGTTCCGAATGTGCGGATCGGCCAGCCATTCGTCTTTCGACGTTTGATTGAAAGGGTAGTCCATCACGCCGTCATTGGTCGGCCGCACGGTTTTCAGTCGATTATCGGCGGGACGGTTCAGCTTCACCGCCGTACCCAATGTCCCACCCGGCACTTCGAGGGCGCCGACCAGCGACGCCAGCAGGGTGCGCGCCCAGCATGTCTGGTAGCCGCCCCAGCCGTTATTGACCCCCTTGCCGAGCATCACCGCGACGGGGCGAAACGGCATTTCGACCCCTTCGATCTCGATCGTCTCGCCAATACAGGCATGGGCCACATATTCGTCGGCGACCTGGCGGATTTTTGCGGCCGGCACATCGCATTCGCCCTCGGCCCATTCCGGGTCGAACTGCTTCATGTGATCGAGCAATAGCTGGAAGGCCGGACGGGCATCGACACTGTCATGCTGCCAGACCTGCCCGTCCGGCCCGTCCTCGATACCGGAAACCGCGTAAGTGCCCTCAAGCGCGGCGTCGCCGATCTCGGCATCCCACGGCTTTATCGTGCCATCGGACAGGTCGCCGATCAGCGGCTTGCGCGTTTCGGGATCGCGCATGTAGTAGCCGTTCGGCCCGATCAGATAGGGCGACGTGGTGTCTTCCTTGAGGGCGCGTACGTCGCAGGTCTCGTTCCAGTCGCGCTCGACGATCATGCGGTGGATCAGCGCAAACAGGAAAGCCGCATCGGTCTTTGGTTTGATCGGAATCCATTCGGCCGACAACGCACCGGTGATCGACAGATGCGGTTCGACCTGTACCCGTTTTAGCCCGCGCACGCGGGCGTCCGCCTGGCGCCAGACCCCGGCAACGCCCCCGGACGCCTCGACATTGTTGCCGCAATTGATCACGTAATTGCAGTAAGGCGTGTCCGGCGAAACGATGAACGCGCGGTGCCACAATTCGCCGTAGAGATGCTCGGAGTGATAGCATTTCACCCCCTGCCCGCCGCCGAACCCCATGTCGAGCGGCCCCCAGGCCGCCAGAAAGGCTGGAAACGTTCCCATGTATTGCGTCGGTGTGCCGCCGCCGCCGAAAGAAACGGCGAGTCGAGGATAACCGCTTTCGTCCTTCGCGCCGCGCGATCTCATGTCGCACATCCTGGCCGCGATTGTATCCAGCGCCTCTTCCCAGGTTATCGGTGCGAAACCCGGGTCTTCGTGACGGCCCTTCTTGGGGTTCGTGCGCTTCATCGGCGACGTAACGCGGTTCGGATTATAGGTTTTCTGGATAAGACCGTAGGCCTTTACGCAGACCCTGCCGCCGCCGGGGTGCCTGTCGGTGATATTGTAATTGGATTCGATCCGCGTCGCTACGCCGTCCTCCACCTCGACGCGCATCAGATCCGGTCCCGCCACGCACTGGTAGCAGTAAACCGGAACTTTTTTCCTGTCCTTGATTTTGGGCGCCATGGATATCCCTGAAGGTCACACCGTCAGGAGAAAGGTATCCGGGCACTGTCCCACGTTCAAGTAGGGGTGCCGCGGATCGGCAATTTGACACAGCGCCTGGCGCGCGGTGGCGGCAACTCAGCCGGTCTTGCCCATCATCTCGATCTGTTCGGCACGCCGTTCGCCGATTCCGGCGGGCGCCCCCATATCCTTTCGCCGGCGGTCGGGACCGAAATAGTCACTGGTCCGGATAAAGGGCAGCGGGTGATTAATCATCCAGACGAGCCGCTCATACATCGCTTTCGCTGAAATCGGCTTGGCCATGAACATGTTGACGCCGGCATCGCGCGCCTCGCAGACCCGGTCCCGGTCGCCATGGCCGGTCAGCATGATGATCGGGACATAAGGGTTCGGACTCTGTGGATCGTTGCGCAGGTATTTGACGAATGTCAGACCGTCCATCGGCTCCATATGCCAATCGGTTACAACAAGATCGATCGGGCGTTCACGCAGGATATTCAGAGCTTCCTCGACACTCTCTGCCTGCGAAAAGTCTCCGAGGCCCAGACCCTTGCATAGGTTCTCTACGACCGTGCGCATGAACTTGTTGTCGTCGACAACAAGAACGCTAAGCGCCTGGAGTTTCGGTCCACCGAACATTCTGGTCTCTGATACTCCGTCTCAAGCCGCCGTAATTCGGCCGGTTTCAAACGGATCGAGTGGAATTTCGTCGAGATCTTCGACGGGATCGCCCGTAATCGCGCCCAACCAGTTACCGACAACATCGCGAAGCGAGACGACGCCTTTGAGTTCATCGTTTTCAACGACCGGAAGATGACGAATGCCGTTACTCACCATAATGTCGAGAACCTGCTTCACCGTTGTCGCCGTGTCGCACGCGACGACATCGGCCGTCATGATTTCGGAAACATGGGTTTCTCCGAGCGCCGCGCCGTAATCGGGCAGCGAGACCGCCACGTCGCGTTCCGACAGAATTCCCGCGATACCGCCGGCAGCATCGATAACGACGATCGCACCGATATGGTTCTTGGCAAGCACGCCAGCGGCTTCACTGACGGTCGCTTCCGGACGGATCGTCAGGACAAAATTTCCCTTGAGATCAAGAATTTCTTGCACATTCATAGGATCATTCCCGCAGGTCGGTGGACAAATAACCGCCGCTTATAGCTAGGCCGATATGATTAAAATTCTCTTGATTGTGGTCCGTTCATGCATCCGGCAACGTAATGTTGATGTGGGCTCGCCCGTTACTGTCGGTCCGCGTATACTGATGTGATGAAGGAGAGAACGATGGATGCTATTGTCGAATCCGGCAGGAAAACCGGAAGGCCGACACAGGAAGAAGCGGAAGACGCGGTCCGCACCCTGATTCGCTGGGCCGGCGACGACCCCGACCGGGAAGGCCTGCTTGAAACACCCGCCCGGGTGGCGCGGTCATATAACGAATTCTACGCAGGCTACGATCAGGACCCGGAACAGGTCCTGATGAAAACCTTCGAGGAAACGGGCGGTTACGACGAAATGGTCCTGATCCGGGACATCGCCGTGGAATCGCATTGCGAACATCACATGGTGCCGATCAGCGGCAAGGCGCACGTTGCTTACATTCCGAATAGTCGTGTCGTCGGAATCAGCAAGCTCGCGCGCGTGGTCGAGATATTTTCGAAACGCCTGCAGATCCAGGAAAAGATGACCGTGGATATCGCCGCGACGATCGACCGCGTTCTCAAGCCGCAGGGTGTCGCCGTTGTAATCGAGGCAAGCCACCAGTGCATGACAACGCGCGGCGTTCACAAACCCGGTGCCGACACGGTGACCAGCCAGATGCTCGGTGCCTTCAGGGACGACCCGTCTACGCGCCGGGAATTCCTTGCCATGATCCGGAACGACTAGCAGTGGAAGAAGCGCCCTCCGGCTTTTCCTCTGCCACTGCGCTCTCGCGCGGCGATCTCGAAGAGGGCAACGTGTTCGCTCCGCGTTTCGACGCAGACGGACTGATCCCGGTAATCGCTCAGCATGCCGAGACCGGGGATATCCTGATGTTTGCGTGGATGAACGCCGAAGCGCTGTCGCGGACGATTGAAAACGGCGAGGCCTGGTACTGGAGTCGCAGCCGCAATGAGTTGTGGCACAAGGGTGCGAGCAGCGGGCAGGTACAAAAGGTCACAGAAATACGGACCGACTGCGATCAGGACGTGGTTTTGCTGCGGGTCTTGCCTCAGCGTGCAGGCGCCTGCCATGTTGGCTACAATTCCTGCTTCTACAGATCCGTTCATCAGTCGAAGAACGGCGAAATCCGCCTGACCTTCGAGGAAACCGAGAAAGTATCGACATGACCGAGAAACTGCTGCCCACAACCGTCGTCGGAAGCTACGTACAACCAGAATGGCTGGTCGATCGCGCAAACCTGAAGGGGCGGCTGCCGCCCCGGGTGCGCGCGCTCGAAATGTGGCGCGTCGATCCTGACCTTCTCGAAGACGCCCAGAACGATGCCACGCTTCTTGCCATCCGCGATATGGAACGCGCCGGGGTCGACATCATTACCGACGGCGAAGTGCGCCGCGAAAGCTATTCGAACCGGGTTGCAACGGCGTTGGGCGGAATCGATATCGACAACCCCGGTGAGGCAATGGACCGGACCGGGCACATGAATCCTGTCCCGCGTATCGCGGGCCGGATTAGCCGGGACCGCCCGATCGAGGTAGATGACGTCAAGTTCCTTCGCGCAAACACGGACCGCCGGATCAAGATCACCCTGCCGGGCCCGTTCACGATGACCCAACAGGCGCAGAACGACTTTTACGAAGACGATGAAGCCGCGGCGATGGATTACGCCGCCGCGGTCAATCAGGAAGTGCGCGACCTTTTCGCCGCCGGCGCCGACGTCGTCCAGCTCGACGAGCCCTATATGCAGGCCCGCCCGGACATCGCCAAAAAATATGCCGTCAAGGCCATCAACCGCGCGCTGGAGGGGATCGACGGAGAAACCGCGGTCCATGTCTGTTTCGGCTACGCGCATGTCGTACACGAACGCCCCGAAGGGTATTCCTTCCTGCCGGAACTGAATGACTGCACCGTAAAGCAGGTATCGATCGAAACCGGACAATCCGGCATCGACCTGAAAGTGCTCGATACCCTGCCGACCAAGAAAATTATCCTCGGGGTGCTCGATCTGAGCACGGACGAGATCGAAACGCCGGAGATCGTCGCCGGGCGCATCCGCCGGGCGTTCGATCACGTCTCGCCGGACCGCATTCTGGTCGCACCGGATTGCGGCATGAAATACATGCGTCGCGATGTCGCGTTCGGCAAGCTGAAGGCGATGTGCGACGGGGCAGCCATCGTTCGCGCGGAATTATAGGCTTTTCGGCCGAGATTCCGCGCTTTGCGGCATTTCGGACGGAAATGAGATAAAGGGCCTAAAACGGTCCAAATTCCTTTGAATCTGCTGTATGGTGCCGGGTCCCCACACAATCCCACGTCTGAATTCCGGAGCTGACTGATTTCAAAAGGTATGACAACCGCGGAGCGCGAACGCTTCCACAACCTGCTGCTGATGGCAAAGGAAAGCCCGTTCGAGGGTGAGCGTACCAATGCGCTGGAAGCGGCCGAACGGATGGCGCAGCGTCACGATATGACGCTCGAGGAAGCTGCGCGCTCCGGCGGCGAAGGCCTTCAGAAACCGGGCGAGCAGAATCCGGCGCCCAAACCGCCTTCATCTTTCGAACAGGCGGAGGCAGAAGCCGCCGCACGCGAACGTGCTTTCGCCGAGAGCGCCCGTTTCATGCGCGACATGGAAGACCACGCCAGGAGCGACAAGGCTCGGCGCGACGAAGCGCTCAAGGCCGCCTATGACCGCGGACTTGATGCCGAAGAACGGCGGCGTGCCGAACGGGCGGCGTCGCGCGACAAGACCGTCCGCAAGAACGGGCGGAAACGCAATCCGCTGGTACATGCCCGGGTTCTCCTGAAAGAAACCCGGTTGCCGATCAAGGAGATCGCCTCAATCTGCGGGCTCGATGTCTATACGGTCGCGGGCCTGAAACTTAAAATGCGCGAAGAAGCCGCCAACTGAACCGGAGGGCTGGATATGCTTGACGACAAGGTGGTCGTCGTCACGGGCGGCGGCAGGGGCCTCGGTCAAGCCTATGCAATCGAAGCCGCGCGGCTTGGCGCGAAAGTCGTCGCGGGTGACGTACTCGATTGTAGCGAGACCGTTCGCCGGATCGAGAAGGCGGGCGGGACAGCCCTCGGACTCGAACTCGATGTCACCCGCATGGGCACCGTTAACGCGATGACGGAAAGCGCGATCGACGCCTTCGGGCGGATCGACGTGCTGGTAAACAATGCGGCGCTTTACGGCGGCCTGACCGGTGGCAGGTTCGATATGCTCGACGAAGACGAATGGGACCGCACCATGAACGTCAACGTCAAGGGTATCTGGAACTGCTGCAAGGCAGTGGTGCCGCACATGAAAACCGCGGGCGGTGGCTCGATCGTAAATGTGGCTTCGCTCGCCGCGACCTATGGCCTGCCCTTTGCATTGCATTACACGACGTCGAAGGCAGCCGTGATCGGTCTTACCCGGGGCCTCGCCCGCGAGCTCGGCCGCAACGAAATCCGCGTGAACGCCATCGCACCGACCGCCGTGCTGACCGAAGGCACCTCGGAATTTTTCGGCGACAAGACCGACGGCGCGATGGAGACCATAAAACAGGACCAAAGCCTGAAGCGGAACCCGACGCCGGACGACATGATCGGGACCGTCATGTGGCTGGCCTCCGATGCCAGCGGCTTCGTCACCGGCCAGACCATCGCCATCGATGGCGGCACGGTGATGTCCTAGTTTGCACCTCATCTTCTCGGGAACCCTGTTCATGAATTTGAAACTCGCCCGTGTCCCCAGTAGAAATGAATGAAAGCTGTCGCGGCGAAAATACTTAGCTACCGAATGACTTTGCACGCCCCCCGCCTTGTGGTGAAATAAGGGGAAACGGGAGGACGCAATATGTTCCTGCAAAACGCATGGTATGTCGCTGCCTGGGAAACCGAGATCGGCGACGGGCCTTTCGCCCGAACGATCCTCAACGAACCGGTCGTATTGTATCGCACCGCGGACGGGATCGTGGCGCTGGAAGACCGCTGCTGCCACCGCGCACTGCCGCTATCGATGGGCCGGGTGGTCGATGACCGCCTGCAATGCGGCTATCACGGGCTGGAATTCGATGACACCGGCGCCTGCGTGAAAGTGCCGGGCCAGTCTAAAATCCCGCCCGGCGCGCAGGTGCGATCCTACCCGGTCATTCAGCGCTGGGGATGGGTCTGGATATGGCCGGGCGATCCCGCGAAAGCCGACGAAGCGCTGCTGCCGCAATGGACATGGCTGGACGACCCGTCCTGGAAAACCATTCCCGGCCGCGGCGGCACGCCGATGCCGGTCGAGGCCAATTACATGCTGATCTCGGACAACCTGTTCGACATCACGCATCTCACTTATGTGCATGCCTCGTCCATCGGCAACGAGTCCATCGTCGACTTTCCGGTGAAGACCGAACAGCTGGATCGTGGCGTCAAAATGACCCGGCTGGTGCCCGATCGCCCGCCGGCGCCGTTCTACAAGAAGGCCGGAGGATTCGACGGCAATGTCGACCGCTGGCTGATCACGACGTCCGAACTGCCCGGCTATATCGTGAACGATGCAGGCACCGTTCAGATCGGTGCAGGTATCACGCCGGGCGACGTGGACGAGGCCGTCGGCGTGGAAATGAAGGTCATGAACCTGCCGACCCCCGAGACCGAGACATCGACCCATTACTTCTACGCACATGCGCGTCACTTCAAGGTCGACGATCCGGAATGGGACGAGATCTACCGGACCCAGTTCACAGCGGTTTTCGAAGAGGACCAGATGATCCTCAACGCCCAGCAAGCCAGCATGTCGCGCAATCCGGACGCGCCCGAGATCGATGTGAACGTCGATGCCCCGAATATCCGGATTCGCAGAATGCTCGACGACATGATTGCCGCCGAGCAAAGCGAATTGACGGGCGCGCGCAGAAGCGCCTGAGCGGCGGACAGGGAAATGGAAATACGCAGACTGAGCGAGGCTGTCGGCGCCGAGATCCTCGGCATCGACCTTGCCGCGCTCGACGACGGGATGTTCAGGGCGATCGACAAGGCCTATCTCGAACACCAAATGCTGTGCATCCGCGGACAGAAACTCGATCCCGACAGCCTGGTCGCGTTTTCCGAACGGTTCGGGGTGGTGAAGCCCCATGACAATGTCAAATTCGCGCTCAAATCGCACCCGAAAATTCTCGTGCTGTCGAACGACGTGGATGAAAACGGCAACCAGGTCGGCGTGATCGACGCGGGCGACGCGTGGCACACCGACCACAGCTTCAAAAAGCGCCCGGCCAACTGCACGATTTTGTACTCGCTCAAAAACCCGTCCCGGGGCGGCGCGACCGATTTCACCAACCAGTATGCCGCCTACGATGCGTTATCGGGCGAGATGAAAGCAAAGATCGCCGCCCTGCGCGGCCGCCATTCGATCAGCAAGCTGAAGAACAAACGCGTTGTCATGTCGGGTGCGCGCGAAGACGCGGTCGAATTCTACAAACGCCAGGAAAAAGCCATCCCGGAGGTCACGCATCCGCTGGTCCGTGTGCATCCGGTAACGGGCCGCAAGTCGCTCTATTGCTCGCCGCGCTTCACCATCGGCATCGACGGCCTCGCCGAGGAAGAGGGCGATGCCCTGCTCGACGAACTTATCGCCCATTCGGTCAAGCCGGAATTCCGCTACCGCCACCGCTGGGGCGACGGCGATGTGGTGATGTGGGACAACCGGTGCGTCAATCACCGGGCCACCGGCGGATACGAATACCCGGATATCCGCCATCTTTACCGGACCACGGTCGAGGGCGGCCCCACCGAATAATACCGATCGAACCCCGGTTGCGTCGATTCCCCGGCGGCGATAACAAAGACCTGTTCCCTGACCGCTGTGAGAGTTCCCCATCTATGTTAACGACCGCCGGCGCCATCCTGCCGATCTTCCTGCTGATCGTCGTCGGCTTCATATTCAAACGGACGGGATTCATCGGCGAAGGCTTCTGGGCGCCGGCCGAAAAGCTCACCTATTACGTATTGCTGCCTGCACTGATCGTCCGCAGCATCACGGAGTCGGACCTGTCATCCCTCCCCGTTGGTCCAATGGCGCTCGCGCTGTTATCGACCGGCACCTGCATGATCCTGCTGTCGCTTCTGATCAAACCTGTCCTGCAGACGGACGGGCCGAGTTTCACGTCGCTGCTGCAGGGGGCGACCCGCATCAACGCCTATCTCTGTTTCGCTATCGGCGACGCGCTTTACGGCGATGTCAGCATTGCGCTCTGCGCCTATTGCCTCGCTGTGATGATGCCGTTCATGAACGTTACTCTCGTCACCCTGATGTCGGCCTACGCAGGCACCGGCAAGCCGAACTGGGCGCGGGTACCGCTGCAGATCGCCCGGAACCCGATCATCATCGGTTGTGCGATCGGCTGGCTGGTCAATACCCTCGCCCTGCCGGTGCCCGACTGGCTGATGGCCTCGCTGTCGATCCTTGACCGGGGCACCCTGCCGCTTGCCCTGCTCTGTGTCGGCGCCGGACTGGTTTTGATGATGGACCGCAACCAGGTCCTGGCCATGACCGTATCGGTGGTCCTGAAACTCGGCGCGATGCCGGTGATCGCCATCGTGCTGTGCCAGTATTTCGGCGTCACCGGCGTGCCGATGGCCATCGTAGTCCTCTTCGCCGGTGCCCCGGCGTCGACATCGTCCTATATCCTGGCGCGGCAGATGGGAGGAAATGCGCCGCTAATGGCGGCGATCCTGTCGGTGCAGACGATCCTGGCGGCACTCACGCT
>TARA_R110002110_G_C13468285_1_pt1 | contig 14960 bp, 3 predicted proteins | sample TARA_R110002110 | Tara Oceans TARA_R110002110 (sample SAMEA4397330) | marine metagenome | biome: Polar Biome; feature: [SRF] surface water layer (ENVO:00010504); material: water (ENVO:00002006), including particulate matter (ENVO:01000060) such as... | depth 5 m
AGAATATGTTTTTTCTCTACCAATACCGGTAGAGTATTCTATCATTTTATTGATATTTTTGTTTAATTTACTTTTACTAAAAGCAATAGCTTGTTGTACTTTTCCTTTAACATCTATAATATCTAAAACTTTTTGAACAGCTTTAACATTTTTATAAACATCATCTGCAAAGTAAAAATCATTATAACCTTCGGCGGCCCTATCAACTATCCATTGGGCCTTAGCTATTGGTCTACCATCTTCTAATCCTGATATATTTTCTATCTTTAATTTAACACCCATACCTTCTAAAAAAGCCTGTATAGCCGCGGCAGATTCTTTTGGCCTAGCTGTTAGTATAAATACATTTTCATTACCAAACTTATTTACTGCTTTTTGTAATTTATCAAATAAAGGACCTTTCTTACCTTTTATAACCTTATTAAATTCAGAGAAATCAAATGACGCACCCATTCTTTCTAGCTCAGCATGTCTTTTAGCAAATTCAGCTGGGGTTAATTTCATACTTACTTCTCTACTAGTACCTGGTTTAAAAGCTGGGGCATATACTATTACTTTAGATTTAGTTTTAGCAACAGTATCATCAAAATCTAAAACACTTATACCTTTCTTTTCTTTAGTCTTATCTCTGGCTAACTCTATAGCTTTGTCTATGTTTTTTATTTTCTTTAAAATACCCTCAGTGTCTAATTTTTTAATTTGACTTTTTGAAAAATTTAAACCAGAAGATTCTAATATTTTACCTAAATTTTCTTTAGCTTTTTTATATTCGTTTTTATGTGTTTCTTTGTTAGATATTCTTATAAGATCACTAGCTATTTCCCCATAATTTTTTAATAACTCTTTTGATGTAGATGTTTTGACTTTATTATTTATAAACTCAGCTATAGTCATTGGTTTATCAGCTTTTAGATAAAGCATTTTTTCAGCAACACCAGGTTGCATAAAATTAAACATAGATAAAATTTCAGTTCCTGTATATCCTTCTGCAAACTCAGTATTTCCTTTTACTTTACCATCCAATTGCTTACCTTCATTTAGTTTTCTTACATACTCTGGTATTATAGCTTGTTCTGCGTTTTTTGATATTGATTCATATTCTGATAAAAACTTTTGTTTATTACCTAAGTTGTCTAAAGCTGTTTTAAAATAATTATAATGAAAATTTAATAACTGTAATTGATGCTCAGCAGCGGTTCTTTTACCTGTTCTAGGATCTATTTGTCCTCTTTCTAAAGTAGCAGATGTTATAGTAAAAGTACCTTTAGATATACCAGTACTATTATTAGTTTGAATCTGCATATGTCTAATAAAAGAAGTTATTATAGCTGGTAATTCTTTAGGGTTTGCTTTAGACATTACATCAAACATTTCTGTCGCCCAAATATCTCTTAGTTTTTTATTAGCTTCAAAAACCCTATTATAAGCTTTATTAATTGTTATATCCCCGTTTTTAACAGCCTTTTTTAAATGTCGAGGTAATAATACATCTCCTTTTAAATGATTAAATAATAGTTCATTATAATTTGATTTATTACCATGTTTTTGATAAAAATTATCTATTTTAGTTTTAACAATGCCCTCGCTTAAACCCGGAAAGACATCTTTTAATACCTCATTTGTTTTAGTGCCTTCATTTTTTAAAACAATATCAGCATCTTCTTTAAGTACTTTTTCATTAGATCTGCCTTCTTTATTCCAAACCAATTTTTTATTAAATTCAGTTTGCAACATTGTAACTCCACCTTTTTTATAAGTAGAATATCTATTACCAAACCCAAATTGTAAAGCACCTCCTTGCCCTAATTGTGTTAAAACATAATCACTATGTGCTATTTCAATACCATACTTGTTAGCTATGTTTTGTAAAACTTTAGAAAATGGAGCAAAATAAGCTTGTCTTTGTAATATATCATTACTAAAAGCATCTTTTCCACTTCCATTTCCTATGTAATTCTGATTAATTTTCTTTGGATCTTTTTGAAGATCAATTTTTATATTTAATTTTTTTTCAACTAAACTAACAAAATCTTTAATATTTTTAGCAGCTTCTAAAGGTACAGAGTTTTCTAAAGATTCTTTATATGACTTAGGATCCATTAAATCAACTTTCATTTCTTTACGTATATTTTCTATAGTTTTAAATATATCGCCTTCTGGTGAAAGATAATTAAACATGGCAAGTACTTTAGGATTTGCATTTTTAAGAATATTAACTTGCTCCGGTATTGATTCAGCTTTGTTTATTAAATCCTGTACTTTAAGTATTTCTTTTGATGTACTAAAACTAACATTCGGACTAACACCTATTTTATCAGCTAATATATTTATTTCTGTAGTACTTTTTAATAAAGCTTTTTCACTAGAATTTAATTCTGGTAATAAATCTTTTTGAACTATCTCTCCTTTTTTATTTTTAGTTCTTACATAAGGATCTTTAGATACACTTATTACAGCATCTTTTCCTAATTGCTGAGCTAATGCTTTACTAATGGCATCTTTTTTGCCATCTATCCTAGGGGTTTCTTTTGCTTTACCTGTTTCAAAATCTATTTTGTCTAATATCCAATCAGTATATTGTTTTTTAATATCTTTATTTGACCAATCAAGATTTTTCTTTTTCCAAATAGCTGGACCACTTCCACCCTTATCTAATGGTATTCCTTTAGCATTAGCCTCATCTACACTCATTCTTTTTTGTTTACCACTAGCATCTAATACTGGTTCTATAAACATTCTAAAACCTTCTCCTTTCCCTTTTAAAGAATTAGACATTATTTCTAAATCAATATCTCTTACTAAATCAAACCCTTTTTTACTAGTTATAAATTTTCTATAACCTTCAGGCATTTTATTTAACTTAGTTTTAACAATTTTAAATAATTCTTTTGAAAATTCTTTTTCTAAAGCATTTTTAAACAACGTAGGCTTACCCTTAACTATCGTTTTAGGAGTAATACCTTTTTTAAATACAGTTGTTCTTGCTTTACCAACTTGAGTTTTTACTATATCTAGTTCTTGATTGGTAAGCTTTAAATCTCTTTTAATTTTAGATAATACAATTTCTTTTTCGTTATAAACTTCAGTACCTTGATCTAAATTTTTAATTATTTTATCTATTTCAGATTCTTTTTTAGAAATTTCTTTAGTTTTATCTATATCTTTTGTAAATTCTTCTTTTCTAAATCCTTTCACACCTGTAGCAGTACCTATTTTATTTGAAAGTTGAGACATTACCCAGCCATCCATACCGTAGCCTTTGTCTTTACTATAGTTTTCAATATGCTTTATTAAATAAGGCTTTGTTGCATCTTGAATAGATTTTATAGCTTCTGCTCTACTCATATTTTCATAAGTAGGAGTAGATAAAACTTTTGATTTTGTATCCAAAGCTAAAACAATTTGTTTAATATTTTCTTTATATTGATCAGCTATATCTCTAATAACCATTCCTAATCTTTCAGATGCTTTACCAACATCTTCTTTCATTCTTTTAGCTATGTCAGTTTTACCTTGTTTTTCTAATTCTTTTATTCTATCAGTAAATTTTTTTTGTTTTTGAATATCTAAATCTTTTTGTCTTATAAAGTCTTTTTCTAATTTATTAACCTTATCTACATTTCTAGACTCGGGTGTGCCTTCTTTAGGGCCTTTAGCATCTTTTTTACTTTCAACAAATTTAGTTATATCTCTACCTAATTTTCTTCTTTTAACACTTTTAGAATATGCTTTTACTAAATTAAAAATAGATTCAGCAGATGTATCACCTATGTTTTCAAATCCTTTTTTCTTAAATATATTAGTAATATTATTTTTTATATTATTAAAGAAATTCTCATTTATATTTATTTCTTTAAATTTAATAGCGTCAGAAAAAGCAGTTAAATATTCTTCATAATATTCTGATTTTTTCTCAAACTCTCCTTTTTCGTTTCTCTTGTAATTTTGCTCTATTCTTTTATTTATAATATCTTGTTGGGCTTTATTTAAATTTTTTCTAAATCCTTCTATTAATTTAATACCCTCTGCTGTTACTTTACCTTTAGCATCTTTAAAAGAGTTTTTTAATATACCGTGAAATAGTTCGTGAGATCCAACCCCTATTTGTCTAACTTCTTTTGCTCTTTGTTTATTTATATATATTTCACCTGTTTTATAATCAAAATATCCATCTACTTTTTCACTTTTACCTGTTTTTTTAGCAAATTCCGCAGCAGATTCAAAAACATTTACTTTTATACCTATAGTTTTACCTTCTTTTACAGCAAATTCAATATCTTTTTCTACTTCAATATCAATTTTCTTTTGATAGTCTTTATCTATTTCTTTTATTTTATTTACAATATCTTCTTTTGAGCTTTCAAGTTTAGATATTTTATCTTTATTTATATCTGCTAATTCAGGATTATTTTTAGATTTTTCTTTTAAAGTTGTTATTTCACGATTTATATTCTGAAGTTTTAAAAGATTATTTAAAGTTTGTTCTCTTTCTTCAGACCCAGGAAAAAACCTAGCATCATTAATATAATCTATAAGAGCTTTAGAATTTGTTTTTATTTCTTTAAGATTTTCAACAAAAGCTTTTGTTTTACCACCACCTTTTAAACCAATTTGCTCTGCTATAAATAAAGGATTTAAATCATTTATCATTTCTAAATCCCTAGCATTAAGTTCTTTACCAGATCTTATTTTGTTAGCTACAGCACCAGCATCTGTTTCTAGTTTTAATAAATTTTTTTCTTCTTTTTTAGCTGTGTTTCTTGCAAGATTAAGATCATTATGAAATTCTACTATTTTTAAATCATTTTTTAAAGATTCTATTTGTTCTTTTCTTTCTTCTACAGTTATTTCTTTATTCTTCTTAATCCCCTCTTTCTTTTTATTATAATTTTCTGTAGCCTGATTTAAATCATAATTTCTAGTTTCTGGGTTTATTTTAACATCTAAATTTCTTCCAGCTTCTTTTGCTTCAATAGTATTATTTGTCCATATAAAATTACCATTTTTATATTCTACTCTGGCAATTTCGCGATTAAGAGCCCTAAAATAACCACCACCTCTAGTAGCACTACCAATCATCACAAGACCCATATAGTTTCCTAATATATGTTCTTTAGTTGTCATATGCTTCCACTCATCATAGTCAGCAAACTTTCCTAAACTAAGCAAAGAATTACCATGGATACTAGCAGCCTCAGCTGTTATCATAGAAACAGTACCTATACCTGCTGTAAAAATATCATTACCAGTTTTAGCGGCAAGGGGAGACCGGTTTATATATTGTAATGTAGGTGCTAAATATTTTAATTTACTTCCTAAAATATTACTTATAAGTTTTTGACTAATTGCTCCACTAAATCCCAAAGACCCAGCAAATATCTTATCAACAGCATGTGCATTTGTTGTTATAGCGCCTATTTGATCAGCTAGCCCTAATGTAAATATTTCTTTAGCAGCACTATTAGTCATTCCTTTACCACCTATTAAAACATCAACAGCCCCTTTATATAATCTACTATTACTATTGAATTTTAAAGTTTCCCCTAAAGCTCCAAATACTCCTGCGAGTTTTTTAGCTGAAATTACTTTATTAGCTAATCCTATATTAAATATAAGACCCGACATACTACCCACTACATCTTGAGCAATTACACCCGCATCTTTATAGAACCTTTCTTTTACCTCTTCTCTTTTAGAATCATTAGATGGCTCTACACCATATTCCTTCATTGTTTCATGAAAAGCAACTACTAAATCATCCGAATAAAGTTTTCTTCCCTGAGCATCATCTATACCTTCTCCTACAAATCCTAATTTTTGAACTTTATTAATAAGTTCCATAAAATAATTAGGTTTTTTCTCTGTAGTTGGATCTGTATTTATTTGTATAGCTCTGTTCATTGAGATAAAAGCATTTAATTTATCATTAAAAGCTAGTGCTAATGGATGATTTCCTGGTAAATGATTTAATCCAGCAGCTAATTTATTTGATTCCACTGATTCTTTTAGTCTTAATAAATCAGCTCTTGAATGAGTTCCGCTAGGAACTATTCCAGTAGCGTCTCCAGCTCTGCCTAATAGATCAAAACCACGCTCTAATAACCCCATTTGACTAGATATACCACCTTTTACATCAAACGTTTTATAAGCTTGTTTAGCTAAAGCTAATAACTCATAGTATTCTTTTTGTCTTATTTTTTTTAGATATTCTAAATCACCTATTTGAGCAGCTTTTTGGGCATTTTCTTCTATTTCATTATTTTTATCTCTTATCTCCTTAGAGGCTTGTTTCCATTGAATAAAACCACCATTTTCAAAATCATATAATAAACGACCAGCATTAACATCTTCTCTAGCTTTTGCTAATAATCCTTTTTGATAATTTAGTTCTTTTTCACTCATCCATTCAGGAGGGTTTAAAATCATCTCTTGAAGATCTTTTACATAGGTTTCTGTTGGTGTTAAAAAATCAATACCATTAGTATTTACTTTTTCTTCAATCTTATCGTCATCGTTTTCAAAAATAACTAAATCGTTATTATATTCTTTTTTACCAGTATCATTTACCCAAAGGTCTCTTGCTCCTGTCAAATCTAAGTCTTCTCTTTCTTCAATATCACTACCAAATCTAAATAGTGATTTATCTCTTGTTTTATTAAAAATACCTGTTAAACGCTCAAATTCATCTTGTATTTCCTTATTTTGAGTTTCAAATGGAATTATAAAATTTGGATTATTTTTTAAAACATAATCTTTCATTTGAGCATCAGTAGATACCCAAACATTATCACCCATTGATTCAAATGTTTGTTGCCCAGGAGTTTTTATTTCAGCTTTTGCCTGATTTTCTAAAGCTATTTGAGGAGTATTTGATATTAATGATTGGTCTAAAATACTAGGCATTGGTCCAATAAAAGACCGAGGTTTTTCATCTTCTTTTTCCTCTTCAATTATAGGATTTACCTGATCAACTAGTGGATCGACATTTTCTTCTACGATAGGGCCTGTCATATAATCTACAACAGCGCCTCTTTCGTTTGGATCAATAATAGCCATATTATTTTATTTTATTTTTTTCTTGCTATAATAAATTCAGCCTGCTTCTTTTCCCAATCAGTTAGACCAGTCATATCACCAGTTTTAACAGCATTTCTAACTTTCATATCTTCTTTTTGCAAATCACTACCAGCCCATCCTTTTTCAATATCTTTTCTTTCAGAAACACTCCCAAATGATTTTATAAAATCTTTTATATCTTTATTGTACATCATTCCGTCTTGCAATATTGTATCAACATCAACTTTTCCATTAATATATGTAAATATTTGGCCTTCTGGATATTGGCTAGAATAACTATCAATTTGCTTTTTAATTCTTAAATCTAACGCAGTTTTTTCTTTATTACTTAAATCATCAATACTTTCGTAATCTTCAAAATCTTCGTTTTCAGATAATTCTGATTTTATTAACATATCTTCAAGTCTATCCCTTTTAAATATAAAGTTTCCTTGACCAAAGCGACTAGTAATTTCTCTTTGTAACGAGCTCATTGTATTATTATCTAATAAAACCATTTTTCCTTGATGTTTTCCTGTAGGTGACTTATCTTTCCACGTTGTTATATCTTGTGTAAAAAGGTTTTGTCTTATATCAGATATAGATGATCCAGAACTCCAAGCTCCCCCAGGACCTGAATCGCTATCATCATCTGTTCTAGGTTTTCTAATATTATCTGTATTGTATTGAACCACTCTTCTATCTAAAGCTCTACCGTAATTAGGATTATCTATTTGATTCTCTGGATTATTTGGATCTGGTATTGTTTTTCTTCCATCTCTATCATATCCAACACTACCATTTAATATTTTAAATTCTTCTTTAGCTTCATCTTGTAATAATCGTATTCTATCTTCATTAGTAATATCTATTCCACTAAGTTCGCTTATATTATTAATACCATATTCACTTTTTAAATGAGTCATTAAATTATCACTAGGAATAAAACTCCCGTTTTCAAACTTTTGACCTAATTGGTACCAAGCTGATTTATAAGTAGCATCATATTTACTTCCGTATTTTTGACCAGCAAATATAGTTGCAAAATTATCCGTATCGTTATACCAATCCTGTCTAATATATTTTTTACTATTTTTATCTGTCTCAACAGTTGATCCATCGGGTAAATTAATAGTAACGCTTGTTTTATCTTCATTATATGTTGGTTTTACGGCTTTATAACCCTGTGCTGTTCCATCTTTTAATATAGAGATTTGGACATCTCCAGATAAATTTGCTTTAACATTAAAATTTTCTTCTAACCATTCAGGTGTCATTGCTGTCATAGAAAACCTTTGCCCAGTAGATTTTTTTTCTAAACCACGATGTACAATGCCATTTTTATTAACTACAGAAAAAGTTCTCCAATCTTTTGGATTCTTATGGCTATCTTCAGTAATATCAGCATAAGTTAACTCGCTATATTTTCCAGACTCTGTGCCTGGTAATCTTCTTTCACTTACATTTGGATCATATACTTGAGCGTCTGCATATTTAGCTCCATAATTTTGAAACTTTTTAAAATCATCATGATAACCAGTTACATGAGCTTGTAATTTATCTCGTGTTGTTTGATCACCATTTTCAAATATTTTTTGGTATTCAGTTAGTTCTCCTTCTTTAAAAGTATTATTTAATATTTGAAGAAACTCACTATTAAGAGTAAAGCCCCCAGTAAATTCATCCATTTCATCTCCAAAAACATTAAGGTTTTTCCAAGCAAGTTGGTCTTTTTCTTTTTGTTCTATTTCAGGCATTCTAAATGTAGATGCAAAACCTCTGCCAAAAGCAGTAGTATCTTCAATTCCTAGTCTAGGGTTTCTATATGAACCACCCGTTGTTGTTCTTATGCCGCTACCTAAATCTGCGCTTCCGCCTGGATTACCATAGCCTCTTCTATTTTGTGTTGCCATATTATTAATATATTATTTTTTAATACCTGATACCCCCACCACTTGCAGGTACTCCAGCATAAGGAGAAAACCCTCTTAAAATATCTAATTGTGTTGAATTAGCCCCGCCGCTACTTAAAGTATTTGATACATTCCAAGCTTGTTTTTGTCCATAACCATATCTTTGTAAAAAATCTTGAGTTCGAATATCAGTTTGACTTACTGGTAGTGTAGGTAATTTAGCAGTTGATATTGAAACCGCTGGAGGAGTAGATGCAATAGTACCTGTTGTTGTTGCTGGTGTTGTTGGAGTTGTTGTTGGAGTTTTTCCTTTAAACATACCAGCTTGAGCCATGCCTACAAAACTTGTTCCTATTGCCCCCACGGCTTGCCCTACAGACGCCGCTGTTTGAGCTTTATAAGCTGCTGCTTGTTGATTATACGAACTTTCTAAACTTGCTTGTCTATCTAATTGTGTCATTTCTCTAGCTTCTTGTGCTTGAAAAGCATAAACTTGCCCTTTTTGTCTCATTTGCGCAGCTTGCATCTCACCCTGTGCCCTTAGTTGAGCATTTCTAGCTTCTTGTTGCTCTATGCTAGCAGCTACACCTCTTTTACTTTGTGCCGCAGCCCTAGCTAAAGCAGTTGCACCACCAGCGCTAGCGCCTGTAGCTCTTAATACATCTAAACTACTGGCAAGTGATATATCAGCTTGTTCAGCCTGCATTATATTTGCTTGCGTAGCTACTTGTAAATTAGCATAGGGATTTAGCATGTCTTGTTGAAAATCTGGTACATCCTGTCTATTTGCCTCCACCATTTGTCTTCTAGCTCTAGCAGCTTTTTCTTGTCTTTCTGCTTTTCTTTTTCCTGGGCCACCCATTAGTGCACCAATACCTGCCCCTAAAACTTGGGTGCCAACGGCTATTCCAATTATTGCTCCTGTTGATAATCCTGCCATAATTTTTTATTTTTTTCTATTAATTCTTTTGGTAATTCTTTATAATTATTTGTATAAACATCTGCTTCAGCTTCTTCAAAGGTTCTAGCATCTGTTTTATAAACACAACACCACTTACAATCTTCATGCATATATAATACTCTTTGTGTACCTGTTTGTGTAAATATTTTGTGTGGAGCTTTTATTTTAATAACCTTACCCTCGTCGGTTAAATATGATAATTCACCTTTTAATAAAAAAGATGGATGCTGTTGTTTATGAATCATACTTACTACTAATGATCCTTTAGGCATAAATATTTCTCTAGTATATAAACCGCCTTCAATATGTTGTTTTAATGGAAAAATATTTTTCATTTCCTCTGACTGAGGCGTGCCAGCTTTGTGTTGAACTGTTTTTGTTGCTTCAGAAAATTGTTTTTCAAATAAAGCTATTTTTTCCCACATTAAACCAGTTGATAAAGGTATGTTTTTTAAAATTTCTAAACTTTTTTCTTCTATTATACTCATTTAATTTAATTATTGTGATGAAAATACAGCTTCGTTACCTACAGCAAATAATTCAGCTTTGTTTATTGAGGATGCTATTGCTTCGCTGGGTTTCCAATACTGCATTGTTATTTTATTGTAATATCCTTTTGTACCAGATAAATCTACACCAACAACCTGGTTTTCTGATGTTGATGTTGTATTATTTCTTAAATGACCATAATATCTATTTTCTTTATTTAAAAAGTTAACAGGTATAGATGAAGCAGATACACTAGTATCACTAGTTAATACAGGGTATGCTGTATGAGTATCTGTTTCTGCAGAATCCATTTTCCAACCACTTGTCCCCTCATAATCTATTGTTAAAAAGTTTTTAACAATATTAGGTTGATCATTTAAAACAAATTCAATTTCAGCAGGATCGGTATAATCAGATGTATAAAATTTACATCTCTGTACATCTTCTCTATAATGTTCATATAAAAGATGTTGATAAAAAGTATAAAACTTATTACTTATACTAAAACCAAATGTTGGTTTATATGTATAAAAAGATACCCAACCTTTAGACGCTTCATCAAAAGAAAGCGTTGTATATAAATCATTTGTAGATGTAGTTTCTGTAGTAGACGAACCGTATTTATTAGCCCTATCCATAGCGGCTTTTAAACTTTGTAAAGAAACTATATACTTATTTTTTTGTTCATCGTACATTCCATAAACCCTATTTGATATATATAAGTTATCTCTAAAGAAACTTCTCATACTAGCATCTGATATAGGGGTTATACCATCTTGTGATAATCTTAACACTAAACCTCTATTTTTATCTGCAAAGTATTTTCTACCACCATATACCGCAAAGCTTTCTGGATTTCTACTTATACCATATTTTCCCATAAACCCACCTACTTGACCTATAACAACTTTAGAAGACGCTGTTAATGGTTGGCCTTCGGCTGTAAAGATAGCATCTTTATCTATTAAAGCTCTGCTAACTTTATTTTCTTGGAATATGATTAAATTAGTATCTTCAGCATATAATTTTTGTATACTACCATTTTGTATATCTACAGCTTTTGTTATAGATTCTCCAATTGAAAACTGATTTGTATTATTTAATTTAGTTTTAGCATTAAATATACCTGAATGTATTAAAGCATTACTTCTAATTCTAGAAGTATATTCATCATCTACTAAATGAGCTCTAACACCAAAATCAACAGATTTTTCGTTAAAGGCACCTTTTATTCTAGCCTCTTCAACATGCCATTTACCTTGAACATTTGTATTATATGTTCCACCGCCGGTTAATATAAATGTATTAAAATATGAAACTTCAATTCTTTTATCTGTTCCATGTATAGGTGTATATAAATTTAAATCTTTTACTAAACCACTTGTAGATGTTTCATAAAAAATATCTAATTTAGATTTTATAGGATCTGTTTCTAAAACAGTTAAACCTCTATCAACAGCTATTGGTTCAGATTCTAAATTCTGTATTACAAGACCGCTTGGAATCGAATCGTCATCTACTAAACCTAAAGCTATTTCATGGTCTAACTTTATTTTTTGATAATATTTTGTTTGACCGCTTTCAACTTTTGTTATTGTTTCAACAGACTCTATTAACAAAGGATCATATAAAGCTAAATTTTCATTACCACTTTCTACAACATTAACAGAATTATTTGGAAAAACTCTTCTGTCAAAATGAAGTATTGTTCTAGTTTCTTCTTGATTTAATTCTACTTTTTGAAGTATTGGTCTTCTAACCACAAAATTAACACTTCCATCAGCATTATCTGGCCCATGTTCTTCTATAGTAGCTGTTGTTTTATCAACACCTCCAGTAATAGCACCCGCATCACCAACTGTCAAGCTACCACTAATAATACTTGAGAAAAGAGTCCCTGGGCCTTCAAGATATATTATATTTTGTCCCGCTTGAATAGCATCAGCTGTTGATGATATATCTATATATGTACCGGCCGGTACATTAGTGCCTACTATTAATATAGGTGTATATTGACCACTTAAATCCATTTCTTGATCAGCAGCTAAAATCATACCCTCAAGTTCAGCATTTATACTAGTTACAGTTATATAATTTTGATTTGCAACATGGCCATCAGTAGCTACAGTTACCGTTGTTTCTACTCCATATTGCGATTGCCCCGCGTCTCTATATTCTATTATTTGCCCAACTTCAATTCTAGCAGAGCCACCGACGCTGCCACTTATTTCATCACCATCTAATATTATTGTTTTTGAATCCCAATCTCTTTGCTCATCATGATCAACTCTAACATCAAAAACTTTTTTACCAAGATTGGTTTTATATTTTTCATTTCTTTGAGTAATTCTTAAAGAAACCTCTTGTCCAGCCCTTATATATGGATTTATATCATTTCCATCGCCTATTGTGAAATAATTTTTATCCTCAAAATTAGTTTCAATTACATCAATATCTATTTTATAATTAACCCTATTATTAGTTTGTGGTTCATTTGGTGTTACACTTGTGTCAATACCTAAAGATTTAAGTTGAGCTAGTAGTGGATTTCTTTTTGACATTACAAAATCATGAACCCTATCTTTATCTCTATCGCCCTTGGTTAATATACCCTGCTCTCTTGCAGTACCAATAGTCATAACTTCTAATGGGTCTTGATCAACCCTACCGAAAGTAGATAAATTATTACCAAACTGATTTTTATCTATTATTACTTTTGGAAATAATTTAACATCAGAACCAGCAACATTTTCTCTTACATCGTTAACTTCGCTAACATCTCTTGGTACTTTATTTATATTATCTCCATATAAACTAATCCAAGTATATCCTAAAACTTCATCATGACTATTTGATTCATTGTTCCAATGATCAGCTGGATGGCTAGTATATATATTATCATATTCTTGTTCTTGTTGTTTAACAACTAATTTCCAAGAGTACCAGCCATAAGGATTATAGTCTGGATCACCTATATCTCCATTGTAAACATTATCCGTTATATTATTATCTTGAAATGTAATACTTAGTGATTTACCTATAGTTAAATGATCTGTAGACCAACTATATGATGATAAATAATTACTAGATAAATCTTCAGAAATATTAGGCGTAGTAATAGTATCTGTACTACTAGTTGATAATATAACAGGTGATTGTCTACCAAATTTATCAGCCAAAACAATGCCTACTTGATATTTTCTTCTTTGTTTTAAAGAATTATATTTATAAGTATTTTTATTATATTCTCTTATAGTATAACCACTTGTTTGTTCTTCTTCTATATCACCCTTAGTAATATTATTTATTACATAATTTATACCTGTTTTACCACTTGAATCTTTTGGTAAATTATAATTTTCTGTAAAGTTACCATATATAATTCTATTTCCAGATATTTCTTGTGCTTTAGCTCTTACGGGCACTTGATCAAAAACTCTAGTTATTTGTTTATCTTCTAATATTTTATAAGGTTCTTCTGATTTATAAATAAACTTATAAACATGTCTATGATATGTTTCATCTCCTGCTGGGGATAAATTATAAATATCTATATTATTTAAAAAATCTGTTAAACTAGTACCGTTATCGTCTGTTACATCTATTTCTTTTATAACTTTTACAACATCTTGGTCAGATTCTTTTATAAGTATTTCTATTTTTGTTATATTAAGCTCATTATCCCATTCATAACCATTAGTTGATTCTGGCGGTGCTGTTAAGTTTTCATCACTTGGAAGAGGTATTCTTAATTCAATTTGATTATAATTATTTTTCATTATATCAACTATTGTTTTAGAATATACATCTTGAACATCAGTTACATCTTGTTCTGAGCTTAAAACATTATTTATTTGTCCTTGATTTAAAGGCTTAAAGATTATTTGAGTAAATGGCGCCATAGTGGTATATTCACCATCTTCGTATTTATATCTATAAGAAAATCTTACAAATCTATCTTTTAAATAATCTGAAGTTATATCACCATCATTTGTTAAAGTAGTTGTATCTCCATTGCCATTACTGTCATGTAATATTGGTGCTAAATAAGGGGCTACTTTTGCTACAGATATTTGTTCTTCTTTTGTATAATAAGATGAATCTGCTATAGCTTTAGTAACATTTATTTTTCTAGGTTGATTATAATCATCTGTCCAAAAAAGTAAATCATCTATTAAATTAACACCTGTTATTAAATGGTCTTTACTAAAATTTAAAAAATTCCCATTAACAAGTGTTACTATTTCAGAAGCATCATTATCTAAATCTATCATTAATATTTTACAAGTATTAGATACAGATGCTCTAGACATTGATCTTACATCATTAGTATCCCCAGTAAAATTAGTTATAAACCAAAAAATTCTTTTATTTAAAACATCAGCATAGTGGCCTATTGTTTCAGCATTTTCAAATTTTATAGCAAAATTGTCTGCCCTAGATAAAGCGTTACCTAATATATTTTCAATAGCACCTACATCAGATCCCTCTGATTGCGTAATTAATATATTTTGTGCCTCACGATATTCTCCTTTTGGCAC
>TARA_R110002110_G_scaffold40129_2_pt1 | contig 14960 bp, 20 predicted proteins | sample TARA_R110002110 | Tara Oceans TARA_R110002110 (sample SAMEA4397330) | marine metagenome | biome: Polar Biome; feature: [SRF] surface water layer (ENVO:00010504); material: water (ENVO:00002006), including particulate matter (ENVO:01000060) such as... | depth 5 m
TATAAACAACAATCTACACTACAAAGGGGAGACAAGATAGGCTCTAAATCTCCAACAGGGAAAATGTCCTCAATAGGTAAGTATACTCCTACTAAAAAACCTAAAGTAAAAAAGGTTAAGAATGCGGATGGAAAAGAGGTAGGATACTATTGGCATTATACAGATAAGGGGAAAAAAGTTCTAAAACAAATTGGGTGGAAAGGTACTAAAAATCAACGAAAAGTAAATCCAGACGGAAGATAGGAGATTAAATAATGCCAAAAGGTAAAGGAACATACGGAAGTAAACCAGGGAGACCTGCAAAAGCTAAAGCTAGAGCTCGTACTCAAGGTACTAAGAAAGGTAGAATGCCTATTACTGAAGCACAAAGAAGACAACTTATAGGTAAGAATAAAAAAGATGCTGGTTTTAGAATGAAAGAAACTAGGAAAAGAATGGGTCCAAGAAAATAATGATAATGTGGTTAACTCTATTAAAAACAGTATTAGGTATAACTGGAAAGATATTTAATAAATTTAAATATCAGAAAGATGTAGACCAAAAGAATAAAATAATGGAACTCAGTTTTAAATTAAAGCAACGTGAGCTACAAAGACTAGCTCTGGAGAAAGCAGATGAAGAAATTAGTAATCATCGTGATTATCTTAATAAGCGTTAGTGCCTGTTCATACCTAGATTTTTGGACGGCTACTGAAGATACAGTTAAGTACAGCGGACCTACATGTCCTGAAGTACCTGAGTGCAATATATACGAAGCTTGTTTATCTGAAGAAGATTTACGTTGTTTAGCTACACAGAAACAGGCATACAAAACTTGTATCTGGGTACATGAGCAATCGTGGGAGTTATTAAACGCTAAGTAGGTTCTGGCATAAGTTCAGGAGACTGAACCAGCCAATAGAACCTGCCTAGTTGAAATATTATGAAAACAGTAGTACATGTTAACCAGCACATTATTAAAAGTAACCATAAGAATAAAGAACGCAAACCTGTGTTAACTGTTAAAACTTACAAAGATAATGTATATGCTTCAGAGGTTGTAATTAAAGGTGACTCTAAGATTGTGTACCGCCCAGACAAGCCTTTACCATGTGGTGCAAAAGTTTGGATAGAAACTGAAGCACAAGTAGAAGTATCATGATAAGAGATTGGTGGTGGAAAGACAAGAAAATGTTGGCGTTGTGGAACAAGATACACAACATGACTCAGGAAGAGTTTGCAAAAATTGACCCTAAAGTTAAATCTGATTTACAATACTGGTACGGTAACTTATTCTTTTTTAAACCATATCCTGCCCAAAAGCCTATTGTTAATGATGACGCTTTTTCTGTTTACATCCATGGTAATAATAGTTCTGGTAAGTCTTATGTGGCGGCTGCTAAGACAGCGTACAATATAATAGGATGGAATCCTTACTATAAAATACCCGAACCTAAATATGGAAATAGAATTATCTGGGCATTTAGTCCGTCTTTTGATATACAGAGAACTTCAAGTCAGGTGCATTTATTCTCCACGGATACTCCAAATGACATCGGGCTATTGCCCTCTATAGAATCCATAGAAAAACGTGGTGGTAAAGTAGCCTGGGGTAAAAACAGATGTATTGACTTTGTTAGATTCTGGGATGGTACATTACTTGAATTTAAATCTGCTGAAATGAAGACACAGAACTTACAAGCTTCTGGTATTGATTTCTGCTGGTTTGATGAGTGTCCACCAAACATAATGCATGATGAAATTCTTGCTAGATTATTAAGAAAATCTGGTAAGATGACTATGAGTTTTATTGTAGAAGATGCTACTGCAAACTATATAGTACAAGATATATATGCTAGACAAGGGGACGACCCTGATACATCTTTTCATTTTATAGATGTGTATGATAATTTATCTTTGGAAGAAGCAGAGATAGACAGGTACAAAAAAAGATTTACTGAAAATGCAATGCACTGGAGGTTTAGTGAAGGTGGTAAATTCCAACTTCAACCTAAGGGTGCTTTGGTATATCCAGACTTTTCTGAGAGACATGTTGTGGATGACTTAGTTGAACAATATGACCCCTTAAGAACTTTGTGGAGAAGTTGGGACATGGGGTTTGTTAGACCTGCTTGTGTGGGATATCAGATAGATAAGTTTGGTAGAAAGAATATACTATTTAGTTTGATGGGACACAACATACAGCTTACAGATTTTATAGATGAGGTTGAAAGTTATTGTAATGAAGTATTACCTAAAGTTATGCAGACAATGGATATACTCCCACATGACGCTAATAGGAAATATGACGTATCTCCTCATAGTGCTTTGGATATATTTCATACTAAAGGATTACACAATGTGGATACTATCTATGTAAAACGAGAAATGTCACATGCTCAGGCAAATGATGAATTAAAAAAGTTTACTAAAGGAGAACCTATGGTAAGATTGGATAGTAAACATTGTACTATTTTATGTCAGGCGTTAGCTGGATATACAAGACATGAAACTACAGGGGACCCTAGAAAGGACAATTACTATGAACATGTATCAGACGCATATAAACTGGGTTGTTATTACATGATGAAAAAAGTAGTAAATAGTGTAGACGTGGACACTAAAGAACCAGAATATTTTAGTATGGACTTTGGAGCACGCAGTGCAGAGAGGAAAACAGTATCATGAAAGAACAGGATATAAAGAATTACTTTGGATATATTGCTAAAGAAGCTGAAGATGGATTTACTGGAGTAAGACAGGATTGGAATAAGAATATGATGTTCTATATGGACGAGTATGAATTTGACAATAAACTATCCTGGCAAACTAAGATTAAAGACCCTATAGTAGACAACTTAATTGTACGTATGACTAACTTCTTTGTTAGAATATTAATGTCTAGTGATAATAAGTACTTTACTATAGAACATCCTAACCCAGCTGTTAAAGCTGGCTTAGCTAAACTAGTAGAATCTGTTTTAAAAATGAACAAGTTCCCGTTGGTATTTGGGGATGCTCTTAAGATGGCTTTATTAACTAGTCCGTATATAACAAAAATATCTTATAACTATAAAAATGAATCATATCCTACTTTTGATGCCAAGACTGGAGTCTATGGAACTAGTGATAGTATTACGGGTAAAACAGAAATACATAATGTAGACCCTATGAATGTTAGACTAGACCCCAACGGTAACCAGTATCTAATTGAATATAAAGAAGTTGACATGGCTGATTTTCTAAATATGAGTCAAGTTAACGGATGGAAGAACGGAGAGAAAGTAATCCGTAGTATGAAAAAAGCAGACGCTGATGGAGACGCAACTTACAGACCATCAGTTAAATTATCCTATGTTTTTTCAAAGTGTCTTAGTGACCAGCATGGAAAAATACTAGACGAAAACGTGCACTTTATTATAGCTAATAAAGAACATGTGGTTTATTACGGTAAGAATATCTTACCAAAGGGTCAATTCCCTTACATTGTGGGATTTCCCATGAAAGTACTAAAAGGTCGTTATGGTCGTGGATATATAACAAAGCTAAGGTCTTTGTTAAGTTCCTATGTCGAGTCAATGAACCTACTACTGGATGCCTTCACGTTAAATACACTCGGTGTATATGAAGTTGTTACAAACAACATAGAGACAGGCAAGGCACACTTATTTGGGTCAGTAGTACCAGGTAGACTTTACCCAGTCACGTCAACAGGAACCATCAATCAGGTTTACAACAATGCGGTGAATCCGAATGCAACCAACCTTTTATATACTCTTGACAGACTTATTCAAAATAGGTCGTTCCAAAACGAGTTCTTTCAAGGGCAGCCAACCAGTAAAGGAAGACCAACTGCATCTGAAATATCTAGCAAGACTCAGGAAACTACAGGATTCTTTGCAGATATTGCTAATGAGATAGAGAGGGCTATTATAGAACCTACTCTAGAATTACTCCTTCATACAGAATTAATCTATATGAATGATGAATCTCATTTTGATTACAGTAAGTCCCTTGAGGATGCAGAAGCACTAGACATACTGAAAGTGATGAGCTTTAATGAGCGTATAAATGCTATTAAGGATGCAACACTTACAGTTAAGGGCATATCTGGGAAAGTTCTTAAAATGACTAACTTCCAGAAGTTAATGCAAATCGTTAACGTGATTGGCAATATGCCTCAAGTTGCACAGGCTTTAGACCCTGCTAAATTTGTTGAAAGGATATTTGAATCATTTGATGAGAATCCTTCAGACATAATTAATATGGATATGCTAAAGAATCAAGGTGGTCCTAGTGCAGCCCAACCGGGTCAACAGGGAGCAACACCCGCTCAACCTGAACAACCAACTAACATTGAGGAGGTATTAAACAATGTCAGAAGAGAACAAGGATAATACGGTAGAAGCCGAAACAGGTGATACTCGAATACACATTAAAGCTAAGGATGCAGCTGAACAGCTGTTACCTGGTGGCAAGAGTGTTAAAGATATGTCTGCAGAGGACTTAACTACCTACACAGCCAACATGGCTAAAGCTGATAGGCTGTATGCTAAACATACAGAAAATCTAGCTGATAATGACAGAGAAGTTTTTGATGCGTTGCTACTAGCTAGCGACCAATCTTTAGGTGTGGAGGAACGCTTTGATTCTGCTTTAGGCAAATTCAACGCAGTCAAGAATCCTAAGGTAGAAGAAACAAAAACAGAAAAAACAGATGATTCCCCCAAGGGTACAATGGACGGAGCTGCTAAAGCTACCGGTAATCCATTAAACAACGCTTTGGAGCCTGAGAATGATGCACCTCTAGGAGATAATGATGATTACTTTAAATATCTTCAGGATAAATTCAGACAACAGACTACAATGAAACGGGGACTCAACGTAAAAACTTAGAGCATAACAGGAGGTAACAATTATGCCACAAGGAGCAATTAGTTATTTAAATGAATCTGACAGACTAGCCAAAACTAAAATGGATAGTGACATTAGATTTCAAGCCGGTAACATGATGCAGTTTAGAAACCTTGCGAAACCAATAAAAGCTTTTGGTAGAAACAAAGGTTCAGTAGTAGAAATTGAAAAGTATCAAAAACTAGATAAAGCTACTGGTACAATTTCAGAACTACAATCACTACCTATGCAAAAACCTAACGTAGGTTTTGTACAGACTACAATCGCAGAGTATGGTAATGGTGTATCTTACACAAAGAAATCACAAACATTAGCAGAATACTCAGTTGATGAAACACTTAAGAAAATATTAGCTATGAACGTAGCTGAATCCATGGACCAAGTTGCAGGAACAGAGTTCCAGAATGCAGATGTATTCTATACTCCAACTTCTACTTCAGCAGGTACATTAGATAAAGATGGTACTGTAAGTACCGGTGCTGCTGCTTCAATTACAGCCGCTCATATCAGGGACATTATCAGAAACTTAAAAACTGATAACGTACCAAAATGGGATGGTAACAGTTATTTAGCTGTTCTATCTGCATTTGCTATGGCAAAGTTATTTGAAGATACAGCAACTGGTGGTATTGTGGATTTACACAAATATGACCAACCAGAAAACTTAATCAATGGAGAGATAGGTTCATACTTTGGTATGAGATTCGTTGAAGAAAACAACGTATTATCTAATACTATTGGTGGGTCCGCCCATAACGGTGAAGGTATCATTCTAGGATTTGAACCTGTAGTTGAAGCTCTTGTAGAGCCAGAAAGTACAATGGTAGAATCTTGGGATTTTGATAGATTCACGGGTATAGCATGGAATGCACTAACAGGGTTCAAAAAAGTTTGGACTAATTCAACTGATGGTGAATATCATATGCTTAGAATACACTCTAATGATTAACCTATAGGAGGTAATTAACAATGGCATTTAATAGTAACATTAATACTATTTTCATTCCAGGCGAATTGAACTGTACTGCATCTGCAGCAGACCATTTCACTTGGAAATTACTTCACCCTTTGGTAGTCCATAGAGTGGAGTTCGTAACAACATTACTTTTCGCAGCAGATAGTGCTTCAGCTGTAGTTTCACTTGACCACACAGATGTTGTGGGCAGTGTTGCTAGAGCAGAAAAAGCTACTGTAACGGTAGCAGAAGCTTCAGCAGTCGGTGCAAGCACCGCTCCTGCAAGTTTCACTCCGTTCTTCGCACAAGCTACTGATGTTCTCCATTTTGAGAGCAAAACAGCTTGTACTGATTCTGGTACAGCCGCAGGTAAAGGATACTTTGTCCTTTTCTACGAGTCTATTCCAGACAGTTCTGGAGTTGCTTAGAATACATGTGGTATAGAGTGCATTTGAATAGAATTCACTTTAACCCCTTGGACTTAGAGGGCAAGACCGTAAGGGTCTTGTCCTCTGGTCCTGTCTTTAACGTGGAAACAGAAACAGACGTTGAAGTTGAATTATTATATATGTTAGCTGAGGAGACATCTGAGCTATACCAGTTCATTAATAGGTGGACTGAGAAAGATAACAGTTGGTATCAGATAGTTATAACAAAACTTTCTGATATGTCTAGAGCAGGATTTACAGGTAAGTTGAAAATATTCAGGTATAAGGGATATGCATTATTTAGACGTATAAAAGACCACTTACAATTTGAAACTAAGTATATGAACATAGGGCAGTTAAGTGCCTATAATCTACAATCAAGGGACGTAACAGAAGAAGTAAGGAATAAATCTTGGAATACTATACCAGACGGGGAGAAGGTAGGACAAGACTGGATACAGAAAAATGGTGGTGAATAATGGCAAGAAATGAAATAACTTATAATAGAACTGGTATACGTAATGTAGTTAAAAGTATTATAGGTAGGAACTTCACAGGTATAGATGCAGTATTAGACAACTTAACTAACATGGCTATAGAGCTATTTGGTAACACGGTATCTGCTGTATATGATGAATTTGTGTACACACATACTATTACTTCTGGTGAGGTTAGTGCTAAAACAGATGAGTACAATCTACCCGCAAGAACTAAGATGATATTGGATGCTTACTATATAGATGTATCTGGTAGTGATGATGTGTACTACCCTATAGATATCAGAAGTCCTATAGAGTTTAATGAGGCAGGTAAGTATAGTCCTAGTGTTCAGTATGGTAGACCTTCGTTCAACTATGCTACTGATACAGTAAAGTTTGGGTCTCCGTATGGAGGTGGTGCAGCTAGTAGAGCAGATTTCTCAGGTATTCCTAATATGGGATATAGAGTTAATAATGCATTCCATGTATATCCACGACCTGGAACTAGTCAACAAGATAATAAAATAAGACTTATGTTAGGCATGTTTCCTAAGGAATTAACGGATGATTCCCACAGTAACAGCATTACAGAGAACTATCCTCAAGCTTTAGCAAGTTATACTTCGGCTTTATTCTGGGGATTACATATGAATGACGCAGGTAGGGCAGCACAATTCTTAACAACAGCACAACTGTTGTTAGCTAGTTTTGCTAAGCAAGATGAAATAAACAAATTAGTAAATATAACAATCAAATTACCATAGGAGAAGACAATGGCAAACGCAATATATCCACTAGCAAAAGCATCATTCTTGAAAGGTGAACTTGATATGGTGGATGACACTATTAAGGTGGTACTAGTAGATACGGGTACATATACATACAATGCAGCACATGATTTCTATAATGACTTATCTGGCATACTAGGTACAGGTGTAGAACTGGGAAGTAGGACTGTAACATTAGGTGTATTTGATGCAGCAGATGTAACATTCACTACACCATCAGCAGGTACAACTATTGAAGCTTTAGTTATTTACAAAGATACAGGTAACGTAGCAACAAGTAACTTGATAGCATATATAGATACAGGAACAGGACTAGCTTTCACAACTAACGGAGCAGATATTGATATTGTTTGGGACTCAGGTGCCAACAAAATCTTTAGTATATAGGAGTAAGTAATGGCAATAGCAGGAAATCAAATAACAAGAGCCAAGATTGTAGCTGATGCAATTGACGGTACAAAAGTAGCAGATGACACTCTTGATAGTGAACACTATATAGCAGCTAGTATTGATAACGAACATCTTGCAGACAATGCAGTAGGTACAGATGAGATTGCAGCGGATGCTGTTACTTATGCTAAGATACAGAACGTATCTGCTACAGATAAAATACTAGGTAGAGACTCAGCAAGTGCTGGGATTATAGAAGAGATTACACCAGCTAATGTACGTACAATGCTTAACGTAGAAGATGGTGCTACTGCTGACCAAAGCAACGCAGAGATAGTTGCTGCTGTTGAGGCTGGTACAGATTCAAATACCTTTACTGATGCTGACCATACTAAACTAAATGGTATAACAGCTAGTGCTAACGCATATGTACATCCTAACCATAGTGGTGAAGTTACCTCTACGGCAGATGGAGCTACAGTAATAGCAGGTAACATAGTAGATGAAGCAAACTTAAAAGTATCTAATGCTCCAACTAACGGACACTTCTTATCCGCACAAAGTGGAGACACAGGTGGCATGACATGGGCAGCATCAGCAGCTGGTGGTACAAGCACAGCAAGTTATAACGGATTAATAAATGGCGACTTTATGGTATGGCAAAGAGCTACAAGTTTTGTTGCTGCAGCTAATGATGATGACACTTACACAGCAGATAGATGGGTTCTATTATCAGATGGAAATGATATTGTTGATGTAACACGGCAAGCTGGTAATAGTGATACTTCTATTTATTCTATTGGATTAGATGTAGAAACAATAGATAAGAAATTTGGTATAGTACAAATAATAGAACAAAAAAACTGTAGTGCTCTTGGTGATTTACCTACTTCTACTGTAAGTCTTTCCTTTAAGGCAAAGGTTGCTGGTAGTGGAAAACTGGATAATGTCAAAGCTGCAGTTATAGCATGGAATAGTACAGCAGATAGTGTAACAAGTGATATAGTAGCTACTTGGGAAGCAGAAGGCACAGTACCAACTTTAGCAAGTAACTGGACTTATGAAAATACAGCAGCAAATCTTTCTGTAACTACATCATGGGCAGAATACAAAATAGAAAATATATCAGTGGATACTTCTAGTACTAATAATGTTGCAGTATTTATCTGGAGTGATGTAACAGATACAAATGCAGGGGATTTCTTATACATTACAGATGTTCAATTAGAGCCTGGTGCAACAGCAAATGATTTCAGACGAGACCATTATGGTACGACATTGGCAGATTGTCAAAGATATTATCAACCATTTCTCCTTGTTGCCATGACTGCTTATTTTGCTTCAGGTGTTATATTTGGGCATGACTGGACTGTTGAGATGAGAGGTACACCTACAATAAATTTAGAATATGCTAGTACAGCTAATAGAATGTATAGACTGGATACTGCTGCTACTGCAGATGTTTCATGGGTATCCATTGTTACTACCAGTAGAGGTATAAGTGCTGGATATGGTTGGACACCTAGTAGTTGGGCAAGTGCCGCTGGTATAGGGTGGCAAACACAGATTAAAGGAGAGTCAGAATTATGAGTTACACATTAGCATTCTTAAAAGAAGGATATCCCAATTACCCAGCAAGTGAAGCTGTTGTTAAAGAAACTGATTCTAGTAGAGCAGATGTTGGACATATCATGGTTAAGAGGGATAGTGATGGAGCAATGATTCCATTTGATATTACTAACAGAGATTATAAAAAATATTTAGCATGGGTTGAAGCAGGTAATACTCCTTCTCAAGACCCTGACCCGGATGGAGGATAACAATGGCAATAACTTCAATACAAGCTGGTAGTATTACAACGGATGGTAGTGAGCAAACTATAGGTTCAGTGGTTACTGATGATGCAGCATTTACTGGTTACTTAGATATGACTAACAGTACATCAGGTGAGACTATAGTAATTAAAATTAAAGTTAGAATCTCAGGTACTTCTGACATAGTAATGATTAAAGATACATTTGTAGGGGCACAAGATGAACCCTTGTATCACTTCCCACCTATAACTTCTTCAGAGAATTTTACTTGGACTATAGAAAAAACAGGTGGAACAAACAGAGCATATACGTACAGATTATATCAGGTGGTGTAAATGGCATTAGGTAGTTTTGCTGGAGGTAGTTTCCTTCATGCAGCTTCACACATAGGTACAATAATTCCCGACAAGATAACTGTTGGGGCATTAAGTGCAATAGTAGACCCTATGGCTATAGGTACTGTAACAGCTAAGTTACAAGTATCTGGTACAGCTTTAGTTGACCTTATGGCACTGGGTACTCTAGTTGCTGAGTTGCAAGTAAACCCTACAGCACTAGCAGACCCGATGGCACTCGGAACATCTATAAGTAAACTACAAGTTAATGCAACTGCGTTAGCAGATGCTATGGCAGTAGGTGGTGGACTATTAGTAGCCAAAGACTGGAGTATTGTAGTAGCACCAACAAGTACAGACATGGCAGTAGTAACTGCGGCATCAGGTAATGACTTTACAGTAGTAAGTAATGAGGGGAGTTTATGAGACGGTTTATAAAAGACTTATCAGGTGGATTGAATACTGTAAATCCTCCTCATTTAATACAAGATAATCAATTATCTGTAGCATTGGATGTTGTATACAGAGCTGGCAAATGGACTAAGCGTGAAGGGTACGCACAGTTAGCGGCTACAACAGAGACATCAGATGTAATAGAAGTAACAGACCAAATAAGATTTGACGGAGCTACTCGTAGATTGATGGCTACCGAAGCTAGGATATACTCCTGGGATGGTAGTTCCTATACAAGTTTAATTACAGAAAGTGTAGCTAGAGCAACTAGTGACAAGGTATACTTTGCAGAAATTAACAATTCTATATACAGAGTAGACGGTAAGAACACCCCGGCAGTATCCACTACTGGAAACTTTGCAGCGGTATCTTGGGACACGGGTAGTAGTGGTAGGAATCTTACGTTAGCTAAATGCGTAGTAGCATTTAACTCTAGATTATTATTCTTTAACGTAACAGATGGTACAGATGGAGCAGTTCCTTTTAGAATACTGTGGACTGACATTTCTGACTATGATAGGATATCCAATCTTAACTATGTAGATTTAGATTATTCAGGTGCACCTATAGTAGCGGCTAGGAGACTAGGACATAACTTTATAGCTATATATAAATCTGATAGTATTGTAACTCTACAAGACCAAGGTAGTCCATTATTCTTTGTGCCTAAAGCTAGGCAACAAGTTGGAATCATTGGACCCAAAGCTTTAACAGATATACCTAATGGGCATGTATTTGTAAGTAATGATGGTATCTATTTATTTAATGGGGCAGCAGTGGAACCTATAGCAGACAGAACAGTAGTCAATGAATTATTTGATAACTTAAATTATACATGGAAAGATAACATATACTTATGGACAGATTTAAAAAACAGAGAAGTAATAATACACTACCCTACGGGTAGTAGTGAAATCCCAGACAGAGCATTAGTGTGGAATTACCAAATGAACAATTGGAGTCAGTGGACTCTATCCGCTTACTCTGGATTCTATAGGTACAGAACTGTAGCAATTCCTGAAGTTTATTATGGAGCAGCTAGTGGTAGAGTACATCAAAGAGATACATCAGGTACGGATATAAGTGCTGCAATAGCCAGTACTATATCAACCAAAGCTTTTCACGGAATGATAGGTGGTCAGGTACTCGGAGCTACACCAGAAAATGTAACAGACTATGTACAAGTTAATAGAATACAAACAGATGCAACCCCGGCTAGTACTACACTAAGCTGTGGTACTGCAGACTTGGGTACGGATAGTCCCACATACGTAAATGAAAGTATTACAGATGTAGATGGTAAAGCACCTAAATCAGACTTTAATGAATTTGGCAGGTACACAACAGTTAAAGCTGCAAACTTTACAAGTGTATCAGAATTTATACTAGACATTGAAACAGGTGGAGACAGTTAGTGGCACTTAACAACTATTCATTTGATGAAGTAAGTTTACCGGCTCCTCCGCCTTATATAGACGGAGAACCTATAGACTATGTAACTAGAAAGTTACCTACTTTTTTAAAGTCACAGTACACTGCTTTGTTAGATTTTATATCAGCAGTGCAACAAGGATTTTTAATTAGCTCTGACCAGATTATATCTTTAGACGCAGATAAGATAACAGCTAATACACAGTTTACTCAAAGTTTATTTGTAGGAGCTGAGAGTAAAATAAAGCTGGATGGAATTAATAATCAGATAACTATAACTGATACACAGACTAGTCCAGTAGCTAGGATTATCCTGGGAAAACTTTCTGGTAGTGCAACAGATTATGGTATTAAAGTTATAGATAATGCAGGAGCTATTAAGTTTCAAACAGGAGCTACTACATTTATAGATGGAGGAATCATCTCAGCTAACACAGTCTCTGCTACACAGATTGCAGCAGATACAATCACAGTAGACCAGATGGCAGCTAACAGTGTTACTGCTACTGAGATAAACGTAAGCAATCTGTCATCTGTAAATGCTGACCTAGGTTCATGTACCGCAGGTACATTAACTGGTGGAACTATACAGACAGCAGCTAGTGGAGCCAGAGTTAACATGACTACTGATGGAATCAATGGCTATAATGCTAGTGGTGTACATGTTGTAGACATAGCTAATGATGGTCAGTTTAGATTTGGTCCATCAGGTGGAAGTAATATAACTTGGAATAATACCGCACTTACAATCAATGGTAGTCTTATTACTACTGGTAATATAGTAGAAGGTGAAGTATGTGGACGAGCTACAGCTACCTGGAGTGCTACAGGTATGACGTTGAATGCTACAGATTTAGCTAGTGTTGTATCAGGTGAGTTGGCTATAGCTAGTATAAACTTTGAAACTGTAGGTAGAGATGTAATGGTATTCTTTACTCCTACATTTTATGTAACTGATGATGATGAGGGTGCATCCCCTACTAAAGACTTACTTGTATTTAATGTACTGCTAAAAATTCGTAGAGCTAGTGCTACTGGTGCAATCCTTGGTACAGCGTATATACGTGCTGGAGGTTTAGAGGCTACAACTACTAATTATAATACTGGAGGTAGTTTGGTTATATTTGATGCTAGTAGTGAAGGAAGTTTGGCATCACCAGCTGATACAGTATATGTGTGTACAGCACAGATAGAGTCGTATAAAACAGGCGGAGCTGGTTTAGGAGGATTTAGCAAAGCAGTAGTAACATCAGGCAGTGCAACAGCAGTGGAGCTAAGAGCTTGACTGTTTCTGTATTTGGAACTAAGGGAGATAATATGAGTAAATGTGAATGCAAGAGTCAAGAAGAGAATATAAAAACATTAGAGGGCAAACTCAAAGAGTTTGACCAACTAAAGAGTAATGTAAATTTCTTAGCAGGGCAGATAGCTTTGTTACAAGAACTTACTAAATGCAAGTGTGAAGGAGACTGTGAATGCAAGTCAACTGGATAGAGGAATACAAAAAAGAAGTAGGACCTCCTCTAGAGTTTGACCAGTTTGCTGAGAATGCAAGTACCCAGAATATATGGGTAGATGGTGTATGCATAGGAATTATTGTATATACAACTACCATGGATACAATTTCTATTCATGTAATGTGGGTTAAAAAAGAACACAGGAATCAACTTAAAGAAGCTTGTAGGTACTTAGCTAACTGGATAAAGGATGAGCAGATGTATAACTTTGTAGAAATAATTGCTGACCTAAGAGTAGCTAAGTGGTTAGAAAGATACTTAAAGTTAAAAGTAAAACAAAAAATATATGAAGTAGATATTAATAAGTTAGTTAGTGTCTTGGAGGAAAAATGAGTTTTAGTAAAGGAAAGTCTAAGTCAAGTGGGCAGTCTGGGCAAACGTCAACCCAGAGACATGCAAGTAATATCTTGTTTGAGACACTGATACCAGGGTCAAGTATGACCGGTGGTTACGTAAGTGACCAGAGTACACCTGCACAAAGACTAGCAAGAGAAAGCTCAGTTGGTGGTGGGCCCAGATTAAACGTAGAAAATATGCCAGGTGGTTATAATGATGCAGTAAGGGACAGTATGGGCGGAGGAAGCAAAGGGTCAGTATCCCGTAAGATGGGTAACTACGTACCTAGTGCTAGACAAGAAGGGTTTGGTGCTTTGAAGGGTCATGGTATGACAGAAGCATTTAAACAACAAATAGGAAATTATACTGACGTGCAAGGTAAAGGAATGGTAGCAAGTGCCAATCCATTAACTCAAGCACAGACAGATGATGTTACAAAAACATTACTACCTAGTATGGAAGACATGAGATACAAGGGAACTTTTGAAAGACTAGACAAAGGATTGCTACCCGACTCTGCTGCGGATGTTATCCGAGCAGGTAGAGATATAGCAGCTGACCCTATGGGTCAGGCTAGACAACAAGCAGGCTTAATAGACCAGGCAGTAAACAATGGAGAAATACCACAGCTACCTGAGCTACCAGAGATAGACCAGTATCTAACTGATGTATACACTAAGATGCCAGAGCCTATGAAGAAAGTTGTAGAAGATATATTTAACGGAGGTACGTCAGCTAACATTGAAAAATCTATACAGAATAATATCACAGCTTTAACGGCTAATGCTGAGAGTGTACTGAAAGACCAACTGGATGTAACATACGGTAAGTTTGCATCAAGTGGCGTATCCGGTGGAGCTATGCTAGCTGCAGCTGGGGATGTAACTACAAAAGTTATGGCAGATGTTACTGCACAGGTAGCAGGGTTTTATACCAATGCACTAACTCAAGCTCAGCAACAGCAACAACTAGCTTTCCAAACATTAGATAGAGTAATAGGTACAGCCGAGGCTCAACAAGCTATGGACGCACAACGTCAGGCTATTGACTTGGAATCTCAAGTTAATTTAATTAATGCAAAGTTAGGAATGTACACTGAGTTAACTAATCAGTTCCTAGCACAGAACCAGGTTTATTCTGG
>TARA_R110002110_G_scaffold126009_3_pt1 | contig 14948 bp, 4 predicted proteins | sample TARA_R110002110 | Tara Oceans TARA_R110002110 (sample SAMEA4397330) | marine metagenome | biome: Polar Biome; feature: [SRF] surface water layer (ENVO:00010504); material: water (ENVO:00002006), including particulate matter (ENVO:01000060) such as... | depth 5 m
GGCTCACCTAAAGCAATTTTCTTGGCAATAATATCTTCGGGCTTAATATAGCCACCGCCAACGATATTCTTTATTCTGTCGGGCGAATCGTTTCTTACTTCGAATCCCACTTCCATCTTACCCAACTCAACTAGTGAAAAATAATCATAAGGCCAGTTGAAAGAAAAGCGCTTGGCGATGGGATAACGATAAGAGGGCATGCCGGTCAACTTTGCCTGGGTGGCATAATAATCATATTCTGCTCGTTTCTTAATTTTAAATATTCGCCAACGGATATCTTTGGGTATTTTCTTGTCTCTAAATCCATTATATTGAAAAATCGTTGGTGATAATAATTCACCGTCTGTTATGGGATGTTCCATTATAACAGTTTCGGTTTCCGGGGCTGTTGCCTGTGACGGCATCACCCCCTGCCACCATTTGGATAAATCTTCTTGAGATAGGGTCGAATTAAATTCACTGATATACATTGAAAACGGCACATTAACAGTATCATACTCTTCTCTGGTGGTGGGTACTCTTTTTGCCTGATCTCGTTTCCAAACAAAATCATAAATGGGGGGAACCACATATTTATCCATTTTCTTAATCATGTCAGCGACAGAATTTGTCGTTAGACGATCTTGTCTCACATCTGAATAACTCTTTTCAAAAATATTAAATGGGATTTCAAAATATTTTTCTCTTCCCTCTTCGCAATCCACATAGAAAGGTATGGCACAAATCGCCTCTTCAATCACCTGTTGGGATTTAATGTTGCCAATTGCTTGTGGCGTTTTCGAAAAGCCGACTGCTTCAACTAAAGAACCGGTTAACTCCCTATCAATAGCAGTCGGAGAGGAAGAGTCTCCGCTCCATCCTGTCTCACTCACACTGATATTGAGTCTTCCGGCGGCGCCCGATGCTTGTGTCAAAGCAACATCCCCAAATTGATGCCACATTCCTTGGACTGCTGTACTAGTCCCCATGCTTGCCGAAGTGGCTGCAGTCTCAGTAGTGACATCAGCAAAATTTAATACAGGAGCTTCCCACTTTGTACGAATTGTCCACCTATCATCTTCATCAATTTCAAACAGGTCAAGACTGGCCGTCATTGTCATAAAGCTTGCGCTGGAGGGCACCGTCGAATTGGTATCAACTGCATTGTCGCAGCCGTTGGCTCCAGCGCCGTTCATCTCGGTCCACCCATTTGAATGTCGTATAGTCGAATTGGCTATAACATCTTGGAATGAGAACGACGACATCCCGGCCTTCGCGCTGCTTGGCAGCAAATTAGTTGGATCAAATTCTAAAGTTGCTCTCGTGTAAGTCAAATAATTTTTAGCATTCAAATTTGGGCCACCGAAGACGTTGCCCGCGGCGGTGCTGTCGTAGCACTGCAGGGAAGCAGTCGGATCACAGTAGGCCCCCTGAAACTCATACGGCATCCAAAACATCCCCGGCGGGTTATGATGACTATAAGGATAGGGGCCAAAAGCAGCAGGGCTTCCATAGTGCAGAAAATCGGCTGGCTTTCTTATTAAAACATCCATTGCAAACTTTTTAACGCCGGTGCTAGAAGACAAGGGGCCTCGGAATAACCATGATTGTTGAGGCGACGATTTAAAAGTTGATAATCTGTCTAAGAAAAAATTTGGTACCTCAGAGAAAAAATTATGCGCTGCATAGGTATAAACGCCGTCTGACCTATTAACAGCACCAGTGCTATCCAACACAGTTGGCATCGCGATACCTTTACTACCGCTACTATCGCATATATGAAAAATATTGCCCACGTATTCATGGGGTGCAAGAATTGCATCAAAGGGCGCCCGGGTGTCGAACTGCTGATCAATGCTTGCAGACCCCCTTCCGGTGGCCGCTGATTTGTAAGGAAAATCACAAGCAATGCCCCCCTTAATAGAGTTATAACCAATTCCGGGTGCCCAGAACGGCATTAAAGTAGTTTCATAAGTCGCTTGGTTTCCGATCGGAATAGCTGTTGGTGTGTTGATGGCGTCTGCTTCATAGTCTGAATTTGCATATGACTGAGAGAATATCTGAGCCAATTGTACAGTTCTCTGTTGCGGATAAAAACCATCTTTGGGCAATAATTGTTTAACAACATCAAATTTCAATCGTATCGCTGTTGGTTCCCCATAGAAGTCTTTTAATTCTTGTAAATAAGTTATTTTACTAGTTGTCGCGTATCTCTCTAAGGAGTCCCTTACTTGTTCGGCAGAGCCTTCTGATCCAACCCAATCACTGCCGGTCAAGTTATATTCATAAATTGTATTTGCATAATCACCATCATAATCAGTTGTAACCTGAGATACAAAATCAGAAATTGTAAATTCTGGTATTATAGACTCATCTTGGCCTATCAACTTTGCATTTTTAGAAAAATCTTGGTAGGAGGTAAAAAAAGCGGCCGTCTGTGCTTGTGTCTGGGCAAAATTCTTGCAGCGGCATGTATCCAATGTAAATGAATATCTAGAATTAATCTCTCCATATACTTGCGCAGTTACGCCAGTCGATCCCGTATTTCTCATTATGACACCAGATTTTTCATCTGTCTGGGCGGTCGGCCCGCTTCCTGAAACTGATACATCCATCGGCCAATTGCTGGCGGTCATTAAAGTTCCGGCAATGTCGCCAAGAACATTGTCGGTGCGGACACTCAGTGTATCGCTCTTCCAGAAAGAAACATATTTATCTCTTGAGCGAATCAAGTTTCGATAAACGTTTTCATCTTTCGGGAATAATACTTCAGAATAAAGAATGTTTCTCCACTTGCTGCTTAATTTATAAAAATCAGAATCCTGCACGGTTGTCGTCGGAGCGTTCAAATCAGAATTTTTATTTTCTATTACATTTTTTGTCTTGTTATAATCACGCGCAAAGTAGTGGTACTCATTTCCAAAGGGATACTCAATGGTACCAGTAACCTCATCAATAAATTGAACCACCTTTTTATGTTTAATGGTGACGGGCGACTGTACCAAGTCGGTACGACTATCAATCAATTGAGGAGATGTGCTGTCGGCTGCGTCGTTCAGCACCTTTCTTATATTCTGATAAAGACTATATTTTCTTAAAACATTTGCCCCTTTTGTTTCCCGCACTCTAAGCTGTTTCCACGAAGGCCAACCGTATGGGCCATTATTGTTTAATAAGAAAGAGTTGAGGTTGTACCCCGGGTAGTCTTCGGCGCGAGCTTCTGGCACGATATCAAGATTAAGATAAGATAACGCTGTTGACGCGGTTGTGAACAAATTACTAGCCGTACTAAAAGTTCCTAAAATAATAGTATTATCGCCCGCAAAAGAAACAGTTTGGCCAGCGTCGGCGGTCGGTGTTGGAATCCAAGGGAAGTGGCCGCCGCTAACATATCGAATACTAGCCGAGTACTCATAACCATAAATTGGTGAATAATCGCTAGCAGTAGCATCATTTTCAAAGCCGTCGCCGGTGCCGAACCCGTCGCCGGAACTTGTTAGCAGGCCCGGTGAAGTTGTAAGAAGCGCTTCGTTTGGGTATCCTCGTTTTTGAGCAATCCAAGAGTCCGCTATCCAACGATACTGCACATCCGACTTGGGAATGCCATGGCCCACATAGGCGTTGTCGTATACTGTCTTGGGAGATTCCAACGATGAGGATATCTGATAGCCCACATTTCGCTGATTCTTTTGATAAGAGCCGCTTGGGGCCAATAACACCGAATCGTAGCCGCCACTAAGAGCGTGCCTTGTTAACAGTGTCTGCAGTGCATTTCTTACAATTAAATTTCTATAAGGCAGCACATTGTAAACAGAATACTCTGCACTCTCCACATCAAGAGCATTTTCTGCAGAAGTCTCTGGGCCGCCGGGAGCAGAGAATCTATTAACAATAACGCTATCTGTGCTGCCTGTTAAATCGCGACGAAGGGCGGCTCGATCATCAAAAGTAATATTTGTTACAGTCTCTATTGCATCATTGGTAACGCCGCTGCCCGTGGTGCCAAGAGAAAGAATATAATATCGATTATTCTCTTTTCGTCCAGAAGTTAATACAATCTCATAATTGTAGTTGTAGTTATTATAGTTTATTCCAGTTGAATTGGAAACCTTAATATTGGCAATATTGACTGGGCTTTTTGCGGCGGCAGTTCTTAAAAGAGTGCCAGCGGGGCGATCTTTATCATATTCTCCACCAACTATTCTTGGATTCTTAATTTCAAAGCCGCCGCCGTGGGCGAGATCCAAACTAAGTTGCCAACCTTCTTTGCGCACCCTAGTATCACCAGACGCTGAATAATTTAAAAGATTTCCATGCCTGAATTGATAGCCGCCCACTTGCTCTTCGGTATACAGCCCCTGCATTGGGACTTCTTTATTCACATCATAAGAATCAACATGGGGGTTTGTTATGTCAATTGTAAAGTTTCCAAACGACGTCTTCAACAAAGATTGATAAACTGAAAATACCTGAGAAGAGCTTACTATTGTAAAGGGCAAAAACGAATAGGATGGAAGCTGGACCGAGTTTTTAAGATCAGTAACCAGCGCTGGCGGCCGCCTTCGGTCGCCGGACGACATGTCTCGTGAACCAGAATAATCATAATATGGCTGACTGTTTCGATTAAGGACGGCCGTCGCCGGCTCAATGGAAATGCCATCAGCATCTGTGGCATCCTCGGCAAAAGTTCCCAAATAATAATTTTGCCGGGCCTCGTTATTTAAATTAACGCCGGCGTGAAGCGATCTATACGTTGCAACATCAAAATTACTAAAGGGCGATGAGCTTCGCGAAGAAACCATTGCTTCGGCGTTTTGTAATCCATAACGAGTAAAATTGACAGGGGCGTTGACATTTAACTCGCCGAGGGAATCTCTGCGTGCATTAAATCTCCACCAAATTTTTCCTTCCGATTGGTTAGTTGAGGCCGGTGAGAGCGGAGTTCTAATTTTTCTAAAGGTCGGAAATTCTTCCAAATTGGGCGCTCTATTATTCGGAGTAAGACCTTTGGATCGCTGCATATTTCTAGGAAACGGAACATTTCCAGCGTATGTATTCCTGATCGGAATTTGAAGATCAGGATCGGCGCCGGTGCCGTCAATAGGTGGTGGTGGTGCTGGGATCTCCTCTTCGGTCGAGTACTCAGGATCCCCGCCGCCGCTGCCATCGCCGGCGCCGCCGCCGCCGTCGCCCTTGGACCCTTTAATCAAATCTAAATTTTGAAGCTCTTTTATTTTTGTATACTTGTGACGATATTTGCTCCTCTCCAGTATGTGACTCTCTATAACGCTGCGAGCTTTATCTGCAGCATTTGCCGACGCCGGAATTAGATTATTTAACACTCCATCCAATGCGCCGTCGATCCATTTGTACAAGTTGATATATTTTTCTACATCCGGATCGTTTGTAATGTTCTGAAAGAATAAATACCGTAATTTTTCCATGGCCTTATAATTGGGGCGATACATATTCGCTGGTTCACCAATTAAATTATTAAAATCGCTTATGGAAGCGAAAAACCCCAGCATAGCTTTGGAAATCGTATCATACATACTAACTTCAACTGCGAAGAAGTATTTGTTGGGGCGTGATAACCGCGTGAAAAGGGTGTCGTCACGAGAAAGAACTTTCACCAAATCAGAGGTATAAAGGTTTTCCGGAAGTTGCTGACGGCTACTGTCAATAAACTTAAAGTCCACCACATCAGCAGAAGACACCGCGAATTCACTTCCTTGGCCTGAATAGTTGGGTCCGACAAGATCCGAATAATTAGCCACAGGATAACGATTAACCGAGCCGGTTGAAGATCCAGATATGATATCTCTTACTAAAAACTTTCCGCTTGAATCACTTCCGGTAACATTGTCAAAATTCCAGTATAGTGCGAGTGTTTCTATCTTAGGAATATAAGTTCCAGAGAGGGGGCCCTCAAAAACAAACGTATTTCTTTCAGGGTGTAGGCGGCCGAAAGAGCTAACATCGATGGCGTGATTTTGTAACTCTGTGTCTGTCAAATAATCGAACCATACACGAGAAGATATAAATCGAGTATTAGTCTTGTTCTGGAGGGCACCCGTAATATTAGTTCTGTCGGCGCCTAAATATATGCGTTTGCTGGAACCTGTTAAAAATGGACCAGCAGTGTCAGTTATATCTACAGACGCTGAAACGGAAAATTCATTTCTTTTAACGCCCAAGTCATAATTTACTCCATAAAATTCATAACTAGCTGTAGGGGAAGATACCGCCTCAGAAGAAAATGGATATTTTTCTGGCCTTATTCTGAGGGCAAAATTCCACTTCTGATTCTCGTATACATTCTCGTAGTAAGAAGACGTAAGAGTGGGGAACTCTCCCTGTGAAGAGGTTACATAAAAATAAGTTTTATTATTATTGTTGGTGGCAGCATATACCTTTAGGCCGGCGGGGTCATTGGCCGGAACCGTAGTATCTGTTGAGTCAGGAGTAGTGCTGGCACTATGAATACCAAACAAGGAGACCGTTTCTAATTTAGGTAAATTTCCATCAGGAAAGTTTACAAATTTAGGAAAAAATATTTCTGTTTCATATGTAAAAGGGATATTAACATTGGTGGCGGCTGGCAAATACCCATTATCACCAGTGATACTCGCAGCCAACGAAGGATCTGGGTACTGATATACAACCCCTTGACGGCTTGTGGCGCTTTTATAGCCCGAACAATCGACCACCTTATGTTTAATAGCGGTGTTTTCTCGGTTTTCACGAAGATCATATTCCTGATTGTCGGCGTACATATTTAAACGAATAACTTCATCGTCAACGCCGAAGCATCGGAACAAATTCCTAAAAGCCTTTTCGGTGCCCTTTGTCTTGTTGATATACGCTAAATTATTATAAATGTTTTGAAAAATTAAGTTTTTAACTCTAAATATCTTTTCTTCAAACAATCTTTTGTCGTCTTTAGAGAGAAGCTCTTGGATTACACCGGTGTCAATAAAAATCCCGGGAATATCAAAACCAAAAGACTTTAAATTTCTATGTAACTGAGGATTTGGCTTAATTTGAGAACCGCTAATATAGGTTGGGTCTTTTAAGCTAGTAAGGGCCCTGATCTGACCGTAGAGAACGTCTAAGTAGCTCCCGAGTATTTGACAAGTTTTTTCTATCAAATATCCATTCACACGGTCTTCATTTTGGATCCATTGAGGAATCGAATTATACAAACTTCCAAAATTATTAATATCATAATTTGAACCAGATGTTGTCATATTTGATTTATAAGTTACAACATCCGGGTTATAACTGTATATAACGGGGTCGCCCTTCTCAGTTGCTACACCACTCAGTGTAATCGCACTTCCGGTTTGTCTTGAATACGAAGAATTATAACCAGACCAGACACCATTGGTTAGGCGCCCAGAATAATCTAAAACAACAGAATCTACAGAAGACGTAAGTGTTATTCCCTCGTTGAACTTATAATAAACGCTGAGCTTTAAGGGATTATCATCATTAACTTTTGACGTGTCGGTATTGCCCCCGCCGCCAACGTCAAAGAAGTAGTTGCGGCCGACTTGCTGGGCGTTTCTCGTGGTGGTCCAAAATCTAAATTCATCAATGGACCCGGAAAGCATTCCATAGCCCGTTAAGCCAAAAGTTCCGCCCTGACTGTCGCCCGAGGCGCCGATGGTTCCAATTAAATTGCCACTCATGGCTGTAGGGAGCGCTGTTGACAAAGTAAAATCTACTTCCGTCTCAAAATTTCCATCAAGATAGGCCAGAATTTTCATATTTGTGGCCGAAGTCTCCTGCATGGTAATGGCATAGTGGTGCCACGTTGAGTCGGCAAAAGTAGTAAGAGAAGGAAGGGTGAGACTGGTATAAAACTTGTTTACTAAAGCTGGATTATACTGAGCATATTGAAGCCAAAAAGTGTTGTTGGTGCCGCCCCCGCGACGAATATAAAACTGAAGTTCGTGGCCCGGGTTTCCATGAGTAGTCTGTCCCCCACTTACGTGGAATATCATTTCGTCCGTAGTGCCGCCGCCTCCGACGAGTGGTGGAAATGCGTCCTTCTTCATCCAAAACTCGATAGTGCTGCCGCTAGCCCAATTGACCTCCAAGCTATTAACTTGGTTGGTGGTCGTATCATAAACGAGATCGGTGGTAAGACCATCGAAGTAAACATATTGAGGATCGTCACTTAGACCCATATTACCTTCAGTGGCAACCTGTGTTCCCCATGTCGGCGTACCAAAGTTAGCATATCCTGTTTTACGTGGATATTCGTTTTCTAAAACATGTTTGCCGATCGGTGTTAAATCATTTTCAAACTTTAACCTTTCGGCCCGGGAGCCGTCATAAGGGTATTGTCCCACAATACGATCGACGGTATCGACGTAGTATCGTTTTGCAGATCCAAATTTGACAAAATTTGCCGGGTCGCCGTAATCTACTTCGGGAATAAATTCAAATTTATTTCTAGTATATTCTTTGACATAAGCCGAAGATTCAACATCTGCAGTAAAGGACTGCAAGGTTCCGGATTGAACGGAACGTATTTCGCTGGTTGGACTTAACTGTTGAGCCTTCTGTTGCTTAAAAAACTTTTTTGTCATCACCCTACCCTAAAAGTAAATACTTCATCAAATTCCTTATAGGCCGTTCCATACTTATACAAGAATTTAAGCCCATATTTAAAATCAGATTCTAAAATAGACATGTCAAAATTAAAATAACTCCCAGAGATATCGTAGGATAATTTTGTATGAGCCGGCTCAGAAGTACTACCAGTCCCATAGTTAACAATGGTTAGTTCATCCACTACTCGATATAATTTATAGTAAATGTTGGGAACAGTAACGGAGGTGGCAGTCTTTGTTGCAACCGTGTAGACATTGGGGCTCCAATTTTTATCTCTTACAAAAAGCCTAAAGCGGGCATTTTCTTTCACGGAATATTCCTTCTTCAAATTAGTAATATTGCACACATATACAGGCTCTTCGTCATCGCCCCTGTCATCAAACCTATTAACCTCTATAGATCCTGTAAAGTATTGCGTATCGCGGTCGCCGTCATCGGCCGGCTGACTTGCTCCAGTACTCCACACATCATAAACAACAGAAGCGGTGGTGCTCATATATACCGAAGCAGTATAAACACCAGTTAAGTTTTGGCCGTTTATGTATGCCAAGCTAGCAGAGAAAGAAGAACTAAGACTGCTCGTAAGAGCATTCGCGTGCAAGGTAACAAGCATAAAATCATTAGTCAGGGTGGGAATGTTCTTTAGGGTCCCACGTACTCGATTATAAAAATACAAGGTGTTTAAATTATCGTCTGCGGAAACTAAAGAACTGCTAGCATAAAAATCGCCGCGATTATCAGAACGAGCGTCATCCCACCGAGCCTCTATTACGGGTCGGCTAAAGAAATATTGACTTCCACGGGCAAAGAATCTTTTAGTATAATATGAAGTTGTACTGCCGGATAATTCCTGTGAGCCAGTTAAATAAACGCCAAAGCCATAACTACTGGTATTAGTATTAAGCCATTCTTCCATTTGGGCCGTGACATCCATATGGAGGTCTTCAAGGCCTGTACTAAACGTTTGTTTGGTCGAGGGCGCCAAAGTGTTACCAAGTTGGCCGGCGGCAGTACCAGTTAAAAAGTCGCCACCCTCATTTTTCCAATCGTTTGAGGAGGCTGTATTTTCAAGCCAATTGCTGGCCCCCAAATCCGTGTAATCCTCCATGTCCAAGCCGATCCCCTCGGTCCATGAACTCGATATTGCAGAAGCAACCAAAGTAAAGTCGGTGGGTGTAGTAGTGCTATGTGGAGCATCATAAAGGCGCAAATAAAAATTTACGGCGCCGGAAAGAGGAATCTCACCTTCGTCGCGACTTCCACTAATACTGGTAGTGGTGGTACCAATAACGGGAAAATCAATTAAAATTCTTGAAGCCTCTTGAGAAGAGGTAGAGGACTGTGCATAAAGATTAAAAACCTCTAAAATATCCGAAGCTCCCATATTAGAGCCGGTGCCTCGGGTAGTTAAATTATTTGCATATGCATTTGTAATTGTATTGTCTTTTGTGGCATAAAACCTTTTAATCCCCATTATTTCACCGCTCCCACAATGTCAACGTCCGGATATTTAAACTCCAAAACTACATTTTCTGGCACAATAATAAATCTCCCATCTGGTGTAGTGGCGTTATCAACATCAAAATCATAACTGCTATAATTTGTACCAGTTTTTTGTATTATTTTAACGGACTGAGCATCAATTACATCCGGAATATCATTTAAAACCCGATAAATTTCTGAGATGTAGAAGGGAGCGCCGAATAACAATTGCTCACTAAATTTTTGCTTGAGGGCGCTATTGCACTTTTCTAAAATTTCATCCTGATTCGCGTCCAACTTTCCCAAAACAGTAAATTGAAGACCAATATTAACAATCTGGCCATCCAAAATATCAACTGTATCGTTTATCATCTTATATTGACTTAGCCAGATTTTTAGATTTTCCTTAATCGTCGTGCTACTTTGGGTCAATTTTTTATTCATGTCTTCTGATATCACGTAGAGGTTCAAATTTCTCTTGAAAGAATCCTTATCTTGAACTATATTGGCTCTTTTAACCGCACCCAGCTTAGACGGCATTCTGTATATTATACTTAAATAGTCCTGTTGAGTAACGGCTCTATTTTGAGAAGCATACGCGTCTATTGCACGAGTACGAATTTCCTCGGGTGTAAGTTCATTGATATCCCCAACTATCGCTTCTTCATTTTCTGCGTCCAAGCTTGCAACAATTGTCTGATAATTACCCGCCGAAGGTAAATCATCAGTTGTAAAAGAAAGAATGGGCGTGACAACATTATTAATAGCTCCAACAGCCGTATTTACAGACTTGCTGTCATTCCTTCTATAAGTGACTATCAATTGACCCTGTGGCGGAACCACTCCGAATTTATCAGTCTTCAGCAAAATAGACGGATCAAAAGAATCGTCGGAATAGTAATTCCTTGCATACCGCTGCAGCGCGACGTCAGTGGGGTCTGGGAATTCATCGTCCTTTAAAGAAGATTCAGAACCATAACCAAACCTGAGATTGGTAATGTTTTCTTCATCTATTTCCACGATAAAGCGGCGCGGGACAAGTTTCTCTCGCAAAATGTAAGGAGCGTCATCAGTATCAGTGCTCGGACTTCTCAAGGCTTGATAAACGGTGTTTTGAGACAAATACGGTACTTCGTAGTACTCGTTCCCTTCACTGTCAACCACAGAAATAATTTCGGAAATATTTTCACCATCCAAAGACAACTTAAGAAATTTTTGGTAGGAGCCCACTGTTAAAATCTCTGTTTCCGTAATTCCAGAAATCACATCCCCATAGGCCTTGTAGGCATAAGTTTTGGCAGAACCATCTGAATTCATTTCAGCTACAACCTTTTGAACGTCGCTGCGCGTAAAATCAACATCAGAAGATAAAATAAAAGAATTGCCGGCCGATGAGGCCAGGGTTGTGCCGGCCTTGAGGATGGGCACCAAATCAGCATTGGGAGTGCCAGTAGAGTTGGACGGTACCTGCACATAAAAAGCGCATTTTCCAGTTGCCGTAAAAGCTTGGGGTTTTTTATATCCTAATTGTTTTGCCAAAGAAAAAAGATTCTTTTTTTCAATAGCCGAATCAAGATAAGTTTCATTTGCCTGATAGTCTAAATAAAACGACAATACGTCACCAGCATATGCAACCATGTCCATCAATAAAGAACCAAAAGAGGCTTCACTGAAATCTTGATAAGTGTCGGGATAGTAAACTTTAGCATAATTGATTAAATCATCTTTGATGCTCTCAAAGTCTCTATTGGTATATTTAACTGGTACTATCTTTTTAGCCATTTATTTATTTTCCTATTATCCAAATTGGTTCTCAATATCTAGCTCTAACTTATCGGACACCCCCAAAGTAGGAATAATATATTTTATTCGTAGTACAACCATATTCTTTTCTTGTAAAATATCTGTTTTCAAGCTTGTTATGTTTATATAAGGTAAGTATTTAGATGTTTGGTCAAATATCCTTTCTCTCAAAAGTTCCATAGTCTCCGAAGAAATGCTTTCAAACAACATGTGCTGGAAGCCAACGCCGAAATTTACATCCATAATTTTTTCACCCGGCATTGTTAAAACCATATTCTTAAAATTTTGTTTTGCCGTTTCAGACAATTCTTTAGTTAGGCCGAAAGGGCCATCGACGGTATCATAAACAAATGGTACCTTAACAGATAATCCCTGTGCCATTTAATCCGTCCCCTCCAGCAGCTTATTAATCGCAATTTTCAAATTATTATCAATTGTTTTATCCACTTGCTTCTTAACGTTTTCAGAAAATGATTTCTGCTTGTCATTGTCCTCATCATAATACGAAATATCTACTGACTTCTTTTTGAGTTGGTCTATTACTTCCTTATCATAATAATTAGGGTCTGCTGATATAACTGGCTTACCTAAATTGTGAGCAACTCCTTTTATAAAAGCCGAAGCGTTTACATCGTCGTTTAAAAAATCCAACATATTTTCACTATACTCTTTCACTATCGTCCTATCAATTTCCTGATCCATGTACCAGCGAAGAGTGGAGTCGTTTGCAAGTAAATTCGAATATTTGCTCGGCGCTGTGTAGTAGTCACTCATGTTCCCCATCATCGTTTTTATTTCGCTAGTCGTAATTCTTTCAGCCTGCTCGGCCAATGTTAAAACATTGTGATGTGTGGTGTGCCAATCAACATAGACGTTTGTATGTGACCCTTGCTGGGATGACACAGCCCTTCCTTCTAAAAAATTATATAAATAAGTTTTGTTCACAAAGGCACCGGGGGCAGGGTTATTATTTTTCCAACCCATGGGTGAGTACGATTCTTTTTTAGGGCTTCCCTGATCATCGTACTTATTTATTAAATGAACATGCCCATCCCAATTGTTTGTAGCTATTTTATGAGGGGACTTAATATCGTTATACGTTTTAGATATTTGAGCCGGCTTAGTTGTTTGCTTAGCCATGTCAGGAATGCTTGCCACCAAACGAACTCCATAATACACATCTAGTTGTTCGGCGATGGTGTTTATAAGGTCCGGGCTTGACATCGAACTATAGGGTTTCCCGGCTGCGTCGAAAAATCTATTCCAGTTCTCGGGGCCCGAGGCAAAATCCATTATTGTTTTCATAAGAAGCGCAAACTCTCTAAAAGAAAGGTATTCTGAATAAAATGGTGTTGGCCAGTTGTCTTTGAATAGCGGAATATTTTTAACTCGAAAAAAGTATTCTAGCCAATAACCCCCCTTAATTATTTCTTCCCATCGAACATAAGAAAAATTTGCAGCCCTTATGCCGAGGGGCCAGCAGCCGTTTGCCGGCGTCGAATTTCCTCGTGGCAGCACTTGATAAACATAATAAGGCCGCTGATGATCATCTCCCGGGTAGTCGCACTTAACAAGTGAGCCCCCCTTGGTACCTTGTGCGGATTGTGCTCCAGCGCTGGGCCATCGATAAAGACTCTTTCCATCAAAATTAAAAGCCTTCATATCATATAAGGCGGCGCGAGGATCAGGATCTACATTTTTTTTGCATAGTGGTGCATTCTGTGCATTTCCTTGGGCGCATTTTCGCGTATCATAAACAGATACTTTGGCGGTGTCGATGAGGTCCCACCATCTATGCGCTTGGCCCGATGAAGCGAATGGAGGCAGCGGCTGGAAGAGGGCGGTCTTGCCGGCGCCCGGGTTTGGACCTATAAGATCGCCCTTTTCATCGTACATAGCGGGAAGCCCAGATTTTTCTTCGGGTGGCTGTGGCGCCTCGCCAAACGCATAAGGGTGCTCAAAATTAAACAAAGGTGCCTCCCACTTAGGAACCCCTTCGAACCAAGCCTGATCTTTGGGATGCCCCACAAACCATCCAACCAAATTATCCGGCACAAATGTTTTTGGAAAACTATTCCAATAAGATTGTATATTCGGATTTTTAGAAGACTGAGAACCCAAATATTTACTGTTGCCCTCATTCCCCGTCAACCACAAAACAGATAAAATTTCGGCAAAATATAATTTTAGAGACTCATCCCATTGCCACGCTTGGGAAGCTGGCGGTACGGATGTTGCGTTGGGATTTTTAGAATAAAAAGCCGCAAAACGATACAAATCCAATAGCTTTCCCTGTGCCTCATCTGTAGACAATTCATTTATAAAATCAATCCACAACTTATTAAAAAAAGTCTTATTTTTTCCCATCTCGTCATAGCAGAGTTTAACAAGATCATTGCCATATTCAGGATTTTTCTTGTCAGCGAGCGGCTGAATACTATTTTCGTCTTGCAAAAATAGAAAAATTCTAGTTGATGCATTTCTCGTAAGAAAAGAACGAATCTTCTCTTTTACAGACATGCCAAACGTCATTATAACATATTGTTTTATTGCAATCATGTTACCACCTTAAGCTCCCCTTTGCCCAAGAACCCTTCCTTAATATGCTTCAGCACAAGAACATCGTTTTGTGATTCACCATCGGGCCCATTTGTAGCCTGTTTTTCCACATCATAAGTGGAATCCTTGAACAGAGCTTGTATATCTTTTTTCAAAATGTCTTTTGGATATCTATTCCGGCCTTTGTAGCCGCGGCCGAACCCATCATCCCACTGGAAGTTCCTCGGTTTCGCCTCGCCGGTCTCGGGGTCGACGGCCGGCGGCGAACTATAATCAGGCAACAGCGAATAATCATCGGGCGCGTTGGCGAGACTGCCGATGTTGGCCCAGACTTTCTGTACAGGAAACAATTCTCTAATAATTTGTAATATTAACAACCAATAAGCATCCGCCAAATTCCCCTTGGCATCGAGCGCTTGAGATGTGAAAGTCATCGGCTCTATAAAGAGTCGGGGGCCCGCGTTCGATGATTGAAAGCTTATATTCCCGACCTTGGCCGG
>TARA_R110002110_G_scaffold184441_3_pt1 | contig 14946 bp, 32 predicted proteins | sample TARA_R110002110 | Tara Oceans TARA_R110002110 (sample SAMEA4397330) | marine metagenome | biome: Polar Biome; feature: [SRF] surface water layer (ENVO:00010504); material: water (ENVO:00002006), including particulate matter (ENVO:01000060) such as... | depth 5 m
TTGGCCGCCACGCTTCTTCGGAATGACCAACCCCGTCTTGGGGTCGATCTCAATCGTGGGGAGCGCCATCGCTTCCGCTTCAGTCATGCGTTGAGGATACCATCCCCTGCCCTAGGCTTTATACGCGGACGGACGCTTCGTGTAGGTGAGCGTCTTTCCCGTCTGCTTCGCCACCGCCTTCGCCTGCTTCACACTCGGATAGACCCGCTTGCCAACTTTCGGCATCATGCGCCCCCTTGTCTCGTGTCCATGGACGCCACACACGCCCCCTCGCCCAGCGACTTCAGCGGAAACCGTCTTTCTGTTGGTGTCGTTTCCGGCTTCAGAACCGTTGCAGCCGCGATGTCGCTGTCAAAGAGTATATCAGGACGACATTTTGTGCAACACAAGACTTTGGGTGTCAATATATTGACGCCTGATACGACGGATGGTGTATCCAGGTTCTGCGTGGGCTTCGCGGAGTATGAGGAGGTCTACAATGGTATTGAAGAACCGAAAAGCGATTCGGATCTGAATTTCGGTTTTCAAATTCAGCCCCCCGGCCCCCGGCTCCGGCCCCCGGCCCCGGCCCCACGGCCCCGGCTTGCACGTCGTGCCGATAGCCCGGCCCCCCGGCCCCCCGGCCCCCCGGCCCCCGGCACCGACCGGGCGCAGGTGGTGCGGGCGAGAGCACCGGCCAGGGCGCAGGTGGTGGTGGTGGTGAGGGCACCGCCCGTGACCTATGTACTTCTGTACGCAGCAGACAACCCGAGATGCCAGGCCTGATCCATCAGCGTGGCGTGGCGACGTAGCACCGACGTGGTACGCCTGGTGTAGTTGAGAGTTTGACATCGAAGACGTGATCGACTAAGCTAGACAACAGTAACCTGAAAGAAGGAGAACAGACATTGACACAGACACAAGGCGCGATGAAATCAGATGCGGCATCCCACGTGGTCAACGTTCCGTATGCCATCGATCTGGAACTGCTCAACGATCTGCTTGTGACGGCTGTCGAGGGTGGATCAGATTATTGGGCAACTTTCGGGTATGCGGAGAGAGACGCGGATCGCAACTACGCATCGGTGCGGGTATCAGAAGTGGAGGCGTCTGGTGATACTCGGATCACGGCAACCGTGACCCCAGAGAGTCTGATGGGCGGTGTGCGAAAATTGGCGCATCTGGCAATGACGGCTCCCTGGGCAGCACGTAGACTCGCGGATCTCACCACAGAAGATTGGGATGCGGAAACGGCTGACGCAGTGCTACAACTCGCCGTCCTGGGTGACGTCGTATACGGCTAATTGCCGAGTCTCAGGGGAAGCCACTCACCCCAATGAGAGGCTTCCTCGGACACTCGGTAACCGAGGAGAGACCATGACACAGACACAAGCCGCCGACCGCGCCCGCATCGACGCGATCACCGCCGCGAACGCCGCCGCCCGCATCGTCGAATACGCCGCCATCGCCGCCAACCACAACGCCAGGACGGCCCATGAGCATGCTTTCGCCCAGGACGCCATAACCGCCGACGCCTGGACCGCCGCTACAATCGCTGACCGGTACGCCGTCGAAGCCAATGCCGCCGCCAAAGTCGCCGCGAAGGCCCGCACCGCCGCCGTGGCCGCCGCGAACGCCGCCCACGACGCCATCCGCATCGCCACGATCACCGCCCGCCACGACGCCGCCCGCAAGGCCAGCACCGCCGCCGACGCCGCCGCCCGCGTCTAGTCTCAGGGGAAGCCCCTCACCTAAGTGAGAGGCTTCCTCGGGGACTCGGTAACCGGGGGACAGCATGACATACACAGCCGCACGCGATCAGTTTATCGCACAGACAGCACGCGAAGGATTACCGCTCCATATAGCCACGCACCTACTCCGGATCTCGACCACCATGCAACGGCTAGCCGAGTTAGCGTGCTCGTCTGAATGGCACTGTAATACCGACGTGATCCAGTGCCCAGCGGATACGCGAAAGATTAGCCGACGCACGGGCGAGGTGATCGGTACCCAAGGGGCTACTGGACCATGCCTGTGTGATTGGCAGGCAGGCACAGCTAGTCATGAGTCTATCCCGCGCATCACGCTACAGAGTCATCGCGCTGCGCTGCGGGCATGCAAGATCGTGAGAGATCTCAACGACACAGCCGAGACTGGCGCACGATGGGCGATAGACACACAGGGCGATCCGCGTGGGTGCGTCCTGGGAGTGATACCGCCTAGCTATGCGGATCGGAACGCTGGGCGCACTGGCGACAATTTGAGGAGCATCGGCGTTCCCGCAAGGGATAGTCGGTTGCGGTTCTAGGCCGAGTCTCGGAGGGAGGGCCAGCTAGCGCCTCGCTGGCCCTGTTTCGGATACTTGAACCGGGGGGACATTATGAACACAGATCGTCATTGGGTCGTTGTGCAATTCCGAGGCGGTACGATCAAGTTGTGGCGCGATTACGACGGGGGTATGACGTGGGGATCGCCGGCCTACGCCGTTTTGGGGTACATCACGGGGAGCTATGCCGCCGCCCGGAGATACGTGCGGGATCTACCGACAAATGGAGGATACGACGCGATCGACGACTTTGACGTGATCCTGTAGCTTCGGACGCTTAGGCGAGTACCGTTCGGATACTTTAGCAACCGGGGGACAATGACATGAGACTGACGCAGAAACTCCGAAACGCCGCTACGCACTACCGCGATCTCCACGCTCGAAAGACGCACCCCGCTGGGCGTTTCGATCATGCCGGGCGATGGTTTCCAGACCACGAACACGCCTGCTGTCACCACCTACGTGCGCCGAGTCGCCAGTGGCCGTATTCGCTCCTGACGCACGCTCGCACGCTCGCGCACGTTGCGCGGGACGCTGGGTATGAGATCGCGACTCTGCGCGCAGCCGTTCGCCGCGTCGAGCGTGAAGAAATGGGCTGAGCGTTGGAGGGAGGGCCAGCCGACGCCGACGCTGGCCCTGTTTCAGATACTTTCACTGGGGGACACCATGACACAGACGCAACTACGGGCAACCTATCGCGATCTCACGTTTCGGACAGCCGACAACGTGCTCCACGTATCCGCCTACGCATGGCCCGGCGGATACCCGACCTACTTTGTGACCAACGACGGCGGGTCACTATGTCCGCAGTGTGTACGAAGCGAACGAAATAGGATCGTACATGCGACACTCACCACATACGGTGACAGGGAGTGGAGTCTAGAGGGACAAGACGTAAACTACGAAGACGATCACTTGTTCTGCGATCACTGCGCCCGACAGATCGAATCAGCCTACGGGGACGCCTAGCCGAGTTTCGGAGGGAGGGCCAGCCTAGGCGTTGGCCCTGCTTCGGATACTTTCACTGGGGGACACCATGGAAAATAGGACGCATAGCATCTCACGCAAAGGCATCGCCTATCACCCGTCTTACAAAATAGCGGCGCAGGTTGCGGCGCAGGTTCGCGGGGAATATCCGGCGGCCAGAGTCGTGGGTTACGGGTTGGGATGGGCGGTGCAGATACGGAAGAGCGGTGCCTACCTGGATCTCGCCCCGGACGCTTCAGACGCCATGGGGAACACATGACAGACGTGCAGGTGCTCCAAGAAACGATCCGCGTGGCGATCTGGCGACTCGATCAAGCGAGTGCTTGGATCGAGTCATCGCCCGCGCTCGCGCTGGACACATTTGACCGGGCAGGTGGGACACTGGCGCGAGCGCGAGTGCTTATCGAGCGTATCCATGACGAGCGATATCCAGATGCCGAGGGTTAGCTTCGAGGCGGTGCTTGGCAGCCTAGAGATCGAGATCACGGGCGATCGAAATACGTCGTGGACACGGGATCGCGAGTCAGGGCCACGGGGTTTCGACACCGGCTGGGTTGCTGAAGAGGACGAGATCACTGGCATCGCGATCACGGATCTTGGGACGGGCAAGCCCGTGCCGCTGGCGCTCGTAGCAGGGCGCGTGGACGCCCTGATCGACGCTTATTTGAAGGCCACACCGCCGGATCGCGATGCCGACGTTTGAATCCCTGCTAGGCCAGCCCAGCCTCCATTGGTGCCTGACTCCGAACGGGCTGCGCTTGGACGGCCAATGGAGGCCCGGCACTGAGTCAGGCTGCGAGAACTGTCGCGAAACGGCCCGGCAGGTGAACCTACGAGCGAAGTCGAAACCAAAGCGGCGCAAGAAGATCAGTGAAACCAGCGGGGTGAGCATATGAACAAACGAACAAAACCTACGGACAGGACAGCATGGACGCTGCTCGGTGAGATCGCCATGGGCGCATTTCTGATCGCGGCAGGGTACGCATTGCTCGTCATGTTAATGCTGTTCTGAGATCGGCTCAGAGTACAGCCTGTCTCGGGTTCGAGTATCATCTTCAGGAGGCTAGTTGGCAGTTCATTACTGCTGGCGAACAGCGCGTCCCCCGGCGCGCCCGCCTCTCTCTTTCCACCGGGGCTTTGCGGGGTGAGTGCATGATCGATCCTCTCCAGCGCGGCGGCAGGTCGTAATGGCCCGCATCCGCACCATCAAGCCTGGACTCTTCGACGACCCAGAACTGAACAGCCTGACGTTCGCAGCCCGCTGGCTGTTTACGGGCCTGTTCTGCCAAGCCGACCGTAGTGGCCGGATGCTCGACGAACCGCTCCGCATCAAGGCTCGCATCCTGCCCTACGACAGCGTGGACGCCGACAAGCTATTGGCGCAGTTGGAATCGGGCGGGTTCATCGTTCGCTACGAGTCAGGCGGGAAACGTCTCCTCCAGGTGACACACTTCGACCGTCACCAGCGGCCCCACCCAAAGGAAGCCGAGTCGGAGTTTCCAGCACCCAATAAACACAAACGCTCAGTAAAAAGACCAAGCCGTGAAAAGGTCAGACGTGGCCGTGGAAAGGTCATGTCGAGCAAGCCGGATACTGGATACTGGACTATGGATACTGGAGATCTGGATACTGGAGGGAGCTTGGAGGTGAACTCCAAGCCGACGCCACGGGCAGCGGTCCTGACGTTTGCGTGTGTCGGCCAGAAGGCGACATGGCCTCTCGACGCCTCGCAGGTGGCCGCGTGGGGCACGGTGTATCCCAACCTGGACGTGCTGGCTGAGTGCCGTCGGGCCAACGCTTACATCGAGGCAAACCCGTCCAAGCGGAAAACGGCGGGAGGGATGCCACGGTTTCTCGTAGCGTGGCTCAACCGGAGCACGGACAGTGGACGCGGCTCGTCACAGCCAGCCGTCTCTCAGGATGCCGAGGTGCTGCGGCGATTCGTGGCACGAGGAGAGAACAGATGACCGCCGACGACCGCCCCCGCTTCGCTGAAGGCATCGGACTCCTTGCGAGTATGCTGCCACCGCGCAAAGTCCTTAGTGACCTGCTCATGGAGGGCTATTGGTGGGCCTTGAAGGACATGGATCTTGAGGCGTTCACCGCTGCGGTCCATGCCGCCATGAAAGGCTGCAAGTTTCTGCCAACGCCCTCGGAACTGCGGGAACTTGTCGCAGGGACCGCCCAGGACCGCGCCACGGTCGAGTGGGGGGAGGTGGTGCGTCAAGTGGGTAGTGTGGGCAGCCTGGGGTCACCAAGGCTCTCTGACGGGGCTGTGAAGGCCATTAAGATAGCCTGGGGGTCATGGCGGCAACTCGCCCGAACTTTACCGGCCCCCGGTGAAAACGATCATGAATGGCAGCGGAAGCGGTTCGAGGCGGCGTTTGCCGTCACTGAGCGGAATGAGGGGCAGGGGCTACTGACCCCGGCCTCCGTCCATCCCAGTATCCAGGCGCTCATTGATGAGAAGCGCGGTCCGGGAGGGTTGCTATGAATGAGCAGTGGCACGGCACGTTGAATGGCTACCGTTACCACAAATGCCGGTGCGAGGCGTGCGGAGAGGCGAGGCGGGAGTATTACCAAGAGTTCAGCAAGCGCCCTGGGGCAAAAGAGAAGAGGGACGCCTACAACAGACGCCCCGAGGTCAAAGCGAGGAGGGCCGCCTACTACAGCCGCTCTGATGTCAGGAACAATATAACGGCGCGACCGGGCTATGCGGACCACTACGCCGACTTTATCGCTGGTCAAGTGGAATGGCTGGAGGCGCATGGGAACGACGCAGGCGCACGCAGGCGCACGACACACGCGCACGACACACGCGCACACACGCGCACACACGCGCACGACACAGGCGCACATAGGCGCACACAGGCTTCTTTGCCGGTGAAGCACTGGAACGAGCGTATGGGGTATCGGTCTTCAGCCAGCGAGAAAGTCGGGCGGGTTCCTGTGGCTCGTTCCAGGTCTAATGAAATGAGCGCCCCCCGCGTGCTGCGGACCACGATCCGAGGCAGACAGGTTGAGATCACCTGGGATGGGGAGGAGATCACCGTGCGGGACGCCTCCACACTCAGGGAGCTTCACTTGGACAGCGTGCAGTTTCTGGAAGCCCACCGCCTCGTGGCTGAGAGACGCACGGACGCAATGTGATCGCTTTCACATAAAACTCGCGCATTACGTCCGTTGAGAGAAGTCGGCTGAAACCTCGACACCGACCTCAACACCGATCTTGACATCCATGAGCTATGGATGTATTGTCGGGGTCTACGATCTTTGTGACAACAGAAAAGGAGAGAATATGTCGACGAAAGGCCATCGGACGATTTTTCCACAAAAGATTCGACAGCAGACGTTGCACGGCGTCATGCCTGGTTATATCTGGGCGCAATGGTTTGATCGTCAAGCCTTGCTCTCGGCGCTGATGGGGGCAGGTGTCTCGGCAGGGGACACTCTCTGCTCTTTCGTGGTCGGGCTGCCAGCGACAAAACGGGCGATCCGGTTGGCGAAGGAGGCGCGATGACGAAGAAGAAAGGAGAGCCGGTGGAGCCGGTGGAGCCGGTGGAGCCAGCACCGCCAGCCCCGTCGGGCCTCGACCTGCTCAGGGTGCCGTTTCCCGAGCATCAGATCAGCCAACTCCCAAGGGGGGGTATTACACTTTCCTATGTCGGCCACGCGGCACTCACAGACAGGCTGCTCGATTCTGACCCTGCGTGGAACTGGGAACCCATGGCGGTCACCGCCGACGGCCTCCCGAAGTGCGACGAGACGGGCGGGTTGTGGATCAAGCTCACGGTCTGCGGCGTCACGCGGCTAGGCTACGGCCACGCACCAGACAAGCGTAGCCCCGGCGACCGTGAGAAGGAAGTGATTGGAGACGCGCTCCGGAATGCGGCCATGCGCTTCGGCGCAGCCCTCGACCTCTGGCACAAGGGCGACCTGCACGCCGTTGCCGACGTGCCAGCCGAGGCACTGGACAAGCCAGAGGGCTACGACGACTTCGTGGACGTGTTCAACGATGCCGCGCAGGACGGCCTTGAGTCGCTGCGAGCGGCGTATAAGGCCGCGCCCGAGGACTATCGTCACTACCTGACGACGGTCGATACATCTAGCTACGATGCGGCGAAGGCAGCAGCCACGAAGGCCGACGCCGCGCCAGTCTCGGGGGTGTTTTAATGATCCTCTCGACGCACCCGCAGGGTTCTCCTGAGTGGCTGGCCGACCGTGTCGGCCTTGCCACGGCCTCTCGTGCCGGGGACATCGTCGCCACGATCAAAAGCGGCGAGGCAGCGGCGAGGCGCGACTACAAATGGGAACTCATCTGCGAGCAACTGACGGGAGAGGCGCAGGAGGGCGGCTTCATCTCGGAGGCGATGCAGCGAGGCACCGACATGGAGCCGCTCGCCAGGGCCGCCTACGAGGTCCACACTGGCTCGCTCGTCATGGAGGCGGGATTCGCCAGAGATCGTACGTTCCTGGCTGGCGCATCGGTGGACGGGCAGATCGACGACTGGACTGGACTGGTCGAAATAAAATGCCCAAAGACGGCGACGCACGTCCGGCTCCTGCGGGCGGGTATCGTGCCGTTGCTCTATCTCCCCCAGATCACGCATCAGGCGTGGATCACCGGGGCGTCATGGGTAGATTTTGTGAGCTTCGACGACCGCTTGCCGACAAACCTCCAGCTATTCGTCGTCCGATGGCAGCGAGACGAGAGAGCCGTGCACACGCACGCAGCGGCGGTAGTGGAATTTTTGAATGAGGTGCAGGACGAGGTGTCTGCGCTTCGCGCATTCGGCAACCCAGCGGCAGCAATTCTGGAGACAGCATGAGCGACAAGATATTCGTCAAGTGTTCTGCGAAAGAACACACGTTCGCGAACGGCGGCACGGTGCTGAACGTCAGCATGAAAGCATCCGACATGCACGCGCTCGCCGACACGCACGCCAACGCCAGGGGGTACGTCAACCTCAAGATCGGCAGCCGACGCGAGGTGGGTCAGTATGGCGACACCCACTCGGTCATGGTCGATACGTGGGAGCCGAGCGGTGCGGCAGTGGGTCCGAAGGCGGTACCGCAGGCCAAGCCCATTAGCGTGGATGACATCCCTTTTTAGACGTTCGAGTCGGCGCAAGAGACACCTTGGAGGTTACTGGAAGGGTGAAGGCATGAGTATGCAGTTCTCGGTCACCGAGCATCCCGAATACAAGCACGCAGGCCCGGCGGCCCATGGCGGCAAGCATGAACCGATCTATCAAGCAGCCAAGTCAGTCGTCGGCAATGCGGCGCTCGAAGTGTCGGGGGCTAACGCTTATCAGATGTCACTCGCACGGCACGGGATCAAGAATCGCATGTGGCGCGACGGTGACTCCCGCACGGTGTCGATCCGGCTTAGTAATACCGGGACGTATCTTATCAAGCTGGAGGGTGACGCGAAGGCTGGGCGTGACAACTAATGTCTATCAACCTTACGGGCGACGAGGCGCTTGGGTTGGAGTTCCGCAAGGCCGTAGATACACGGGACGGCGGTAAGTGCATGGTGTGCAGTCGGCGCACGACCGAAGCCTTCCCACCGGACCATCCACTGAGTCGCCACCGGCATCATCGCGTCGGTGGCGACTTTGCGATCGAGGACGTGATCACGCTCTGCGGGGCGTGCTATCTTCATTATGTTGGAGCCTCAGCATGACACTCACACTTCCGTTTGCTGGCCCGGAACTTCGGGACGAAGCCGTTGATCGCGCTGCACGTAACGCCGCCCCGGCCTTCAATGATCTTGCGTTCGCGGCTGTCTGCCGCGTGGCGAAACGTCGCCACAGGTTCATTGTGGATATGGTCTGGGCTGAACTCGGCGAAGCGGCTCCGACGCACGAGAAACGCGCAATGGGCGCGGTGATGGTCAAGGCAAGCCGAGCGGGTATCATCGAGCCGACGGACGAGTTTCGGGCATCGGAACAGCGTAACTGCCATAGCAACCCACGGCGCGTCTGGCGCTCGCTGTGGCAGGCGATATAGTGCAACGCTATGCGATGATCGAGTTACTCCTCGCTACTATCGGGATGCTCGCCTTCATCGCGCTTGTCTTGTCCCTAGCTTTGTGGATCTGGCGCAAGGTTCGCGGCAAAGACCGACACAACTGGACATCCGAAGGGAGGTCGCATGGTGGCTCTCGTTGAAAGCCTCCCGGCCTATCGTGGCCGAGGACTCATTACCCGCCAGGACCGACGGGTGCAGATCGAGGCGTTAGGCGTGGACCGATCGCGATTCGTGTCCGTTCCAATGGTCCGCTGGTCCCCTGAAGCCGAAGTCGCCGAGGAGTGGTTACGCCCGATCCGGCGAGAGGCCACCATCAGCGACAAGCTGGCGGCGTGGCGCGTCGTCGCTCGACGATGACCGACATTATCCGCTCTAGCGATGGGGCTATCGGCAGACCCGCCTATCACGGCGGCGACGGCTACGACCAACACCAGAAGCACGCCGTGCGAGTAGAGTGCGAGTGCTGCGGGGAGTCGTTCTACATGACGGCCATCAAGGTGCGGTGCGCGGGGTGCCTGACGGTGCCGGATGGGACGGGACACAGTGGATAAGGCGCTGATGTTCTCGAAGAAGTCGGATGAATGGTCCACGCCGCAGGCGCTCTTTGAGGCATTAAACGCCGAGTTCGCCTTTGACCTGGACGCCGCCGCCGACCGCAAGAACGCGAAGTGCGATGACTTCCTTGCTCGCAACGCGCTGAGCCTGGACTGGGATACCTATGGCCTGTGCGTAGGCCCGTCCGTGTTTCTGAACCCGCCATACAGCAAGTGCCGCGAGTTTATTGCCAAGGCCGCATGGGAGGCCAGCAAGGGCTGCACGGTGGTCTGTCTTGTGCCGAGTCGGACTGATACGCGCTGGTTCCACGATCATGTCTGGGACCGGGACAGGCATCGGCCACAACCCGGCGTCGAGGTGCGGTTCCTCAAGGGGAGGCTGAAGTTCAGCGGGGCCAAGGCTGGTGCGCCATTCCCAAGCATGATCGTGGTCTTCAGGCCACCGATGTCGGATGGAACCGCACGCCGTGGGTAACGCCGAGATAGGTACCTGCGTTGAATTGTGCGAAGCGGAGCAGCGTCTCGCAAAGTATCTGGCCGCCGAGCGTGAGCGTATGAACCGGGACGGGGGCGTGACGAATAGCCGCGTGGGTCCGCAATCAGACGCAGAGACAGACCTGACCGGGATTGGTGCGGAGTTGGCATTCTGTCGCATTATGAATGTCTATCCAGACCTCACGCTGGGTCCGCGCAAGGGCGGCGCAGACGGCTGGTGGGCAGGTCGTGCGTGCGATGTCAAAGGCTCTCGCTACCTAGACGGGAAGCTCTTGGCGCGTCCAACGAAACTTGAACGTCATGGCGCGACCCTCTATGCGCTGATGACGGGCGAGTTCCCATCCTATGTGTTTCGCGGACTGACATCAGCGGATGCGTTATTGCGAGCGGATAGGCTGATAGATCTCGGGCATGGGCAGACGTATGCGATGACCCAGGATGACTTGCGAGATGCGTAGAGCCGCCCGCGTCGATGCCAACCACGCCGAGATCACGCACGCGCTGCGACAGTGCGGCTGGACGGTGCATGACACGTCAGGTGTCGGCGGCGGGTTCCCCGACCTAGTGGTCGGGAAGGCCGGACGGCTGGTTCTGGTCGAGATTAAGGACGGCGCGAAGAAGCCGAGCGCGAGGCGGCTGACGAAGGCCGAGGCGCTCTTCTGGCAGAAGTTTGGCGAGGCGGGGGTCTGGGTCGAGATCGTCGAGTCCATCGAAGACGCAACGACACTGTAATCAATTTATGCCACAACAACCACCACCGAAAACTGAGAACGTCTCCGCAGTCCTCGATGCGATACGACAGCGGATCGCTGAGCGCGGACAGTCCGTCTACGAGAAGCAGATCGGAGTGAGTAAAGGCAGCCTGAGCCACATCCTCTCTGGTAGAAAGGGTGTGTCCCCACTCCTGGCTGCGAAAGTGGGATACGAGGTCGTGTGGGTTTACCGTCGAGTGCGGAGAGCATGAAGCGCCACGAGTGGCCGCCGTCGTGGATACGGTATCTCCGGCGGCAGGTGCTGCAAGAGAACACCTGGATGTTCTCCAGGCACTGGGTCAGCGAGGACGGGCAGGAAGTGTCCCGCCGCACGGTCGAGTCCTGGGAGCAGGGTCTGCGTCGGCCACCGCTCTATGTCCGGCAGCACATGAGCACGGTGCTCTACCGGCTTCGGAATAGACAGGGATTATCGATCACGATGCCGGGCGAGGCACAACGCGAGTAAACGCGAGGAAACGCGAGGAAACACGAGGAAACACGAGGAAACACGCTACTACACGCCACAACTGTACAGAACTCGTAGATCGGTGAAGGTCGCCAGAAAGTAGGCAGACATTTCGCCGAAAAGTCGGCGAAGGTTGCCGAAAAGTCGGCAGGCATTTCGACGTGAAACATTAGGGAAAACGACGATCTCCTGATTTCGGCAGACATTTCGCCGAAAAGTCGGCGAAAGTCGAACCTAGTCGCTAGGCCGTGGCAGGACGTGGACTGGCGTCGAGGTGATCGCCCGCAGCGCGACATTGATCAAGCCCAACACCAGCGTGACGGTGCCGGGAGGGAGCGGCAGGATGCCAACCAAGTCTGCCGCCGGAGTCAGAATATTCAGCCAGAACATGCGCGATTTCCAGATGGGTTTGCTGCTCATTTGTGCGTCCTCCATAACCGAGATGATCGGTTTCACTTTGCTCCAGAGACGGAGCGCCCCAAAGATGTTCATACGGGTGACCCAGAGACAGGCAGCTCCAGCGGCTCTACGATCTCGAAGTGGCCCATGTCCCGCTGCGTCCACCGGCCACCCCACCGCAGCCCCATCGCTTCGCCTATGGCACCGACTTTCTGCCAGATGGGGTCACCAGCGTCCCACAGGAGCTTGTCAGCCCCGTGCGCGTCGAAGACGGAGTACGGCACGATGTCGATAGCCAGACCGTCCTGATGGCGGCTCCTGACCACCCAGGACACCTTCCTGGCGAGGTTGACGGCCTGCTCGGCGTCCGTGCGGAGCGTATCGACGACGAGGACCGGGATACCGGCTTCCACGCATCGTGCCAATAGCTCGAAGGCGACCGGGCGAAACGAGGGCGCGAGGTCGTCGAGGGCGCGGCTCATGGGAAGAAGCCGAGTAATTTAGCGGCGGCGGCAAGACCCCCAACCGCCGCCGCTGACGCGCCTCCAGCAATGAGGCTCGCTCGATGTGGGCTGCGGTCCTCCAGCACCGCGAGCCTTGTCTCGACCTTGGCTGCGCGGCCATTCGCGGCTCGCTGCAACACCACCAGTTCTTCCATGCGGTCACGGATCGGCACGAAGTGGGCCAGGAACTCATCTCTTGTCAGGATGTCAGGCATGGTCTTAATAGGGCAACGGGTCTATGACAAAGGGCGGCGTCGGCCAGACAATCGCGTAGGGGTCTGCCTGCACTTGCGGCACCTGCCGAAGGGCGGTGCGATACGTCCGCCACGCAAGCGCATCCGCGTCGGAGAGCGGGGAGTCTGTGGCTTGCGTCCAGTCGCAGACTGTGAGCAGCCCGTCGCGCTCCGTGCGGACGACATACCACTGCTGCGCCGTGTTTGCCGCGTCCGTGTCGAAGGCCACAAAGACGGGTGCCGCCGCCCCCATCATCGACTCTGGCTGCACACGCCACGTCGCCTTATCGGTTGCGTCGCCGATAGAGACGCCATCTGGATAGACGCCTGCGCTTCGGAGCGCCGCCAAGACCTGGCCCGGTAGCACCATGTTCATCGTCATTCGTTCAGCACTCCCAAGATCCGACCATGCCGCTGTGGCGACCGTCACTGCCAGCGTTGCCGTAGAAATACGTGGTCCCGGTGGCGTCAGAGTTCTCAACCCAGGCGTAGAAGTGTCTCCCGACGGCTGGAGTGCGTCGTACGATGAACAGACCTGCGCCTTGTTCGCCTCCGCCTGTGTACGGCATCACCCAACCGAGTGGGCTAGAGGTTTGGAGGTTGAAGGCGTCCGTGGCATCCTCGGCAATCTCCACTGTTCGTCGAACTCCTGCGGACGCATTAAGTCCTTGCACGTAGAGGTTTAGCTCTAGCACACTCTCGGACACTCCGACCATGACATCAACTTGATTCGCCGTTGACCCGTTCGCCTGCCGCTTCGTGGTGAGGGTATAGGTCCAACTCGCCGTCGTCTCTATTCGGCGGAGGGACTTCTTCACGCGGTGATAGTAGTTCTGGAGATACCGCTTCACTTCACTATCGTCCGTCTGACCGCCGCTCGCATTGATGTAGACGGTGCCGACATAGCGTCGCGTCGTCGCGCCAGATTTGACCAGCACGCCGTCTTGATATGCCAAGGCCGTGGCGCGAGTCGTGGTATTCGTCCAGATTAGTGTTTCGACCGTCGCCGTGCCGGAGTTGTCGTAGATGAAGATGTCGTAGGGCTTCGAGGCGGTGAACCCAGACAGGCTAATCGTGATCTGGGTAAACACGACATTCGTCCACGCCGACGACCCGTCGTAGAGGGAGATGGTGTTGCCCACGTAGGGCGTGTAGTAGACACTCGTCGCTCCCGTAACATCTGCCGTCGTAACAGGCGTCCCGCTCGTGAGCGTCAGTCGGCCCTCGGCGACATTCAAGCCCTGGACGGAACTCGCAGCCGGTGCGGTGCTGCCCCAGACCGTCCCGTTTGAAGTCATCAGGTTGCCCGATGTCCCAGGCGCGAGGAGCGTGACATCACTGGTCCCGGCACCCAACATCACGGTATTGGCGGTGATCGCCGCGATGCCCGTGCCGCCAGATGCCACCGGCAGCGGGGTCGAGAGCGTCATGGCCGCCGCCCCGATGGTGCCGGTCAGTGTCGGGCTGGCGCTCATCACGACATTGCCCGTGCCAGTGATGGCGTTGCTCACTAGCCCCTTGCTACCATCGCTGAACACCGCCACGCTCGCGGTCAGCGTAGACAGCGTCGCGACTCCCGTGACGCCCAGCGTGCCGCCCACCACCGCGTTCCGCGTAAAGAACCCATCGCGTGGGCGCGAGGCTGCGATCTTGCCGATATCGTAGGTATTGTCGGTGAAGAGCAGGTCTTGCGTGATGGGGTTCGGGATCGCTGCGACGACCGCCGCCGTGGCTGCCAAGATGAGCGTCGAGGTCGTGTCTGCCACGCCCACGACCCTAGAGTTCGTCGGGGCCGAGGTCACAATGGCCCCCGGTGTCGCGCCGATGTAATAGGTGCTGCCGACCACTACTGAGGAGGCCGTCGTCGCCAGCCCTGCCAGCCGGATCGTGCCAGCCGCATTGATCGCGATGGCGCTGACGACCATGCCAATCGACTGTGGGAGCGTCGAGGTCGGCGTGGCATCCGAGTCGGTGAGATACCACAGGCCAGCGGTGAGGGGTGAGCCTTCGCCAGCCGAGGACAGATAGACGACCTGCCCAGCCGTAACCGCCTGGCCCACCGTGCCTTCAATGTCCAGGTTGACCGCGCTCCCCGGCACCGCCAACACATTGTCCTGCTCGCGGATCAGCACATCGCCCGAGGTCTTGTAGATGAACTTGTAGTTGCCGCCAGCCGACAGATAGGCCGTGTAGCGCCCCGCGCTATCCGCGACGATGGG
>TARA_R110002110_G_scaffold26365_3_pt1 | contig 14939 bp, 11 predicted proteins | sample TARA_R110002110 | Tara Oceans TARA_R110002110 (sample SAMEA4397330) | marine metagenome | biome: Polar Biome; feature: [SRF] surface water layer (ENVO:00010504); material: water (ENVO:00002006), including particulate matter (ENVO:01000060) such as... | depth 5 m
ACGCCCTCGGCGAAGCGTCGGCCCGCGCTCTGACACCCGATGAGGCGAATGAATTTCCTGTCGTCGGTGCGCTCGAGATTACCGACTCCGTGGTAGTACTGATCGATAAACGGACAGATGTCGCGCTCAACGCAAAGATCTCGCATGCTGGCGGCAAAGCCGAGAAGGCCGATGGGCTTGAATTCGAAGCGACCGGAAATCTCGGCGGGGATTCTCTGGCGGTGACGTTTTCCGGCGGTCCCATCGCTATTTTGCGGGCCGGCGACGAACCCTATCCGCTCGATATAACAGCGCAGTTCGGACCGACCGAGGTGACGGCACGGGGTCGTGTCGCCGCACCTTTCGGGAAGCGGGAAGCCGACCTCCGTGTGTCGGCGAAAGGCCCCGATCTGGCGGCAATCCTCCCGTCGTTGAACCTGCCGCTCCCTCATACGCCTCGCTACGAGATGACGGCGCGGGTTGTATTGGTCAATGACAAGTGGACCTCGACCGCCCTCGACGGCAAGGTCGGCGAGACCGATATCGCCGGTGAGCTTTCAGTCGACTTGTCCGGCAAGAAACCGTCGGTCGAAGGGGCTCTTGTCTCCAGGAAACTGTATTTTGACGATCTTGCGCCGGTTTTTGGTCTGGGGTCAGGAAAGACGGCCCCTGCTAAACCCGACGAGACGATTGCCGCCAAACCTCAGCAGTCCGGGACCCCTCGAAAGAAAACCACGGGGCTGTTCCCTGAAATTCCCCTGGATCAGGCCCGGCTTGAAACCGCGAACGTTTCGCTGCGCTACAAGGCGGAATCTATCGTCTCCGAAATTCTGCCCCTCGAAACAATAGCGGCGCGGATCGCGCTGACCGACAGCCTGCTGGTTGTCGATCAAATAGAGACCGGGATTGCGGATGGCATGCTTGCCGGCCGTGTCGAACTCGATGCCCGGAAATCCGTTCCCAAAACCAAGCTGAAAGTTGACTTCAGGGGCCTCGGGTTGAAACCGTTTTTTGCAAAAAGCCGTTTTGTCGAAGAGATGGGTGGGGAATTCTCCGGACGCATCGAATTGCGTGGTACGGGAAATACGATCGCCGACACGATGGCGGCAGCCGAGGGCGAAATGCGTATCGGGATGAATGGCGGCTCAGTGAGCGGGTTGTTGATCGAGGCCGCCGGGCTGGATCTGGCCGAAGCGCTGGTATTGCTGGTTGAAGACAATCGTGTGCCGATCAGGTGCGGCCGGATAGATGCCGATGCCGAGGCGGGTGAAGTCACCTTGGCGCGCGTGATTGTGGATACCGACGATTCAACGCTGCTCGCGGGTGGAAAGTTGGACCTGAAGAGCGAAAAGCTGGCCATACAGATCGAAGCACGAGCAAAGGATTTCAGCCTGATAGATTTGGCCGCGCCGGTCCGGGTCTACGGAGCGTTCACGGACCCCGCAATTGGCATAGGGGGTATCGACCCGCTGCCGTTCCTGGAGATGGGCGAGCAGAAGAATGTGGATTGTGCGAAGCTGTTGCAGCGCGCACCCTCCGACAACAGCGAGTGATCGGAATCAGCCCGGGCGAGGTGTAAATGACGCGAACAGAACACAATCACCGGGAACAGCAGCGCTCGGATCATTCACCCGATGGCGGCAGTAGCCGTTCGGCGAAATCGCCAACTAAAATCGGGTTGCGAGCATGGGGACAGATTGCCCTGCGGGTCTGGAAGGCGAACGGGACGGACAATCTGTCCGTCAATGCTGCCGGCGTGGCGTTCTACAACATGCTCGCGATTTTTCCCGCATTCACGGCATTCGTCATGCTTTACGGACTGATCGCCGATGCCGCGGATGTTCAGGTGTATTTTGTTTCCATGAGAAACCTTATTCCGAACGACGCCTGGATATTGCTCAACGATCAACTGACCGAACTTGCAGCCCAAAACAATTCAAGCCTCGGCTGGGGGCTGGTGTTCAGCCTTACCCTGGCAATCTGGAGCTCGGGCGCCGGCATACGTGCATTGATGTCGACGCTGAACGTGGTTTATGGCGAGCGCGAGAAGCGCAGCGTGGCCGTGTTTTTGGGAACCGCGATCTGTCTGACGCTCGGAGGGCTGTTCGTCGCTCTTTTGTCGCTCCTGTTTATCGTCGGTACGCCGTTGGCGCTGCAGTTCTTTCTATTGAAGGAATCGGTCGAGATTGTCCTCGACGTTATGGTCTGGGTTGTGCTTGCTGCCATGATGATGATCGGGCTGGCCGTGCTTTTCCGTTTCGGGCCCAGCCGGCGGGACGCAAAGCTGAGATGGCTTAGCGTCGGGTCCGTGGCGGCCACGCTTGTCTGGGTGTTGGCCTCTATCGGTTTTTCGTTCTTTGTTCGCAATTTCGGGAACTATCAGGAGACCTACGGGGCGGCCGGGGCCGTGATCGTTTTGCTGATGTGGTTCTGGGTTACCGCCTATATCGTCCTGATCGGCGCCGAACTGAACGCGCAGATGGAACTGCAGACGCGCCATGATACGACAGAGGGGCCGTCACGACCGATGGGAGAGCGTGGCGCTTACGTGGCCGATAATGTCGCCCCCGATCCGAAAGCGGATACCTGAAGGCTCACTCACGCAGAGCCGCTATCCTTGTGTTTGCCGGTCTGGTTTGGCGGATTGGGATATTCATTCGCGCCAGGTTCCGCGTTTTTCCCGGCTTCTATGGTTTCCTTTGCTTCCTGTCGGTCCTCCGCATCGGCGGGTTCTGGTGTTCCGTCCGGCGGCACCGCCGGTTGATGCCGCAAACTGACGAATACGGGGAAATGATCGGAACCGAAAGATTTCAGAAGCCTGATTTCGTTCACCGTGAACGAGGTGTCGTGAAACACATGATCCAAGGGCCACCGCATCAGCGGGTTTTTGGCGTTATAGCTGGCAAAAAAGCCGCGCCCGATGCGTGGGTCCAGCAGTTGGCTGATACGCATGAACATCCGCGTTGTTCGCGACCAGCTGACGTCGTTGAGGTCGCCCGCGACGATAGCGGGTAGCGGTGAGTTTTCTATCTCCTTGGCGACAACGAGAATCTCGGCGTCTCTCATCTCGGTATCGGCGAGCGGCGGCGGGACCGGGTGCAGCGCATAAAGCGTAAATACGTCGCCGGACTTCAAGCGGACGCCGGTCCGGATCGACGGGATCTCGTCTCGAACGAGAAACCGGATTTCAGGGTCGACCAGCGGTACGCGCGAGAACAGCACCATGCCGTAGTGGTTGTCCTGTGGCCGCCGTACGCTGAACGGGTAGTCAGCTTCGAGCAGGGACAGGCTGCTGTCCCACCAGTCGTCGGTTTCGACGAAGACGGCGACATCAGGGTCGGTATCACGCACGCGTTGCAGAAGCAAAGCCGCATCGCGGTTTTCCATCAATACATTGGCGATCAGCATTCGAAAGTCTGACGCCGAGGTTCCCGGAACGGCGCTCGCGGCCTGGCGCGGATAAACCGGCGAATACCGGATGATGTGCGTCGCCTGGTAGCCCAGACACCCCGCCACGACCGCGACCGCGAGGATTGTGAGGCCCGATTCCTGGGGGCTGGCCACGATCAGCAAAACGCCGGAGACCGTCAGGCCCACGGCGATCTGTATGCGCGGAAAATCGAATACCCGTATCCACCTGCTCGACGAGGCGGAGAGCGGAAGTACCGTGGCGATTACAAACACAGCTGCCAGGGCGAGCGCCAGGATAGATGTGGCCGTATACATTTCGGTCTTGCTCCTCCAACGAAAACGGCCCCGGCGCTTGAATCGCCGGGGCCGTCTGCTTCATGGCATGCGGTTCTAGATCGTCGGTCGTTTGCCTTTTACGGCATTTGCAATCAGCGCAATCACGAAGAGCACGATAAAGACGAAGAAAATAATCTGTGCGATCGACGCCGAGGCCGCCGCAATACCGCCGAAACCGAAGACACCGGCAATGATGGCGAGAATAAAGAAGATGAGGGCCCATTTAAGCATGTCTGAAAACTCCTGTGTTCGGGTTTGGTCGAGATTGTAGCGCTGCCGGTCGCAGGGTCGGGCTGAAAGTGCCCGGCCCGGACCGGCAGCAATCTGTGCGATCTAGTTCGTCGCCTTGTCCCAGCTCTTCTCCAGGTCATTCATCGCCCGTTCAAAGGCATCTTTGGCATCGTCCCATTTGTCGCCGGTCGCACGCTGAAGGTTGCGGAATTCATCCTTCGTTTTATCCCACGCTTGCGAGAACTCGTCGCTTACCGCTTCGGTTTTCTGTTCAGCGGTATTGGCCGACTTGTCGTACGCGCTCTCGACCTTTTCAGACCAGCTATCCATGGTCCGGTCCATTCTGGTGACGTAACGCTGACGCCAGCGCTGATCGGTAACATCGTCGCGGTATTCGAACTCTGTCATCGCTTCGAGATCCGTCTTGGACTTGCCTGAAAGCATCACTTTGTCGGCGCCGATCGTAAGATTCTGGTACGGAACGGCGACAAGTTTGTCCCCGATGCCGACAAAACCGCCGACGGACAGCACTGCGACAACAGTCTTGCCGTCCTGTGCGACCAGCAGGTCGTCGATATCGGCAATCTTGTTACCCTTTGCATCAAGGACGTCCTGTCCGATCAGCTCATTGGCGCTCAGTACATAGCCGCTGGTTACCGTTACGGCGGTCATGGTGGTGACTTTGTCAGCCGCCTGGACGGAAGGGATGGCGATGGTCAGAGCCGCCGCCGCTACGCAGGATTTTAAGATCGTTTTCATAGATAAACTCCTTTTGGTTAGTGGTGTCAGACTCTGCGCTCTCTGCGCGATCGACGATCATCAGTCGATGTGATCGCTTGCTAGGTAAAACCGCGTTCCTGCTAAAAGGTTCCTGGTAAATAGTGCCAGGGGACGGGTTTCTGCCGTGCGCTCTGAGTCCGGTGTCTGACTAATTTTTGCCGCGTCTCGTGATCGGCCGTTCGTGAAAAGCTGGGCGGCGGCCTAGCTGGGGGACCGGATGCCGCCGCCCACAGGGCTCGGTCGGCGTCAGTTGTTCGCTTCCCAAGCCTTGACCTGGGCTTCCGCTTCTTCCTTGGCGATGCCGTATTTTTCCTGGATACGTCCGACGAGCTGTTCGCGTTTGCCGTCAATACGGTCGAGATCGTCGTTCGTCAGATCTCCCCATTTTTCCTGAACCTTGCCGGAAAACTGTTTCCAGTTGCCTTCGATCTTGTCCCAATTCATCGACATTCTCCTTTTGGTCTGATTATCAATCTGCACATGGGAACAACGCGTACGGACAGGGGATGGTTCCAACTTTCTCCCCGGGCGCATCAATGATCGCGCATTTCTCCCGAAACAGTCGGTGCGTCGGGGGCGCGCGCAACAGGCGGTGGGCGCGACTTCGGGAACACTCTGTTCAAACAGCCGGACACGCCGTTCGGCATCGGCAGGTGGGAGGCCATCATGCAGGCTGATTGGATTGTCACGCGCGTTCGCGCACCGCCGAAAAGTCAAAAATCGGTGTCGGCAAGCGGATCCCAGGTTTCGGCAATGACAGGGTCGAAGAGGTTCCGGTTTTTGTTGCCCACAGTCCGGTGCAAGACATCAGTCTCTACGGCGACTTGGTGGCGAACCCTGTATCCTTTTCGGGGGCGGTGAGGGCCTTGCTGTCGCCTTCACGAGATATCCGGACAAGGTGACGCGTCACCACAATGATAAACACCAGAATCGGCACGGAGAGCAGCGCGCCCGCTATACCCCAAACCCAGGTCCAGAGAAGCATCGACAGAAAAACAGCGATAGGGTTGAGCCTGAGCCGGCGACCAAGAATGGCCGGTGTCAGGAAATACCCTTCGGCGGCGGTCAGCAGGAAATACGCCATTGGCGGGGCAAGTATGCCGAGCCAGGTGTCGAAGTTCAGCAGAGATACGACTGAAATACATCCCAGGACGATCACGGGCCCGAGATAGGGGATGAAGCCCATCGCTGCGGCGAGAACCCCTATCAGCAACGCGTTTGGCATCCCCAGAAGGTACATCGTTATCGCCGTTGCCGTGCCCAGACAGATATAGATTACGGCGCTGACCTGCAGAAACCGCGACATTGTTGCCTGCACATCTTCGAACATTTCTTCGATACGTTCCTGGCGCCTGCGCCAGGGAAGGCGTCGTATGGTTTGCCGGGTCCGGTCGACGTTCTGCGCAAGAAAGAAATAGGTGAGCACGAGCGTCGTCAGCACCTGGACGGCGGTTAACCACGTTGTCTTGAACATGCGGTTCAATAAGGACGGCTTTTTTATGGTGACGACGGGTTCAGCCACTACCGGTTGGGCGCCGTCTGCCAGCTTTTCGATCTTCTCCGTCGCCTGTTTGGCCTGTTTGATCGACTGCGTGACAGGCCACAGCTTGGCCTGGATATCCCGTTCGACCTGGGGAATACGCCCGATCCATTCCTCGACCGGGCCTGAAAGTTTGACGGTTCCGAACGTGATCGCCGCCATGAGCAGGGCGATCACGATTAAGGAGCCGCCTGCTTCCGGCAGTCCGACATGCCTCATACTGCGTACGAGCGGTCGCAGGATAATGGCGAGAAAGATCGCAAAGAATATGGGGAGAAAGAGATCCGCAGCGAAATAAAGCGTGTACAGCACGGCGAGAACGGAGATGCCCGCAACTGCTACCGGCATCAAACGGCGGGTAATACGGGTTAGCTCGGCTGTCGTGAGACTGGCAGTGCTCGGGGAAGCCTTCCCTGCTGTATCATCCGCAGTGTCGTGATGTGTGCCGGTCATGTTCTTCCGATGGACGTTCGATGAAAGAACGCACCCGGCATATTTTGGTTCCTCCGAAAACGCTTTCGGCAGTGTGAGCGGTCGGTTGACCGATGTGCGCGCGGTGCAATGGAACCAAATACTCTCGACAACGTTTTAGAGGCGGACGGCTCGTCGTTTGCGCGACAGCCCCGAGTCATCCGGGCGCAAGGCCCGGTTTTAGCGTCTGACACTATGGAAAGAACCAAGAGGCATGGAACCCCTGAACATTCTCGTCGAGCGGCTGAAGGAGATGGCGACCGGGTTTGTCGAGCTTCTGCCGCAGATCATCTTCGCGCTGGTTTTTGTCGCTCTGACGGCACTTGTCGCGAAGCTCGCCGGAATGGCCTATCAGAAAGCGATGTCGCGGACCAGGCTGCGGCGTGCCCTGGTCGTCGCGCTGTCCAAGGTTTTGAAAATTATTATCTGGATACTTGGACTCCTTATTGCCGCGACGATCATGTTCCCGGATCTGACACCCGGCAATCTGCTGGCCGGACTCGGGATCGGGTCGATCGCGATAGGCTTCGCGTTCAAGGATATTTTCGAGAACTTCATCGCCGGAATTTTCATCCTGTTGCGTGAGCCTATGCGGATCGGAGACTACATGACGTGTGAGGGCGTGGAGGGCTTCGTTGAGCAGATCACCCTGCGCGACACATATATTCGCCAGTCCGACGGCCAACTGGTCGTCGCCCCGAATGCAATGCTTTTTACAAACCCGGTCGTTGTGGTCACCGACAAGAACATCAGGCGTGTGACCGTAATATGCGGGGTTGCCTATCACGAAAATATCGACGAATCCCGCGAGGTTATCACCGAGGCGGTCAAATCGGTCGACAGCGTCGATACTTCCAAGGCGCCGCAGATATTCGCCCAGGAGTTCGCAGACAGCAGCATCAACTTCGAGGTCACCTGGTGGACCGGTTCGCAGCCGGTCGATATCCGCAAGTCCCGCGACGAGGTTGTCACGGCCGTGAAGAGCGCGCTCGACGAAGCGGGTATCGAAATTCCGTTCCCCTATCGGACGCTGACCTTCAAGGACCCCTTGTCGATCGCCAAGGAACCCTCGGGGGACAATGATGATCAGGGATGACAGAGCACCGTCTGTTCGGTCGGGTCCGAAGCACCTGTCGCGACCTTGAGGTGGGCGACCGGCTGGGCTGACCTGTTCGACGGGTGACGGTAAAAAGATCACGATCAATGGAAAGAAGCTGGTGATCGATTCCGGGCATGTCCGGGCATGGCGTGATGGCAGAGTCCCCGTTTCCAGGCTGATACAGCGCGAGAATACTGGCACCAGACCTGGTTTCTACCGGTGTGCCTGATAGCCACCGGGCCCGGCTTTCCACTACGGCGATCTCATCGGCCCGATATGCCCGGCAATCCGCGTCCGCGTTACCGCCATTGATTTGCGTCAAGGAGACGCCACCCGTGCCGGTGCAGTATCGGTGCTTCTCGGGGTTTTCGAAATATCGTCTGCCGCGGTTGCGTTGCGGGGCGCCGGTGATGTCTTCGCCGGCCTGCCGCAAAATGGGATATGCGTATGGAAAACAAAACGCAGTTCAATGCCTGGTACTTCACGATTGCCGTCGTTGCGATCGTGTTGCTGAATTCGTGGTGGCAGCAGAGCCGGACGGTCGCGGTTGTGCCCTACAGCGAGTTGCAGGGGTATCTGAAAGACGGCGCGATCTCGGAAATTCTCGTGACCGAGCGCCATATGGAAGGCGTTCTTCGAAATCCGACGGCAGACGGCCGGACCAGGATTCGCACCGTCCGCGTCGAGCCGGATATCGCCCGGGAATTCGCGCAGTACAATGTGAAAGTCACCGGCGGCACCGAGGAGACGTTTGTCAAAAATATTCTGTCATGGGTTCTGCCGGCCGCCGTCTTCTTTGGAATCTGGATGATTGTTCTCCGGTATATGGGCGCGCGTCAGGGACTCGGCGGCGGGCTGATGAATATCGGGAAAAGCAGCGCGAAAATTTTCGTCGAAGGCGATACCCGGGTCGGGTTCGATGATGTCGCCGGCGTGGACGAGGCAAAAGCGGAGTTGCAGGAGGTCGTGTCGTTTCTCCAGGACCCGGCGCGCTACGGAAGACTGGGCGCACATATACCAAAAGGGGTGTTGCTGGTTGGGCCTCCCGGCACCGGCAAGACTCTCCTCGCGCGTGCCGTTGCGGGTGAAGCAGGTGTGCCTTTCTTTTCGATCAGCGGATCCGAATTTGTCGAGATGTTCGTCGGCGTGGGCGCTGCCCGGGTCCGCGACCTGTTCGCCGAGGGACGCAAGCGCGCACCCTGTATCATCTTTATCGACGAGCTTGATGCGCTCGGGCGTGCGCGCGGCGCCTTCCCGGGTATCGGCGGTCATGACGAAAAGGAGCAGACGCTCAACCAGCTGCTGGTCGAACTGGACGGTTTCGATCCGGGCAAGGAAGGGATGGTGCTGCTGTCGGCGACAAACCGGCCCGAAATTCTCGACCCCGCGCTGCTGCGGGCCGGACGGTTCGACCGCCAGATTCTGGTCGACCGTCCCGACAAGACCGGTCGTGTGCAGATTCTCGAGGTTCATTTTCGCAAAGTCCTGCTCGCGGACGATGTCGACGCGGGTACGATTGCGGCGCTGACCCCGGGCTTTACCGGCGCAGATCTCGCCAATCTGGTGAATGAAGCCGCTCTGCTGGCCACCCGTCGCGATCACCGTGCCGTCGCGATGGATGATTTCGCCGAGGCGATAGAGCGTATTGTTGCCGGTCTCGAAAAGAAAAACCGCCTGCTGAACCCGTTCGAGCGCAAGGTCGTCGCCCATCACGAAATGGGGCATGCCCTTGTCGCCATGGCGCTGCCCGGCGCCGATCCCGTCCAGAAGGTTTCCATTATCCCGCGTGGCATCGGCGCGCTGGGTTACACGATTCAGCGGCCCCTTGAGGATCGCTTTCTCATGACCCGCGACGAGTTGGAAAACAAAATGGCGGTTCTGCTTGGCGGCCGGGCGGCGGAGATGCTGACATTCGACATGTCATCCACCGGTGCCGCGGACGACCTCAGCAAGGCGACCGACATCGCCCGCAGTATCGTGGTGCGCTACGGCATGGACGAAACTCTGGGCGAGACGACCTATGAAGCCGATCCGGCGCCCATGTTGGGGACGGTGACCGGATTTTCGGAGCGGCGGCGCCTTTACAGTGAAGAAACCGCCCGGGAGATCGATTGCGCCGTGCGCGCCTATATCCACCGGGCCTTTGAGCGTGCGACCGCAATCCTGCAGACGCACCGCCGTGCGCTGGATGACGGGGCCGGCCTTCTGCTCGAACGGGAAACGCTGACCGCGGAGGAATTGCCGTCCATCGATGCTAAACTCACGCCCGGAATTTAAAAGGAATCTGTCGTGCTTAAACTCCGCCGGATAGGGATAGACACCTATCCTGAAAACATGGCGTTGCTGTCGCGGGCGTGCAAAATTTACCGGGCCGAAGAATTCCAGGCGCTCAGAAAAATAGAGATCGCCAGCGACGGGCAGAAAATTCTCGCGACGCTGGCCATCGCCGACGATCCAAACCTGGTGGGCGACGACGAACTGGGGCTTGGAGAGCAGGCATTCCGGCGGCTGGGCCTGACGGAAGGCAGTCGGGTCCATATCGCCCAGGCGACGCCGCCGCGCAGTCTCGAGGCAATCCGGGCGAAGATCACCGGGCATACGCTGTCCGGTCCCGAAATCGAGGCGGTTATCACCGATATCGCCTCGCACCAGTATTCGCCGATGGAGATCGCCGCCTATCTCATCGCGTCCGCCGGCTTTATGACGACGGCCGAAATGCTCAGCCTGACCGAGGCGATGGCCAAGGTCGGCAACCGGCTGGAATGGGATGCGCCCGTCGTCGTCGACAAGCATTGCATCGGCGGTATTCCCGGAAACCGGACGTCGATGATCGTCGTGCCGATCGTTGCGGCGCATGGTCTGCCGGTGCCGAAAACCTCGTCACGGGCCATTACGTCGCCCGCCGGCACCGCCGATACGATGGAGGTCCTGGCGAATGTCGATCTGTCGATCCAGGAAATGCGCTCGCTGGTAGAGCGTGAAAAAGGGTGCCTCGTGTGGGGCGGGCACGTGAACCTGTCGCCGGCCGACGATATCCTTATATCGGTGGAACGACCGCTGGGCATAGACACGCCCGAACAGATGGTGGCGTCCATCCTTTCCAAAAAACTGGCGGCAGGGTCGACCCATCTGGTGGTCGATATACCGGTCGGCCCGACGGCCAAGGTCCGCAGCCATACGAATGCTATCCGGCTGCGAAAAATGTTCGAATATGTTGGCGACCAGGTCGGATTGACTCTCGATGTGGTCCTGACCGACGGCTCCCAGCCGATCGGACGTGGTGTCGGGCCGGTGCTCGAAGCGCGGGATGCAATGGATGTTCTCCGAAACGAGGCGCGCGCGCCTGCCGACCTGCGGGAACGCGCATTGTTTCTCGCGGGACGCATGCTCGATTTCGACCCGGAACTCCGGGGCGGTGCGGGGCACGCCAGAGCGCGCGAGCTTCTCGAGTCGGGGGCGGCCCTGTCGGCAATGGAACGCATCATCGACGGGCAGGGCAGAAACGAAAAAACGTACCCGCTCGGACCGTTGATCCATGAAATCCGGTCGCCGCTCGGCGGGGCTGTCAGTACGATCGATTGTTTTCGCATTGCCCGTATCGCACGACTGGCCGGCGCCCCGATGGACAAGGGAGCCGGGATTGATCTGTTGAAGAAGGTGGGCGACCGCGTGAAACAGGGCGAGCCGCTCTACCGTATCCATTCCCATGTGCAGGCCGATTTCGGCTTTGCCACCGACCTGGCCGCGAAGGCAAACGGGTTTGGCGTTGTGCCGGATTCGGGCGCGCCGGCGGGCGGGTCAAAATGACGTCAACAGGCGCTACTCTGCATGCGTTCGCCGAGTCGGCGGAGGCTGCGGGGCGTCTCGCAAGTGCGGCCGGCATTCCCTGCAGGACCGTCGCTGTGCGTGGTTTCCCCGATGGAGAGAGCCTTGTCCGGGTTGAAGAGACGACGGAAACCGCGATTGTCTACGGGTCGCTGGACCGCCCCAACGCCAAACTCGTCGAGCTCATGCTGGCAGCTTCGGCGCTGCGCGATGCCGGGGCGCGGCGGTTGATCCTTGTCGCGCCGTATATGTGCTACATGCGCCAGGACATTGCCTTCAACGCGGGTGAGGCTGTCAGCCAGAAGGTCGTTGGACAGTTTCTCGATCAAATGTTCGACGGGATCGTCACCGTCGATCCGCATTTGCATCGTACCCGAAATCTGTCTGCCGTTTTTCCGACGGCAAAAACGGTGTCGCTGTCTGCGACCTCCCTGTTTGCCGATTGGTTGGGTGAGACCGGTATCGGCGAAGACGCTGTTCTTGTCGGTCCCGACAGCGAATCACGCCAGTGGGTGCAGGCGGTGGCACAGCCGCTGGGTCTGGATTTCCTGATCGGCGAAAAATCGCGGTCCGGCGACCGCGATGTCGAAATCGATATACCGGATATCGAGCGTGTCGACGGGCGGTCGACCGTCATCATTGACGACGTCATATCGACTGGCGGAACTCTTATCAGGTGTGCGCGATTGTTGTTAGAGTCCGGGGCCGACAGCGTCGATGCGCTGACGGTTCATGCGCTCTGGGGTGGGGAGGAAGATGCGGCGTTCCGGGCGGCGGGAATTTCCGGACTGGGTTCCACCGACAGCATTATCCATCCGAGCAACGCAATTCATCTCGCGCCGCTTCTGGCGACGGGTCTCGGGGAGCTTTTGGAATGAGCATCGACGTGACATTTTGCGGGGCAGCCGGAACGGTAACCGGCTCGTGCTACTGGATTACGCATCCTGCCGGCCAGTTCGTGGTGGATTGCGGGCTGTTCCAGGGCTCCAAGACGGTCAAGGAGCTCAATTACGGTGCTTTTCCGTTCGACGCGGACAAGATCGATTTTGCGCTGCTGACGCATGCGCATATCGATCATTCCGGCTTGTTGCCCAAGCTGGTCAAGGCGGGGTTCGCCGGACACATCCTCGTAACGGAGGGAACCCGGGACCTGCTCACCTATATGTTGCCCGATAGCGCGCATATTCAGGAAAGCGATGTCGAGCGGCTCAACCGCCGCAACACCCAGCGCGGTCGGCCGACGGTCGAGCCGATCTATGTTGCCGCCGATGCCGAAGCCTGTCTGACGCAGCTGCGCGTCGTCGAATACAACAAGTGGATCGATGCCGGTGACGGCGTGAAGGCGCGTTACTGGGACGCGAAGCATATTCTCGGGGCGGCATCGATAGAACTGGAAATCATGACGGGCGAGCCTGACGGTCGCCCCGTACGCCTCATGTTTTCCGGCGATATAGGTCCCGAGTGGCAGACCGGGAGTTTCGCCCCGGGCGACATCGAGAAACTGGATTATGTCTTTTGCGAATCCACCTATGGCAACAGAACGCGCGCCCGCGTTTCGGTTGCGCAGCGGCGCGAAATTCTGGCGGATGAGGTCAGACAGGCATTGGCACGCGGCGGAAACCTTCTGATCCCTTCTTTCGCCGTTGAACGGACCCAGTTGCTGCTGCTCGATTTATGCGACCTGATGGACCGCAAAGAAATTCCCGAAGTACCCGTGTTCCTCGATTCGCCCCTGGCGATCCGGGCGACCGAAGTATTCGCTGCGCATCCTGACTATATTGACGATCTTTCGGATCGGCGGGACCCGTTCAGCCGCCCCAATATCCACTACACGGCGTCGGTGGAGGAGAGCAAAAGCATTTCCCGTTTCAAGAGCGGTGCGATCATCATGGCGGCGAGCGGTATGTGCGATGCCGGGCGCATACGCCATCATCTAAAAAGTCACCTTTGGCGAAAGGAATCAACGGTTCTGATCGTCGGCTATCAGGCGCCGGGCAGCCTTGGCCAGTTGATCGCCGACGGCAAAAAACGCGTCCGTATTCATGGCGAGGAGGTGGCGGTCCGGGCGGCTATCCGAAAAATAGACGTCTATTCGGGACATGCCGACCAGACGGGACTTCTCGCATGGATCAAGAGCTTCCTGCCGGTCCGGCGGGGGGTGTTCCTGACGCATGGCGAGGAGGAGAGCTGTGCGGGACTTCGCGACCTGCTGGTCGAAAACGGCGTTTCACGTCGCCGCATTCATTTGCCATTGCTCGACGATACAGTGGATCTGACCGGTGAGCGCGGTCCGCGCAAACAGCCGGGCCCGCGCCGTCTCGCGCCCAAGGACGTCGGCGGTACCGATTGGCACAACGATTACGCGCAGTTCGAGATCGATCTGAAGCAGGCGCTTCAGCATGCCCCCGACGACAAAAAGCGGGACGCGATGCTGCGCCGATTGCGCAAAGCGCTGAAAGCCTGAGCGGCACGGTGCCCCGTGCGCAGATGGAAAACCCGAGTCCGGACAAACCGCCGAAAACAAGTGCGTCGTCATATTGGAGAATCAGGCAAAACAACGCTTCGTGTCCGCGACGGGTATGAGCCGGTTCGAACCATGCGGGCGACCCGGGCGAACCTGTTATCCCTTTGTTGGTAATTTGCATACAATAGTAGTAAGCGTGGTTCGATTAATCTAAACTGTGAATGCGCGTTCTGCTGTGGGGCGCGGTGTGTATTGAGTAGAATGGTGTTGTGACGCTTTTGGGGGGAACTAAGCCGCTTTCGGACCGGCTCCGTGCCGGATTCGATCGTGGAAAGGGTGGTATTTTCCTGGCAGGTAATGGCAATCCTGCAGGCACCGGATTCAACCCTGATTCCTATGTAGCGAATATTGGTGACGCAACCCGTTTCGGGCTCAGGTGGTCGCGCAGTTCGGTCGGCGCGCCCATCGATGGCATTCTGGAGGCGGAGATTTCCGCCGCGTTCCGAACGCCCGGGACCAGCCGGCTGAATGCCGCGGGCAGCCGTTCCGCCTATGCAAATGACGACCGGGACACCCGCCTGTCGGGCGTTGCCGGCGCTATGGCGTTAATGCTGGCCGTTGATCCCACCCGTTCATATAGTGACGTTCCCGGCACTTTGTTCGATTCCGGTGATTCTGGTCCGGTAGCGGTCGATATCCCGTTTGCCGGCGACGATATGAACGATCCGGCATCCACCATCCCCGGCGGCGACGTGCCCGGCAGCATCGAAGATGCCCCGAACGGTGCCGACGTCAGCGCGGAA
>TARA_R110002110_G_scaffold103598_27_pt1 | contig 14919 bp, 10 predicted proteins | sample TARA_R110002110 | Tara Oceans TARA_R110002110 (sample SAMEA4397330) | marine metagenome | biome: Polar Biome; feature: [SRF] surface water layer (ENVO:00010504); material: water (ENVO:00002006), including particulate matter (ENVO:01000060) such as... | depth 5 m
GTCGCGCCGGCGGTGGGTGTATAGCTCGCGCATGCGGCGCAGGTGGGTGCTGAAATGCCCCTCTGCAATAAAGTCAGCCAGCACCATTTGGGTCGTTAACGGGACCGAGCGGAACATCAAGGCCATGGCATTGCGAAACACCGGAACCAAAGCAGGCGGAAGCACAAAATAACCAACCCTCAACGCGGGAAAGAGAGCTTTGGAAAACGTACCGACATACAGCACACGACCGCTTTTATCGATGCTTCGCATGGATGGCAGCGGGCGTCCGGTATAGCGAAACTCGCTGTCGTAATCGTCCTCAATGATCCAAGCATCATTGGCCTGCGCCCAATCCATCAGCCGAAACCTGCGCGCCAGCGATAACGTCTTCCCCAAGGGGTGATGCCGTGATGGCATGGTGAATGCCATTCGTAGCCGGGGCACTTTTTGCACAATCTGTTCGAAATCCATGCCATCGTCATCGACCGGCGTATGTACGATTTTGCGGTCAAGGGATTCAAACAGGTTGCGCGTGATAACTGGACCGGGATCTTCAAACAGCAATCGATCCCCCGGATCGGTCAGCAACAAGGCCGCAATCATGAAAGCGGCGTGCCCGCCGGGCGTTATGACGATTTGCTCCGGGTCGCAATGATCACCCCGATGCAGAGCAAGGTAGTCGGCAATTGCGCGTTTCAACGGCGCATAACCGGCTGGGTCAGTATATCCCATGCCACTCTGAAAGGATTGCCGCGCCCGCCGGTTGGCGCAGGTCTGCCATAGGGCGAAGGGAAATTTATCGTAAGCGGGCGCGTTGGGCAGAAACGGCCGCCTGTCGGAAACTTCGATGTTGGCCTTGATCGCCGCAAAGCGCGCGCCTGTCCGTGAAAGTTTGAACGTACCTGTTTCAGGCCGGAACGCCCCGACCGATGGTTGGTTTGCCTGCGGTACTTGCATCGTGCGCGGTAGATGCTGCGGCATCACGCTTGCAACGAAAGTGCCCGCGCCGTGACGTGCTTCCAGAAAACCTTCGCCTGCCAGCCGTTCCAACACCAACACGACTGTCGGCCGTGACACACCCAGTTCACTGGCCAGCGCTCTGCTGGACGGCAGCCGTGTCCCCCCCGTAAGCGATCCGGCGAGTATCGCATTGCGCAACTGTGTTTCCAGTTGACGAAACAACTGCACCTTGGATTGTTTATCCACCGATACCAGCGTCAGCACTGCGCCAGATTGCTTCTTACTCATTCAGACTCCGCTGGGCTATCGCGGCAATCCCGCCTGGCAAGCAGACTGTCGCCGAAGCAAGGTGATGTAAACACCGCTTAGCGGCGCAGCATCTTCAGAGCGGCAGTATGCAATTGCGAGTTCGCCGCCATGAGCACAGTTTTGAATTGCCGTGCATCGGCAAGAGGTCTCCCCTCCCAATCGGTCACGATGCCGCCAGCCCCCTCGATGATGGGCAATTGTGGAAGGATGTCATAGTCATGTACATTGCCCTCGAGCAACAGGTCAACTGTCCCCAGCGCCAGAAGCCCGGCTGCATAGCAATCATGTGAGGTGCGGTAATACCTTGCATTGCCTGCGAGATGGCTGAATCGCACACGTTCCTCTGCATCAAAATGGTCCAGCGCAGAGGTATAGACCACGGCATCGCCGATCTGTTCAGTATCACTACAATGTATTGCCGCGCCATTCAGGAGGGTGGCCTCTCCGGCCTTGCCCAACCAGCGTTCCTGAGTGATTGGCTGATCAATAATCCCCAACACGGACCGACCGCGATGCAAAAGCGCGATCTGGGTGCCGAAGGCCAAAGAGCCCGACACAAAAGATTTGGTTCCGTCGATGGGGTCGAGTACCCAGACCCATTCTGCATCTGCCTGAAATATTCCGAACTCTTCGCCGCGAATGCCGTGGTCAGGAAAACCGGCGGCGATCATGTCACGCATCACGGTCTCTGCCTCGCGATCTGCGATGGTGACGGGGCTGGCGTCGCCCTTTGCATCCACGGCCAACCGGGTGCGGAAGTATTTCCGGATGACCGGACGCACCGCATCCGCCATCGCATTGGCGTGGGCCAACATGTCGGGCGGACAATGGGGCTTGTCTGGGGCAATCATGGCTGCATTCCTTGTATGTCGGCTTGCGCCGCAATGTCATCAAGCATGGCCCGAACGGTCACAACCTGCACCTGCGCCGCTGCGATTTCACGGGTTAACCGTTCCGCCAGATCGCCGGGTCCCGGGTCGGTGTAACTTGCCGTTCGTGCGGGAATGAATGGATCGGGATCCTCAGATGGAAAGCGCAATGCCGGGGCAAAATAGGCGTCCTCTTCCTCCAGCCCGAATGCGGTAACCTGAGGGACCGTGTCGCCGAGCAGTAGAAGCTCCGTCAAAAGCGCATGCATCGGCAGATGTCCGGCACCTGAAACGCAGGCCAGATGCGCCCAGCCATCGCGATCCGGCACGACCAGACAATCTTTCACATGGACTTCGGTGATATGGGGCGCCTGGATGGACAATGCGTCCAAAGGATCTTCAAAGGCATTGATCATATTGCCAAAATCAAAAAGCAGGCTGAGCCGTGGATTTCCGACCTGTTCGATTATTCCGACCAACTCCGCCGATGTAAGGTCTTCGTGCTGCTCCAGCGTAAAACGCATCAGGCCGCTCGACTCAAACTGCTCCAACCGTTGCAAATCCTCGGTCGCGCGAGCGATAATTTCGGAAACGCGGCCCTGATACCGAGGGTAGCACCGAAACGAGCTTGCCCCCACGGCCTGCGCTATTGCCACGTCTCGTCGCAATTCATCGTTAACGGTCGTGCTGGTTTCGACATGCACCGCCAGACCAAGTCCCACCGCCCGGGCGCCGAACTGTTGTAACTCAGCGTCCGACATGGATTGCAGGCTCGAAGCTTCGCCGTCTTCGACATGGATCTTTACCCCGACAAGACCTTGTTCGACCGCAAATTCCAACAGCGCCGCCGGGGTCATGCCGCCAAAGCGAAAGTTGAGATGAAAGGCGTAAGCATGGGCGAAAAGCGGGGCCTTGCGTGCCCGTGCGGCCAAAGTGATGGCCTGTGGTGCGGCCATGGCACGAATGCGGGCACGCCAATCATCGCCCGCCTGATTGAAAACAAAGGATTTGGTCACAGGCTATCCCCGAGCGTGCGTTCATGGTGGCGTAACATTCCCCAGGTTACTGCTCCGATCAGCGTTGCAAGAATGAACAGAATCCCGATGGCATTGATCATCGGGCTCATGCCAAAACGCATCCGTGAGCCGATCTCGGTGACCAAAGTATGCTGCCCACCGATCGAGAAAATCGTCGTGTTGTAGTTTTCAAAGCTCTGCAAAAAAGCAATCACAGCCGCCGTGATGATTGTCGGTCGCAAAAACGGCAGGGTGATGCGGCGAAAGGCTTGTGCCGGGGTTGCGCCAAGATCAAGGGCCGCTTCCTCCAATGTGGTGTCTTGCCGCTGAAGACGCGCCATGAACATCAGCATCGAATAGGATGAAATGAATGCAGACTGCGCCAGAATGGCCGTCATCAGGCCGGCAGGGGCCCCCAGATACCGCCAGAATATCGCTGTGGAAATACCGATGATCAATCCCGGTGTTAGCAGCGGCGACACCATGATGGCATAGAGCAAGCCACCGGTTCGCCCACCCATTTTTGACAAGAGCAACGCCCCTGAAAGCCCCATTGGCAAGGATAAAAGAATAACGGCCGTAGCAATGATGATCGAGTTTTCCAATCCTGACCACATCCGCTCATCCGCCCAAAGTTCGGAGAACCACCGCAGCGTGCCACCTTGCCAGACCGTGACGGAGGGCGGCGAGTAATTATTGAAACCGGCCACCAGCATCACGCCAAGCGGAAGAAACATATAGGCAAAAAACAAAGCCATATAGATGCGCAGCACAAGATTGCTGCCTGTGCCAGAACGGGTCATTTCGCGATATCCTTCAGGCTGACTTTCAAAAGCCGCATCATCAAGAAGATGAAAAAGGTACAAACCAGAAGAAGGCTCAGCGCGTAGGCCGCCCCTACATTCCAATTGGTCGCCTCGAAAAAACGGTTGTAGATGAGCTGGGTGAACCACGGTGCCGCAGTGCCGCGCGTCATGATATACGGCACGGCGTATGACCCTGCAGACAACATGAATGTCATGATACTGCCAACGGCAATGCCGGGCCGCGCATGCGGTATGACCACGCGCATATGAATTCGCCAGCTTGGCGCGCCAAGATCGCGGGCGGCTTCGATCTGGTTGGTGTCCAGCGTTTCCAGCACATTGTAGAGCGGGAACACCATGAACAAGATGTAGGCGTAAACCATTGCGATAAACACGCCGGTGCCGCTTTCCAAAAACGCAACCGGTTCAACCCCGACAAGGCCAAGCAACGCATTCACTGGCCCGTTGTAATTGAGGATCATCTGCCAAGCAAAAATACGCAGCAACTCGTTGATCGCATAAGGAATAACCAACGCCAACATGATAATTCCCGCGCGTTTTGGCGTTTCCAGCTTGGCCACAGCAAACGCAATTGGATAGCAAACGACCAACGCAATAACCGTAACCGCAAGCGAGGCCACGATGGTTTTCAGAAAAATGGCGAGATGTGCCACGCCCATCTGGCCAAAGTTCGAAAGCGTATAGACTTTTACCGGCCTGCTTTCTTTGGCCTCCAGTTCTGCGATTTCGGCCTCGATCGCTATACGGGTCGCGGCACTTTCTTCCAGCTTTTGCGTGCGGCCAACGGTGTCGGGCCCGGCTTCAACGGCTTTGCGGTCCAGTGCCAAAACGTCAAGTTTATTGTAGAGCCCATCAATACGCACAGAAATCTCGGCTGACCCGACGGGGCGGTCCATCCGCCACAGGGATTGTTCGATCATGATCACCTGAGGGGCTGCAACCAGCCCCAGAATCCACAGACTGGAAAACATCAGGATCAGTAAGGCAAGCGGGCGGCCAAAGGCCTTTGTTAACCTAGTCATGTGCAAGAACTCCCGTCGGTAGGATAAGCGCATCCGCCGCATCAAAGCCCAGGGTTACATCACCGGCCACCTGCGTCGCGCCGCCCAAATGCTGAAGGTGAACTGTCAGTGGCTGACCTTGCGCACTCAACGTCAGTGTCGAATAGGCACCCTCGAGATCGCGCCGCTGTACAACGGCAGAAAGGCTGTTATCCGCGGTGCATTTAGCGTCTGACAACCGCATTCTTTCCGGGCGCACAAACATCTGTGCTGTGCTGCCAGTGGCCAATTCTTTGGAATTATTGGCCTTGAACGTCCCCAGCGGGGTTTCAAACTGCGCAAACCCATTTGCAGAGCTGATGATTTTACCTTCAAAAACGTTCATTTCGCCGACAAAGGTAGCCGCAAAGGCGGTTTCGGGATGGTCGTAAACCTCGTCGGGCGTGCCGATCTGCACAATGCAACCATGGTTCATCACCGCAATGCGGTCGCTCATCGTCAACGCCTCGCCTTGATCATGCGTGATATAGACAAAGGTGATTCCGGTACGTGCCTGGATCTGTTTTAACTCGGCGCGCATATGTTGGCGCAGTTTCAGATCCAGCGCAGAAAGCGGCTCGTCCAGCAGCAGAACCGCAGGCTCCACCGCAAGTGCGCGCGCTATCGCAACACGCTGCTTCTGGCCCCCCGAAAGCTGGGCAGGCAACTTTTCGGCCTGAGCCGTGAGGGCCACAGTCTCTAGCAGTTCCATTGCGCGCGCGCGCCGTTTTGCTTTGGACCAACCGCGCATTTCCAACCCGAAAGCCACGTTCTCCCATATTGGCATAAGCGGAAACAACGCGAGATTTTGGAAGATCAGCGCCGTTTGCCGGTCTGACGGGCCTGTACCGACCATCGACTTGCCACCGATCAGAACATCGCCGCTTGTCGGGTCCAGAAACCCCGACAAAAGCCGCAACAAGGTGGTTTTCCCGCAACCCGATGGCCCAAGGATTGAAAAGAACTCTCCCGCAGCAATTTTAAGGTTCGTGGGTCGAACGGCTTGGAAGGTGCCGAAGCAAACTTCTGCGCTTTGAAGTTCTATTTCCATGCCAGTGGTTTGTCCGGTCATGCCAAACTCCGTCATTTGCTTTGCAGGGGAAGGATCGGCGCGGGAAAATGCCCCGCGCCGTGGTTTGAAGGCGTCTTCAAGCGTTGGTTAGTTTTTCAACATATTCTTCACGCACGGTAGAGAACCATGGCGTGAACATCGGCCACCACCAAAGATTGTCAATAGCATTGCCAGGATAGGCAAAGGCAAACGCTGCCTTGCCTGCATCCGACATGTGATCCGCCGCCCCGACCGCCGCCGAGTTGTAGCCGGTGTTGTTCGAGAACAAACCACCGGTTTCCGGCTTCAGAAGGAAGTTCAGCAAGGCATAGGCCTGATCAATGTTTTCTGCACCCGACGGCACAGCTGCGGTATCCATCCACGCCAATGCGCCTTCTTTCGGCGCGCCATATTTCCATCTGGGATCAACATCTGCGCCAAGCTTGATGCCAGTTGTGTCCCAGGTCTGGCCGATTGTGCAACCCGCATCGGTAAACGCACTCGTTGCCTCGGTCGCGTTGTTCCAATAGGCCCCGATATTGCCCTTGCGAGGTGCCGCATAGGCCACGCAGCCATCAAATATCCGGCGGGTATCTGCTTCGCTTTTGTACAGGTCCATACCGCGGTTCGAAGGCAGTTCCCCGGTTGAATCCAGATACAGAGCGAGGCTGATCAGCACGGATTTCTGTCGCATCGCAACCTTGCCTGTCAGTCCCTCAGCCCAAAGGTCGGCATAGGACAGTTCGCCCGGCGCGATGTTGTGGACACTGCTGTCATAGGTCATGCCCTCGGTGCCCCAGGTAAACGGCACAAGGTAACGTTTGCCACGCCGTGCCGCGCCCAGTTCCAAGGAACTGCGCCACAGTGCCGGCTGAACAAGCGCTACATCCAGCTTGCTCTCATCTACTTCGGAAAGCAGGTTGCCTTCGTCATAATTGGGGCGCGTATCAACCGAAGGGAAGATCAGGTCAAAGCCTTTGCCACCCGCCGCACGCAGTTTGCTGGCAGCTTCCTCGTTCGAACCATAGGTCGAGATGTTGATCTTGATGCCGGTTTCAGCTTCAAAAGCGGCAACGATATTGGGCTGAAAGTAGTCACCCCAAGCGAAGACATTCACCTCGCCCGACGATGCGAGCGCACGGCGGGAGAACAACGGCGCGGCAAGTGTTGCAGCCCCGGTGGCGAGAAGGGTTCGGCGTGTCAGTGTTGTCATCTGGCTTTCCTCTTTGCTGGGTTGGTAGAATGAATTGAATGGGTTGCGTGACATAGATCGAAGGCAATTCAGGCCGGGCACAGTGACGGCGGGCGTATTCTAGAATCCAAAAGCAGTCCGCCTTGTTCCAACACTGGATATGCCAGCCCGGCCAGCAGCGCGTTGATCTGTTTCAGGTCGCGGATAATGCCCAAGTGTAACGAACTTGTGTCGACACTGCGGACCCCACCTTCGCGCAGCCGCTCAAAATGCAGCGCATTGGCACGGCGCTCACTGTCGCGAAAGCTGTCCTTGGCCTTGACGGCTTGCAACGCGGTCTCGCTATCGCGTGTGACGACCACATTGAAAGCCAATCGCGCATTGGCCATCAACGCGGCGTGCAAATCGTTCAGTTCACGCCAGCCTTGGGCGCTAAACGACAAGCCGCGTGCCTCCTTGTGTTTGATATGGGTCAGCAGGTTTTGGGTCATGATGTCGCTGACCTGCTCCAACCGAACGCAAGCCGAAAGCAACTCATCAACCCGCAGAACCTCGGGGGAAGAAAGCTGTGAGATTTCGATCCGTGACAGGTAGAGCTTAATGTCGTGGTGGCGGCGACTGATCTTCGTATTGAGCGCGATCAACGCCTCGATCTGGTCCGCATCGGGTTCGGAAAACAACTCCATCACAGTGCACAGCATGGTTTCGATGGTTTCGCACAGCCCCACGATTTCGCGTGTGACATTTGCCAAGGCCAGTTTGGGCCTGTCGAGCACGGACTTGTCCAATGCCGAAACAGCCTTCACAGTCTGCCCCACGGGGAGGTGCGCCAGAATAATCGCCAACACAAATGCATATGTACGACCGGCGAAGGGAAGTGCCAGAATTGCGAGCGAGAGGTTGAACAGGATATGAGCCTGCATGATGCGCGCGCCATCGCTTGAGCCCAGCAGATCAAAGGGCAGCGGCAGGTTGGCAACCACGGAAAGTACGGCAACGGATGCAAATCCGCGCAGCACAAGATTGGTCAAGGGCACCGCCCAAGCTTCGGGCGGCATCCCGCGTGACAGCAGGACGGCAACAAGACCTCCACCCAGATTGGCCCCAAGCACCAACACGATGCCCAGTTCTGCATTTAGAATACCGCTGCCTGCCAACGCGACGACCAGCAGAATGAAAGCAACACTGGAATGAAACAGCCAGGCCAAAAGCGCGGCCACAAGAAATGCCGTGACTGGATCAGCGGCCAATGCTTCAATCACCACTGGTACGAAGGTTCCCTCTCGCAGGGGGGCAGATGTTTCCCCGATCAGGCGCAATGACAGTAAAAGCAACCCGACCCCGACAAGAATACGACCGAACTGTCGCCATCCGCGCCGCCTGGTCGTCAGGAAAATCGCTGTTCCGGTTACGATCGTCAGCGGCGAAATTGCCGACATATCCAAGCTTAGCAGCCTCACAACCAAGGCAGAGCCGAGATCCGCACCCAACACAGCGATGAGGGCAGCAGTGCCCGATACGATCTGGGATCCGACGAGCGATGCAAGCAAAAGGCTGACGGCAGTAGCGCTCTGAAACAGCACCGCCAAGCCCGCCCCGGCAAAAATGGCCGCGAAACGCTGAGACAGCGCCGCTTGCATCCGATGCCGAACCAAAGTCCCACAGGCGCGTTCCACACCGGTGCGCACCATCCGCGTGGCATATAGTAAAAGTGCTACAGCTCCGCCGAGGTGAATAAGGATCGAAACACCGCTCATCTTTTATCCCCGAGATAGATCGTATGACCAAGGGCGCTTTGTGGTGCTCTCGCCCCCGGGAACGTTTTTGTGACCCGGGGAATTGGCAGAAAACAACTTCATGCGACGAAACTCCCGCTGATCTGTATTTTCAGGATGACATCAAAATGGCCTCCTGAAAATGACCACATTCACCATTTTGACCTGACCACTTTTGCAGAGAAGATTTGGGGCCTGGTTCTGCCAAGCGCCACGGGCCAATCAATTCACAGGGCGGGAAGCCGGGCCATTGTCGCTGTGGCCGCATCGCGGGCAGACCGGGGCCGGGCTTCATACGGGTAACTCATCCCGTCACACAAGATTGAAGGATCCTGTTCAGAATGACGACATGCTGACGCCCTGATAAGGCCATGGCCTGCGCGCAATGCCACCTCAGGATTCCGACTGCTGATTTTCCGGGCTGAGATCAATCAGCCGGCGGCGTTCACGGCGTTGACAATACGCTCCATCACCTGATCGAGCAGGGCCGTGTCTTCGGTTTCACCCATGACGCGGATCAGCGGTTCGGTCCCGGATTTGCGGATCAGCAACCGGCCCGAACCTTGCAACTCTTGTTCGCCCAGGGCGATGGCCTCTTGCACGGCGTCGGTTTCCAGGGGAGCGCTGCCCTGGTTGAAACGCAGGTTGACCAGGCGCTGCGGCACCGGCTCAAACACCCGTGCCAGATCGCTGGCCTTTTCACCCGACCCGACCATGAAGCCCAGAAACTGAAGCGCCGCGATCAGCCCGTCGCCGGTGGTGGTGTGATCGGTCATCACCAGGTGGCCGGATTGTTCGCCACCAAGGTTGAAGCCTCCGGCCAGCATCCGCTCGACGACATAGCGGTCTCCGACGCCGGTACGCTCCATCGCGATGCCCTGCGCCGCCAGATAACGTTCAAGGCCGAGGTTCGACATCACGGTCGTGACCAGGGTGTTGCCCTTCAGCCGACCCTCTTGCGCCCAGCGTGAGGCGATCAGCCCCATGATCTGATCGCCGTCGGCCACCCGACCGGCCTCATCGATCAGGATCAGGCGGTCGGCGTCGCCATCAAGGCAGATGCCGATATCGGCGCGGGTTTCCAGCACTTTTTTCGCGGCAACCTCAGGGTGGGTCGAGCCGCATTGCCGGTTGATGTTGGTGCCGTCGGGGTCGACCCCGATAGCGATGACATCGGCCCCCAACTCCCACAGCACGGCGGGGGCGGTGCGGTAGGCCGCGCCGTTGGCGCAATCGACCACAATGCGAAGCCCGTCCAACCGCTTGCCACCGGGAAAGGTGGTCTTGGCATATTCGACATAACGGCCGCGGGCGTCGTCAAAACGGCGGGCGCGGCCGATGTTTTCGGGGGCGGCGGGTGGCACACCGGTCTCCAGCAACCGGGTGATCTCGGTCTCGGCCTCATCCGACAGCTTGAAACCGTCAGGGCCAAAGAACTTGATGCCGTTGTCGGTGGCGGTGTTGTGGCTGGCAGAAATCATCACGCCGACATCGGCGCGTAGCGAATGGGTCAGGTAGCCGACCGCAGGCGTCGGCACCGGGCCCAGCAGAAACACGTTCATGCCGGTTGAAACAAACCCCGCCGTCAGCGCGTTTTCGATCATATAGCCCGACAGCCGGGTGTCTTTGCCGATCACGACGCGGTGGTCTTGCTTGTCGCGCCGGAAATAGCGACCGGCGGCGGCCCCGAGTTTCAGCGCCACCTCGGCGGTCATCGGCCAACTGTTGGCCCGTCCGCGCACGCCGTCAGTGCCAAAAAGCTTTTCTGCCATGATGCCTTCTTTCCTTCGTCTGCGCCGGCTCGGGCCCTGGGCTTTTGCGCGGGGTATGCTGTTGTCCTGCCTTAAAGCCACGGGCTGAAACTGTCCAACGCCGTGTGAAACGTCTTGAGAAACACGCGCCTATTCTACCGTGACAGACTTGGCCAGGTTACGCGGCTGGTCGACATCGGTGCCTTTTTCAACTGCTGTATGATAGGCCAGTTGCTGAACGGGCACGGCATAGGTGATCGGGGCAAACAGGCCGCCGGCGGGCGGCATCTGCACCGTCATCCAGCAGCCCTCTCCCGCCGCTGCGATGCCGGGCGCGTCTGAAATCATCACGATCCGCCCGCCTCTGGCCATGACTTCCTGCATGTTGGAGACTGTCTTGTCGAACATCGCGTCATGCGGGGCAATCACCACCACCGGCATATCGTCATCAATCAATGCAATCGGCCCGTGCTTCAACTCGCCGCTGGCATAGCCTTCGGCATGGATATAGCTGATCTCTTTCAGCTTCAGCGCGCCTTCCATGGCGATGGGATACATGGTGCCACGACCCAGAAAGATCGCGTCCTTGAAGCGGGCAAGCTGCTGGCTGACGGCCTGGACCTGCGGCTCGCAGGCGATGGCGTCGGCGACATGGCCGGGCACCCGGCGCAACTGTGCGTGCAGATCCTGGACCGCTTCGGGCGTCTGTGTGCCGCGTTGGCTGGCGGCGTGGACGGCCAGCGCCGCCAGCACCAGCAACTGGCAGGTAAAGGCCTTGGTCGAGGCGACGCCGATTTCAGGCCCGGCAAGAATGGGCAGCACCACATCGCTTTCCCGCGCGATCGAGCTTTCGGCGGCATTGACGACCGAAACGATGCGACCCGCCTTGCCCTTGCAATAGCGCAGCGCCGCAAGGGTATCGGCGGTTTCGCCCGACTGGCTGACAAACAGCGCCAGGGTGCGGGCCGACACCGGGGGCTCGCGGTAGCGGAATTCAGAGGCGATATCGACCTCTACCGGCAGGCGGGCGATCTGTTCAAACCAGTATTTCGCCGTCAGGCAGGCCAGGGAGGCCGTGCCGCAGGCCACCATCACCACCCGGTCAAAGGCGGTGAAATCAAGCCCGGTTTCCAGTAGATGCTGCCCTTCGCGGCCCGAGAGGTAATATTTGGCGGCCTCGGCCAGGACGCCGGGCTGTTCGGCAATCTCTTTGGCCATGAAATGGCGGTACCCGGCTTTGTCAGTGACGTTTTCGCCAATATTGACCTTGCGTTTTGTGCGGATGGCAGGTTGCCCGGCGGCATCGAAAAAATCGGCTCCCGCCCGGGTCAACACCGCGATGTCGCCCTCTTCGAGATAGGTGATCATATCGGTCATGGGCGCCAGCGCCAGCGCATCAGAGCCGACGAACATCTCATTCGTGCCCCAGCCGACGGCCAGCGGGCTGCCCTTGCGGGCCGCGACGATCAGGTCCTGCTCGCCCTCAAACAAAAAGCACAGCGCATAGGCGCCTTCCAGCCGCGCGATGGTCTGCATCGCCGCGGCCAGCGGGGTTGCCCCCTGCGACAGATACCAATCGCAGAGCATGGCGACGGTCTCGGTGTCGGTCTCGGTCTGCGGCTCAATCTGATGCCCGGCCAGAAAGTTGCGTAGCTCGCGGTAGTTTTCGATGATGCCGTTGTGCACGACCGCCACCCCGCCATGCGCGTGGGGGTGAGCGTTGTTGGTGGTGGCGGCACCATGCGTGGCCCAGCGGGTGTGGCCGATGCCCGAGGTGCCAGACAGCGGTTGATGTACCAGCAGGTCGGCCAGGTTGACCAGCTTGCCCAGCGAACGCCGCCGGTCCAGCCGCCCGCCATCGACTGTGGCGATCCCGGCGCTGTCATAGCCGCGATATTCCAGCCGCTTCAGCCCATCCACCAGGATCGGCGCCGCCTGGTGTTGGCCCAGGACCCCTACAATTCCACACATTTCCGTCGCTCCTGGTGACCGTTCTTTGGCGTCGCTTTTGCGCTTGCCACAGGTAAAACGCAAATCGGTTGGCAGCGAAAGGGCCTGGCCACCAGCGCCCGGTGCCGAAACGGCAATGATCTGCCGAGCCTGACACAATCCGCCCCCCGGCCTTTTGTCAGGCCTGGCCGCCATCCGGCCTTAGGTTTTTGGGTCAAGTCATTGATAAATATTGTATTAATTTAGTTGTCCATTTGCACCATTTCAGGGTGGCGCGCAAAAGGGCCTGTAACGTATCACGGGGCAAGGCGCGCCTTCAGTTTGGCCAGATGGGTGGCAACCAGGGCTGCGGCTTGGGCGGCGCTGCCCGCTTCGGCATAGCAGCGGCATTCCGGAGCATTGCCAGAGGGCCGCAGGTGCACCACCGTCCCCGAAGCAAAGCGCAACCGTAGCCCGTCGGTCAGATCAAGGCGCTGTTCCGGCCCCAGCGTGTCAAAAAACGCGGCGCGGGCTTCGGGATCTGCAATCAGGTCAGCAATGAAGCTGCGGGATTTTTCGGTGGGCACCCCGATCAGGCGGTCGGCGGCGGTAAAGACAGGCGGCAGTTCTGCCACCAGTTGCGCCAGGCTGATGCCGCGCGTCCGGGCGTCGGCCAGCGGGGCCAACAGCGGCAACAGACAATCGCGGGTGGCCAGCGGTGTGATCGGCCCCGCCGGGCCCCGGGCGTCAAACCCCAGCAGGAAACCGCCATTGGCCTCATAGCCCGCCACCCTTGCCGCCGGGTCGTCTGCCAGCACCTGTTCCATCGCGGCAATCACGAAGGGAGAGCCGATGCGCGTCAGATGAACCGTCTCGAACATGGCCATTTCGGTGATCATCGAGTTGGAGGACACCGGCGTACACAGCACTCTCGCCCCCAGCATCCGCGCCGTCAACGCCCCCAGCACATCGCCCGGCACGACGCCTCCCGTAGCATCGGCCATCATCGGGCGGTCGCCATCGCCATCGGTCGAGATCAGCGCATCCAGGCCATGTTCGGCACACCAGGTCGCAAGGCGCTGCCGGGTCTGCGGGTCGACCGCCTCGGTATCGACCGGGATGAACACATCCGAACGCCCCAGCGCAACCGGGGTGCCACCAAGGGCGCTGACAGCCTGTCCGAGGATGTCGCGCGCGACCGAGCTATGCTGATAAATACCGATTTTCAGGCCAGCCAGCGCGGTCGGCCCAAAGGCCCGGACATAGCGTGAAACGTAACGAACCGCCGTGTTTGTGACTGTTTCGACAGGGACAGGGGCAGAGGCGACCGCCCGGGGCTGGCCAAGCTGCGCCAGAATGGCTGCCTCATCCGCCTTGGAAACCTCGCCGCCCGGCACATAGAATTTCAACCCGTTGCGATCTGCCGGGATATGGCTGCCCGTCACCATGATGGCGGCATGGCCCGCCCCCATTGACCCCAGCGCCAGGGCGGGCGTCGGCACTGCGCCCACATCAATCGCGCGCAGCCCCGCCGCCTGCACCGCCGTAGTCACCACAGCGGCGATACCGGGCGAAGAGGGCCGCAGATCCTGGCCAATATGCACCGCCCCGCCATGCGGGCAGGCAGTCAGAAAGGCGTGGGTGTAATCGGTGACCAATTCGGGGGTCAACTCGGCCACAAGGCCGCGCAGCCCGCTGGTGCCAAATTTCGGTGGCATGTCATCCTGTTCTTCAGAAGGCAAAAGATGCGCCGACTATGCCGCGTGCCCGCCCAACCCGCAACCGGCTTGCGCAGGGTGCGGGTGTGCGTGGTCTTGCGGCGGCGTCGGGCCTCGGGTGGGCCGATCCGGCCCCGAGCCTAGAACAACACCAGATCCAGTTCGCCGGTCGGAACGGCGGGATCGGTGGCGTCGGGCATCCGCAGGATCAGGTGATCAATCTGCGACGGGTTCTCGAATGTGAACAAGGTCTGCACGATGCTTCCCGCGCCATCGACCCGGACCAGCGACAGGCTGCCAAAGGGCCCGCTTCCATTGTTGCCGTTCAGATCAAAGAGACGGTCGCCGTAAAAGCGCAGATCGGCGGAGTTGAACTGCGAACCGGCAAGAACCAGGGTATCGCCATCGGCTGCATTGTAGTCGGTGATCACAGAGGAGCCGGTATTGCCGAAGCTGGTAAAGAAGCGGTCGGCCCCGGCCCCGCCTGTCAGCGTGTCCGT